>Ga0082212_10001903_pt1 | contig 30660 bp, 27 predicted proteins | sample TergutNt197P3_FD_71548 | JGI IMG/M metagenome (GOLD analysis project Ga0082212, IMG submission 71548) | Neocapritermes taracua P3 segment gut microbial communities from Petit-Saut dam, French Guiana - Nt197 P3 | ecosystem: Host-associated > Arthropoda: Insects > Digestive system > Gut ...
ATATTTTAATACCTGTTTTTTTTGTTGCAATAAAGAACGAATTTCAGTGGCGGAAACCGGCAGTAATGGCGCATCTACAGATATAATATTCGGATGTTCAATGTTATTCATATTGTTATCATTACTGCGTGGATAAACATAAATTTTATATCGCTTTAAAATATCTTCATAATTTTTCCAGAGGTGAAAATGATCCATGTTATCTGCCCCTAAAATCAACGAAAATTCATCATCAGGATATTGTTTTTCAAGATAATGAAGCGTATTTATGGTATAAGAAGGCATGGGCAACGAAAATTCAACATCGCAAACTTGCAAAAAGGGAAACTCTTGAATCGCCAATTTCACCATATTCAATCGGTGGTTTTCGTGGGCTAACTCATTTTTTTCTTTTAAAGGATTATTGGGCGAAACCACCATCCAAATTTGGTCAAACAGTTGTTTCTGTTTCAAACAAAGCGCAATGGCAAGATGTCCGTTATGAATGGGGTTGAAGGAGCCGAAAAAGAGGGCAGTTTTCATAAGATTAGAAGTAAAAGGGTTAAGGAGTTTCTCGTTACGGTTATTATAGCATGAATAGTAATTTTGTTTTTCGATTGCAAAAATAAAAAAACATTTTGGTATTACCGTAAGAAAGATATCGGTGATGAACCATCGGCTTTACTCTATGGGGTAAGGTAAATATCAATCAACCCCTCAGGCGCATGTATCGAAATGGTTTTATTGTCCCTGTTCACCGTCTCAAAAATTTCATCTACCGCAGGAATTAAAATTTCTATGCCGTTAAAATCAATTTGCATAATGGGCTGGCGGCTCATTTCCAAAAAATCAACACATTTGCCAATATTGCCTTTGACTTTGTCAATCACATCAAAACCAATAACTTCATGAAAATAGAACTTATTACCGGTGAGTGGCGGCAAAAAACTTAACGGCAAATAGAGTTCGGCTTTTACTAAATTTTTTGCCTCTTCGCCGTTCACATCGGCAAATGCAACTATCGCCTGATTAGCGCCTTTATAAATAAAATCTTCAATCATATAAGGCAACATCTCATCTTCATCTTTCACAAACACAGCCTCTAACGTTTTGTATTTTTCAGGCTCATCGGTGTCTAAATACACAAACACTTGCCCTTTATAACCAAAGGTTTTCGTAATAACTCCCAAATAAAAATAATCATTCATTTTATTCCATTTTTTTAAATCGTTCTAAAACATTAACATTAAAATCCTTAGATAACATTAACAACGTTTTTTCAGGTACATTTTTCAAATCTAAGAGAATTAATCCATCTAAACAATCATTAAAATCCGAATCAATATTAAAAGCCAAAATTTTTGCGCCTAATTGCAGGTATCTTTTTACCAATACCGGAATCCCGCGTTGTTTATTCTCAAGGTCAATAATTAATTTATCCAACAGTTCCAAACTGTGCACATCTTTTAAATAACTTTTCACAAAAGGAAATTTTTCTTTGGGCACCGGACGGATAGGATTCACGAATTTTGCGTGAAAATAGTCGAAATGGTGTTTTTTGATATATCTTTCTATCAATGTTTTAGAAATATCAGAATAATCATTTGAAATAGAAACAGGACCAAACAGGTAGCGATAATCTTCGTTTTGAATAAGGACTTGCAAAATGCCTTTCCACAAGAGCATCAGCGCAATAGAGTTTCCTTGATAGGGTTTGATAATAAACGAACGCCCCAATTCAACCGTTTTGTGTAAAATAGGATTGAGCGGCTTTCCTAATTGAAACATATAATCGGTATAAAACCCTTTTCTGCCGTATTTTGTAATTATTTCCGCGCCCATACCCAAACGGTAAGCGCCCACAATGGTTTCCTGTTCGTTGTCCCAAATAAAAAGTTGGTGGTAATAGGTATCATATTTGTCAATATCCAATTCTTTATTAGTACCTTCGCCCACTTCTCTAAACGTAATTTCGCGCAGTCGCCCAATCTCTTCCATCACATAATTGAGTTCGCGCGGGTGGGCAAAAAATAGCGTAAAAGCGCCTTGATTGAACAGGGTATGGGTCTCTTTTAATTGATTTATTTCATTAATAATCAATTTTTTATTTTTAGATTGCGCGATAGATGCTATCAGATTATTTGAAGTTTTTGCAGCCTCTTTTTTCCTCGTAAATGTTTTTCTTAATAAATCTACATTCATTCGCACGAAGTCTGCGTATTCTTTATTCTGTAAAGAAGCGGTGCGGATAGGCAAAATGGGCGCTCCAATAGCAATATTTACAATGGTATTGTCTTTTTTATTGAATTGTCTAACTAATTGCACGGTTCGCAAAATGGGATGAATAAAGCCCAGAATATGAAATGCGGCAGAATTTTTACCTGACATAAACATTGGGACAATCGGGGCATTTGTTTTGCGAATAAATTTCAGCATTGAGGCGGGCCATCGTTTGTCTTGTATTCTAAATCCGTGAACTGTTGACACTTCGCCCGCAGGAAAAACTGCCAAACAGTTTCCGTCTCTCACATGTTGCAGTGCGGTTTTAATACCTTTAATATTTTGTGAACTTTTTGCATCAAACGGATCTACTTCTATAAAAAATTTCTCTAACACTGCCATTCTCCCCAAAAGAAAGTTGCCCAAAAATTTCACGTCCGGACGAATGCGGGAGATTAAATCAATCAGCACAATTCCGTCTAACATTCCGGTGGGGTGGTTGCAAATAAAGATACAGCCCCCTTTTTCCGGAATATTTTTCAAATTAGTATCATCTACTACATATTTAATATTGTGTTGAAAAAGATAATGCGCCGTAACATCATTGCCCAAGTACTCTTTCGTAGCGGCGTAAGAATCGTTTAGTTTATTGAATCCCAATATGTTCATCATCAATTTAGAAAAAGATCTTCTAAATTTAGTGGTTTGGCGGATGATGTCGTGGGGACTAATGAGGGGCATGTTTTATTTTAAGGTTTAAGGTTTAAGGTTTAAAGTTCAAAGTTCAAAGTTTAATATAATTCAAAATTTTATCTGTGGCGCCGAGGTTTTGGAGGATATAGTTTTTGCAAATTTCGCAGGTAGTATTATATATGGAAGGATTTTCTTCAAAGTGGTTCAATTTTTGCGCCATTTCATTGGCGTTAGAAATAGAAAACGCCGCGCCCTGTTCAACCAACGCTACGGCTTCGTTAAATTTTTGAAAATGAGGACCGAAAAAAACCGGCTTTTCAAAAACGATGGCTTCCAAAACATTATGTAATCCTGTTTTGAACGCGCCGCCAATGTACGAAATATCAGCATATTTATATATTTTTCTCAACAATCCGATGCTGTCAAGAATTAAAATTTGATAATTTGAAATATCTTTACTCTCATTTTCAGACAAACAAATGGTTGAAAATGAATTGAATATTTTTTTTATTTGATAAATTCGGTTTTGAGTAACTATGTGAGGCGCAATGATAAGTTTGTAGTTTGTGTTTTGGTTTTTAAATAGTTCGGCTAACAGTTTTTCATCGGGTTGCCAAGTACTTCCTGCCACAATCAATTTTTTATCTTCTTTAAATGCAGCAATAAAATCCAACGCAATAGGTTGTTGTGCAATCGCATATACTCTATCAAAACGGGTATCGCCGGTAACGGTGGCATTTGAAATTCCGTGTTGTTGCAAAAGGTTTTTCGATTTTTCATTTTGCACGAAAAAGTGGTTGCCCATTTTCAGATGTTTCAAAAACCATTTTCCATAATTTTTAAAAAAGTATTGTTTTTCTCTAAAAATGGCAGAAATATAGTAAAATGGAATGTTCGCCCGATGAAGTTCATACATATAATTAAACCAGTATTCATATTTTATGAAGAACACTTTTTGAGGTTTTACAATATGGATAATTTTTTTTGCATTTTTTGGGGTATCAATGGGTAAATAGGTAATAATATCTGCAATAGGGTCATTTTTTTTCACTTCGTAGCCGGAGGGTGAAAAAAAAGTAACTAAAAGTGTAACATTCTTTTCTTCCTGTTTTATTTTTTTCATGAGTGGTTTTCCCTGTTCAAATTCGCCGAGCGAGGCGCAATGAAACCAAATCATATTTTTTTCAGGAGTACATTTTTCTTCCAAAAAATGAAAAATATTTTTTCTGCCGCTGCTCCATAATTTTGCTTTTTTTGAAAAAGGGGAAGCCCATTTTATCAAGCAGGCGCCACATTGAATAACAAGCGAGTAGAGAAATCGCATACTGTTAGAAAGTATAAAAAGTGGTTACGCGTTTTTTTTCATAAAAAGGCAAAACCCAACCCAATTTAACGCCGAACAGTCCGCTGAATTTACGGGGCAACAGATCGGTACTGCCGGCAAGTTCGCCCACAAAAATATATCCACGGTCGGGTTTGGTAAAAACTTCCCAAAATTCAACGCCGATATAAAAACTCAGTACTCTTCGTTTTTGCATAAACAGATAGCCAAAGAACTGATTCAGCGCCACTCCCGATGAACGTTGGTCGTATCCTAAACGGTAAGGGTGGTTTTTATCCTGATCAATTTGTGGGAAAAAGCTATTGGGGTCATTGAAGTAAATTTTATGACCAAAATATCCTATTCCCATTTTGAACCAAAGCCCTGAGTTTTTCCAGCGATCTAACGGAATTATTTTGCCTACCGTAACGCCGAAGTTCCAATATCTTCCTTCTTGTGTGAGATCCAAGCCATTATTACCGGCGCCATTAAACAACCTGTATTCTTTAATTGCATTACCGGCTTTATCTTTAATTACATTACCATCTTTATCTGTTTTTTCAAACACAAGTACCATATCTCCTAAAATATCAGGAAGAGGTTTTCTAATTCTACTTCCAAACATATAGTTAAATCCAAAATCAAAAGTCCAATTTGATAGCGTTTTTATTGTAACTTCGGTGCCAATACTAAAATTGAAATTAAATGTAGATGCCAGATAACCTTTTCCAAAAGGGAACTGTACGGAAAAATTGGGGCTTGCCCAAATCATAAAAGTAGTAGTATCCACATAATTTGCATCGCGCCGATAAAATTCCTGCGAAAAAGAAGTGGTAAGTGCAGCAAAAGAAACGAAAAGAAACAAAAAACCTTTTTTCATCATATTATAATTTCTTTACTTCGTAATATTGGTTTAATAAACGTAAAATATCAGGATTTAATTGTTGGTAAAAAAGCGTTACTCCATTAATATTCTCATAAAATTGTTGTAAAATATTTGTAAGATGGTATAGTACATCTTCTTTTACGGAAAAGCAAAAATGCCCGACATACACAATAGCGTTTTCTTTTAAAGCAATGATATTAAACACCTCATCATATACATTGATACAAATAGAGTCGGTTTGATGCGAATATTTTTCTTGTATTTTTTTGTACATACAAGTAATATCATGCACTGCATCTAAATCTTTTGGAATTGGATAGAGTAGAAAATATTGATACAAGTCATCTTTCGCTATATTTTCATGATGAGGCAGGGTATGCAAAACATTCCAATACTCCTGTATTTTTTCTTCTTTAAATAATTCTTTCGGAATTAAACAGACAGGAGTATTGCGAATAATAGTAGGCATGTTTGAAATAGATTATTCCCAGCTTCCGGACGTACTGGCGTCATTAAGAGAGCCTAACCACATAGGTTTATATTGCTCTTTGAATTGCGTTTCGTTCGCTAAGTTATTATAAAATATCTTATTGAAAAGTTTACTGAAAATATTGGCGTCTTTGGGGGAGATAGTTCTATCCAAATCGAATAGAATATCATCCAAAGGCACATCAATTCTATATACAGGAATTTCATACGTTTTACTGGATAATGTACCTAATTGAATTTCAAACTTTTTGCCATCACAGTGAGGAATAAATTCAAAGTTTTTCAAACTTTCAAAATTCACATTCGTTGGGTCAGACTCAATGATTTTATCTATTGCCGGAATTGTATCAACGGTTTTCTTAATTAAACCGGCTTTAAATGCGGCTTCTTCGGTCATATCATCGGGGATATCGCCGGAAGTTTTAATAATTTGCACTACGCCGTGATTCACAAACATAACCAATGAGTCAATGTCGCCGGCATATTTTTTAAATTCGTTTCGATACACTGTTTGCGCAGCGCGAATGGTAATCAGGCGGGCTTTTATTTCATCAGCACGTTGATTATAGGCTAATTTGTATTTTTCCGGACGCAGGATACTGCGGGTAGCGAGGAGGGCAAGCCCTAACGCAACAATAACTAATAAAATGTTGAATAACGTTTTAACTTTCATACTATTTGTTGATTTAATATTTAATTCTGAACACGATTTTTAATGCGAGCAAAAATAGAAAAAAAACCAGTAAAACATCGTTCATCGAAGTAAAAAATAATTTCTTCAAAAAAAATTTACTTTTGTCGCCCAAAAATAGTCGGCATAAATTATGTTTTTCTGCTTGATTATTAAATATAATTATAAAAATGAAAAAGACGCAAACCCACATTCAACTATTTTATCTGTTTTGTTTATTATTCTTATTTTCTTTTGCAAGTAACGCCCAAGAAATTAAAAATAATCAACTCTTTTTTAGTGCAAGCGACACGCTTTCTTTTAATGAACCCGTAGTTGAAGGAGAAGAAGATATTGACGATTTTGATGATGAACTCGGTGCCGATCAATCGATGATGTTTATTTATTTTAGCCGAATGCCGGGGTATGGGATATATTCAAACTTTGATATTTTGAAAATTCATTATGTTCATGACCATACTATTAATCCGGACACTTTAGTACTTGGCAAATATGTGCATCCGGCAAATTATAAAGCCACCTCTTTTTATGGCGTAAGGAGGCGCAGGGGCAGAATTCATTACGGCGTGGATATTCCGTTTCCGGAGGGAACCCCCGTTGTGGCAGCCTTCGACGGCGTTGTGCGCGTTTCTACTTACAACAACGGTGGTTACGGAAATATGGTAATTCTTCGCCACGACAATAAGTTGGAAACCTATTACGCCCATTTGAACAAACGTTTGGTAAATCCGGGTGAAATGGTGCGTGCCGGAGATACCATTGGATTAGGCGGCAATACCGGTCGTTCTTATGGAAACCATTTGCATTTTGAAACACGCTATTTGGGCACCAAATTCAATCCTGAAACTATCATTGATTTTAAGAACTATAAACTTGCATGCGACACGCTATATATTGGAGGTAAAGTAATTAAAACCAATGTGGATCCAAAAAACAGTATTGCTCAAAATGGGCAGTCTGGCAATCCATCGCCGGTTTACATTACGGTTAGAAAAGGCGATACTTTGGGGGCGTTGGCTAAAAAATACAGAACTACCGTGAATACCATTAAAAAGTTAAATAATATGCGTAGCGACTTTTTGCGCGAGGGGCAACGGTTAAGAGTAAAATAAAAAATTATTTTATAAAATTCAACACTATTTGGCTGGCATTATTTTGCACTTCTGTTTATTTCAAAAGCTACATCATTTGTTCACACGGCATTACAAAAGCGCGAAGCCCTTGTTGCTCTGCCGATTGATCTAATTTTTGCAAGGCTTCCAACAATATTTCTACTTTATTCTCTTCTATAAAAGTGAGAAAAGAGCAGTTGAGCGAGGGCCAGGCATGCGTGCCGTAATGGGGTTCACCGTTGTAAGCGCCACGACCTTGTGTTTCACTCCAATAAGTAAATCCACGAATTTCCATTTTGTCGAAAATGGAAATAATTTCATCGTAAAATGCCTGAAAGGCAGAAATAAAAATAGCTTTCATAATGATTAATGATTAATGGGAAGAGGTTGGGTTATTCAGTTATTACATTCCAGCCTTTAAGTTTCGCAATGATAGTATTACATCCCTTAGTTCCCGGATTTTTCGATATATCTATATAGTATTCTTTTTCATTTGCTCTGTCGTGCAATGTTTCAAACAGAGCGTTCAGATCTTGAGGAAAAAAGAGATTTGAACTGCACCTCACATATTTAAGAAGTAATTTGCCGCTTAAGTCTAAGTGCGATAACCCATTTTCACTGTTATTCAAACTGCAATCTATATCCACTAATCTGTAGTTGGCGCTCAAGTCTAAATTTGAAATGTTGTTTCCGTTGCAATGTAACACAGCTAATGCGTAATTGTTTTCCAACTGCAAGTTTGAGAGATGATTTCCACTGCATTTCAGGTCAGTCAGTCGTATGTTTGTACTCACATCTAAATTTGTTAATTGATTCAAACTGCAATCCAATTGGGTAAGCAGAGTGTTGTTGTTTAGATCAATATGGGTAAAATTATTTCCGCCGCAAAACAAATAGGCGAGATTATTTTTGCTCAGATCTAATTTCGACAACCGGTTTCCCTCACAGTTCAAATAAAATATTCCGGTATTTTTACTTATATCTAAAGTCGTTAAAAGGTTATTGGAGCAATCCAATTTTGAGAGTACATTATCCTTGCTCACATCCAAAAATGTGACATTACCACTCTTGCAGTTGAAATAAATAAGTTCTCCTGCTACGGTTATTGAATAGGTGGATGCTTTGTCGTAAGTATGTTTATAGGATAATATGCTATCACTTCTAAGTGAATAGGTTTCTATTGGCGAGCCATCACCCCATTTGATAGAGATCTTTCCGGTACCTTCCACTGCAAGCCTCAAAGTGAATGAATTGGTGGCATTTATTGACATTTGGATGCCTTCGCCAATATTGTTATTCTCTTCGCCTCCTCCGCATGCAACGAAAGTAAACGGTAATAGTAATACGATTGCAATTAGATTTAAAATGTTTCTTTTCATTAGGATTGATTATTTTATATTTTTGCTTTGTGCAAAAAATTGAATTAATGGGGCGAAAATATAAAAATCCTAATAATTCATTATTCAAATAAAAAACATTTTATATGAATTTTCGTTAAACTAACAATTTTAAATTTTGATTATAAAACGATGAAAGAAAATTTACACTTAGATACCATTTTGGTTCACGGTTCTGATGTTGAGGAACCTTTTGGAGCAGCGGTTACGCCTATTTATCAGGCAAGTACGTTCAAGTTTAAAAATGCGGCGCATGGGGCAGCTTGTTTTGCCGGCGAAGACCCCGGATTTATTTATACCCGCATTGGAAACCCTACTATTCAAGCCTTGGAAAAAACGTTGGCACAATTGGAAAATGCCGCCAAATGTGTAGTAACATCAAGCGGAATGGCAGCCGTGAATACCGTTTATATGGCGTTTCTGAGCGCCGGAGACCATATCGTTTCTACCGATGCCGTGTATGGTCCTTCGCGGGTGGTCATCGAAAAATACTGGTCGCGCTATGGCATAGAATACAGTTACATTGATACTACCAACATTGAGAATATTAAAAACGCGATTCGTCCAAACACAAAAATGCTTTATATTGAAACGCCCACCAATCCAACCATTGCCATTACAGATTTGAAAGCAGCGGCGGAAATAGCGCACCAACACAATATGTTAGTAGTGGTGGACAATACTTTCTGTACGCCCGTTTTGCAACGTCCATTAGATCTGGGAGCGGATGTTGTGCTACATTCCATGACAAAATTCATTAACGGACACGCCGATATTGTTGCGGGTGCCATCATGTCGAAAACGGAAGCGTTGGATAAGATTATTCGTCCTACGATGGTAAATTTTGGTTGTAACATGGATCCCACTCAAGCCTATATGGTAATTCGCGGGGTGAAAACATTGGCATTGCGCGTTAAGAAACAACAGGCAAATGCACAAATCATAGCGGAATGGTTAGAAAAACATCCGGCGGTAGAATGGGTAACTTACCCCGGTTTGCCTTCGCATCCGCAATATGAGTTAGGCAAAAAGCAGATGGAAGGACCCGGCTCGCTCATCAGTTTTGAATTGAAAGGCGGTTATTCGGCAGGAGAAAAATTGATGAATCATATTCATCTTATTTTATTAGCCGTTTCATTGGGCGGCGTGGAGTCACTGATGTCGCACCCCGCTTCGATGACCCATTCCAAAATGACAAAAGAGGCAAGGCTTACAGGCGGGATTACAGACGGATTGGTGCGGTTTGCCGTGGGAATTGAAGAGGTGAACGATATTATTGCAGATTTAGACCAAGCATTGTGTAAGTGTATATAAATAAAGAACTTTTCTTGGATTTTCTTAAAGAGCGGGAAGTTACTTGGTTAGGTATTGATTTCTCGAAAGCTACTTTTACAAAAAAAGGATTTGATATGCCCAATGATGTCTTGCAACTCTATTTGAATGAATGGAATGCATTAATTATTTCCGACCAGAAGAAATATGATATTCGGGTGGCTTTCCGAAAACCGATAGTTCATTTTGATGTTTCTTTCGTAAAGAAACAAAACAAACTCTATAAAGGAGATACGCCGGTGCGGGATGTGGTAAGAATGGGAAATCTTTTAGATGAAAATATGATTGCCAAATATCTTCGGGAAGCGCCCCTTCCCAGCTTTTCAAATTATTCCTTACTTTTCATGGTTGAGTCGTTCGACAATACCATAAAAAAAGGCTCTATTTGGGTGGTCATACTCAAAAGTGACATCAAAGAATTGGTATTTTGCGAAAAATTTGTAGAAACCCCCAGCGGCTTCAACATCAAATCCTATTGGGCGCGCGTTTTTTTTAATATATTTTTCAACATTAGCCGTTCAGGGTATGTGCGATGGGAACATTTGGTAAAGAGTGAGAAGATTTAAAGTAATTTTTTATTATGTCTTTTTTTTCACAAAAAAAACTACTTTTGCCCATTAAAAACAAAACAAATTTTAATTATTATTTATGAAGATTAATTTTTCTATTTTTCTTATATCCCTTTTATGGATCATTGTGATATTAACATTTTTCACAGCTTGTAACAAAACTCCAAAACCCGTATTTGATTTGAATAGCCCCGGCGGCAAAACAATTGCATTATACAACGACTCCATTCCCCAAATTGTTTTCTACTATAAAGTAGATGAAAAAGGAAACACAACGCAAGAAAAAATAGGGGAAGCGTATTATTATGAAAACCAACAGCAATACGTTGGTGGTGGTTTAAAGGATGGAAAAAGAGAAGGCAAATGGTATGCGTTTTTTAGAGATGGGTCGGTGCAAACGGAAGCGTTTTACATTGATGGGAAAGAACATGGCGCCTATATTGTGTACAGAGAAAATGGAAATCCTATTTTTAAAGGGCATTATGATCATGGAATTTGCGATGGAACATGGTATTGGTACGACGAAAACGGAAACATTATCAAAAGAATAAAAGCAGATAAAAACACTATAGCCTGCGAATATTGTGAAAAATGTCTGAAATTGAAAACAAACTGAAATTACGAGTAGAAAATCATCCATGCCATAACAGCGTGTCTTACCTAACGTTTCGATAATTTCACAAATGGGGAACTACTCAATAATAGTCATTTCATCAAGTAAATATCCGGCACCGCCCACTTTGTCAATCACAAACATCACATAGCGAATATCTACACAAATACAACGCTGCAGGTCAGGATTATAAATGATATTGCTGCTTAATGATTCCCAGTTTCCATCAAATGCGCAACCAATTAGTTCGCCATTGGCATTAATTACGGGGCTACCGGAATTGCCACCGGTAATATCATTATTAGTTAGAAAACAAACATTCAAAACGCCATTTTTTCCGTATTTGCTGTAATCTTTTGCCAAAATGAGCTCTTTTAATTTTGCGGGAACATCAAATTCAGGGTCATTCGGGATCTCTTTGGACAAAATGCCGTCTGTGGTGGTAAACCAATTATAATAAACCGCTTCTTGCGGGTAATAATCCAACACTTGTCCGTAAGTAACCCGCATCGTAGAGTTGGCATCGGGGTAGATTGCTTTTTCTGCTTCCATCTCTTTAATTGCGGCTAAATAATCGTGGCGTGCCGAAGAAAGTTTTGAGTTGTAATTCACATAACTTGATTGATTGTTGGCGATAACTTTAAAAAGCGATTGAAAATATTTTATCAATGGGTCATTATCATAAACTTTGGCGGATGGTTTTTGAAGATATTTGTTAAAATTGCTTTCGGAACTGAAAATAGATTTTTCGGAAATGGCTTTTACATACGACCTCATATCTCCATTATAATTTTTATTGATATAATTGAAGATATCCGGTTGATTTTCTGTGGGAAGCGTATTCCACAATTTTAGCGTTGCCAAAATGATTTGCGCTTCGGTTTCGGGATCAGAGTTCGCCTGGTATTCACTATATTTTGATGAGAACTTTTCTATTTTTTCTTGCGAAAATTTCTTTTCATCTGAACCTGGTTTGACACTGGTTTTAAAAGGAAAAAACAATGTATTTGAGGTCATTAGCGAAAGGTTAGCATATACAAAGCACCTCATTGTCATTGCCTGAATGTGGCTGCACACTTCTTCTATTTTCAACAAAGTTTTTCCATATTTCTGTATTCTTGTGCTGTCTTGCGCAATCCAGTTTTGCAACACTTTTTCCTGCGCAACTTTTCTATCTACTACATTCAGTCGAGTAAGGCTCAGCGTTTCCCCTTTTTTCATTTTCCACATATTGGCGTAACCGGCATAATTATCAGCATAAAGCAGCCTCACTCTGTCGCTTGAGTTAATAGCATCGTTAATTGTCGGAAGAATCATATCACAAGCGTAAGTTAATGGCGGATTGATGATATTTATGGTGTTCAACACTTCATAAGAAGTCATAAAACGCTCTGTTGTTCCCGGATATCCCCAAATCATAGCATAATCTCCTTTATCAATGCCTTGAATATTAACAGGCAGATAATGTTTGGGTTGCAACGGAATATTTTCTTTTGCGTAAGTAGCGGGGCTTCCATCGGGCGCAGTGTAGATTCTAAATAGCGAAAAGTCGCCGGTATGGCGTGGCCACATCCAATTGTCAGTATCGCCACCAAACTTGCCGATTCCACTCGGAGGCGCACCCACCAAACGAATATCTTTGTAGGTAACATACACAAACATATAGTATTCAATGCCTTCAAAAAAAGGTTTTACAGACACTGTGTATTTTCCGTCTTCCGAATTATCTTTTTTTAGTTTGCTAATTGTTTTTTCGATAGCCTTTGTGCGGGTCGATTCGGAAACACCATCTTTAATACTGTCTAAAACCAAGTGCGTAACGTCTTCCATACGTACAAGAAAAGACACCGTAAATCCATCGTTGGGCAATTCCTCTTCTTTCGACATAGCCCAAAAGCCGTTTTTCAGGTAGTCGTGTTCTTCGGTGGAGTGGTTAAAAACAAACTGATAACCGCAGTGATGATTGGTAAGCATCAGCCCATCTTTCGAAATCATTTCACCGGTGCAGAATCCGCCACCGAGTTGCACAATAGCATCTTTTAGCGATGAGTGGTTAATGTCGTAAAGTTGTTCTGGCGTAAGGTTCAGCCCCAACTTTTGCATTTGTTCGTAATTATAATCTTTAATAAACATGGGTAGCCACATCCCCTCGTCGGGCGAGGTCATTGCAAAAAGATTAGAAAACAATAATACGGAAATGAGAATAAATGTTAAATTTTTCATAATGATTTGGTTGGTCAAATAATTTAGTGGCGCAAAGATAGAATTTTATTTGGGTAAATAATTAGAAAAACTTAACCATCCTATTGCATTTAAAAACCAGAAAAATTCATTTTGAATTGGTCATGCAGTTTTAATATTTTTTATATTTTCGCGCCTGCAAAAAATAGCAATCTATTTATTCACTTAAAAACAAATTATAATATGGACGACGGATGGCCTAGTTGGGGAAAAATGAAAAATCGGTCGCAGCGATATTGATGCGTTTTCTTTTTGTCGCTTCGGCTTATGTATAACTATTAAAAAAAAGAAGCGATGATTAAATATTTAGAATGTAACAACGGCTTTTACGAAACAGAGAAATATTCTACCAAAGCATGGGTGCGTGCCATGTGCCCTACGCCGGAAGAGCAAATATTTTTAACCGAAGAGTTTGGAGTTCCCGAACCATTCTTAAAAGATATTGAAGATAATGAAGAACGTCCCCGTGTGGAGTATGAAGACGGATGGCGTTTGATTATTGTGCGACTGCCCTATAAGTCATTAGAAATTGAGAACCTTTACACTACCGTGCCGATTGGAATTTTAACCTCCGGTGAAAAATTTATTACCGTTTGCCACAGCGAAGTTGAAATGATGGAAGATTTTGTAAAATATACAAGACGTAAAAATTTTGAAGAAAAAAACGCATCCGATCTTATTCTCCATCTAATGCTTTCTGCTGCCGTATGGTTTATGAAATATCTGAAAATGATCAACTATGAAATTAAAGACGCTGAAAATCAATTGCAATCTTCGGTTAGAAACGAAGAATTGTTGGAATTGATGCGTTTGGAAAAAACATTAGTCTATTTTATTACTTCCATACGTGGCAACGAAATTTTATTACAAAAATTTCAAAGTATATTAAAACAGAGACGTATGAAATATGATGACGACCTGTTTGAAGATGTGGAAATTGAAATGCAACAAGCCCGAACTACGGCGAATGTATATAGCGAAGTGCTGGCAGGTATGATGGACGCATTTGCCGCCGTTATTTCAAATAATTTGAACGTGGTGATGAAACGCCTCACTTCCATCTCCATTATCCTGATGTTACCCACATTGATAGCAAGTTTTTACGGTATGAATTTAGAGGTGGGAACCACCATACATAATCCCAATTTTTATATCGTTATTACTTGTTCTATAATACTATCTATTGTTATTTGGATGTTTTTTAAACGAAAAAACTGGATGTAATTACTGATGCAAATGTTCAAACTGTTTGTTTTCCTCCAAATCGCCCTTTTTGGAATCTATACTCCCACCGAAAAGCCACAGCAACCATTATCGCAACTTTCTAACAGTGAAATTAATAAACTGTTTCAAGAAGCAAATAGCGTTTTTAAATCAGAAGCGTTAGTAGTGGTGTTGGATAGCTTGTCCGAAAAATTAAATGGTAGCGTTTTGCTGGCTTTTGGAGAAAAAGTGTTTTATAATAAAGAAGTCGGCTTTAAACGTTTGGCAAAAAAAACTTCGGAAAGCGCCATTGATGCAGAAACGCTTTTCGATTTGGCTTCCATATCCAAACAGTTTACGGCAGCAGCCATACTCAAGTTAAATGAAGAAAACAGATTAACTTTACAAGATGATGTTACGAAATTTCTGCCGCATTTTCCGTATAAAAATATTACCATAAAACATTTACTTACGCACACTTCGGGGCTACCGGAGTACATGGATTTCCCCGAAAGGGATTTCAATCAGAAAGAGCCTTTAAGCATTTCGCAGTTAGAAAGTTATTTAGAGCGTGTAAAACCAAAAATTCTGTTTCAGCCCGGGTTGCGATTCAAATATATTAACACTAATTATGCTTTGTTGGCATTAATTATAGAAAAAATAACAAACACCTCTTTTGAGCAATATATTAGAAAAGAGATTTTTACGCCTGCCGGTTTACAAGTTTCCTGCTTTGCTACAGAATTAAGCGCCAAAACCAACTACGCCAAAGGGCATTTAGCCGATGGCAGCGAGCGTCCGTTTCACTTTCAAAACGGAGTAATTGGAGACAAAGGCGTTTATGCTAATGTAGCAGAAATTTATTGTTGGGTAAAAGCCTATTTCATCGATTATAAAGTACTTCCAAAAGATGTGGTAATGCAGGCGGCGCAACCGCAAAACACTTTCATTAAGTATAAGCCTACGGAATATTATGGCTATGGGCTTCGTATTGAAGATGATGTGAACGGATATTTAATCTATCACGGTGGCTTGTGGCGCGGATTTCAAAACAACATGGTATTTCGCCCCAAAGATCAATATATTTTTATTGTCCTAAGCAACTTTAGAAACAGAGCGGCGGTGGGCGTTAACGGAAAATTGTTGTGTATAATTGATGGAGCGTAAATCAAAGAACGGGGTTCTTTTTCCGTTTAAACGATTCAATAGCAACCTTTAACGAAAAAATGTGTGATTGGAAAGCAAAAGAGATATCGCCCAAATTTGTAAAGGCATAATCAATAAAAACAATATCTTTTATGCCTATGCCCAAGCCGAAATTAATTTGACAATTTAACTTATTTTTGTCATCGAAATGAGGGATCTGTTGAAAGTTGCCGATGCCGACACGAAGGGCTACAATAGTTTTGTAAGCAAACTCCATTCCAAAATGTGGGTCAATGGATAGAGGTTTGCTTTTAATCAGTGTGTTCCTTTTGCCATCAAAAGTGCAATCAAAATCTAGCGCAAAAGTTCCATTAAACCCTTTGCCGAGTTCCACATATTTTCCGCCGCCGAGATTAAGTCTGGGCATCGTTAATTCCAAACTATTTTCAGGGATTTCGTTTCCGGTTTCTTTAAAAATTTCAATTACTTTATCGGTTAAAGTATAATTCCAAGCATTAAAAGTTGAAGTGGCATCTTTTAACATCGCGCCCACTTGCCAACCACTGTTATTATATTGTAATCCCACATCTAATCCGAATCCCCAGGCGCCGGCAAATTTTCCAATAGTTCTACGAATAATTTTAGCATTAGCGCCCAACGATAATCCTTTTACTTTTTCAAAATTATAGGCATAACTTAACAGGAAAGCATTATCTGCCGCAGAGAAATAAGTAATTTTATTATAGTCAAGATTTCCTTGTTTGTCAATCAGTTCTGTGGTATTCATAATATTATCTACTCCGAACCGTATCCATGAAAAAGCCACTGCTTGTTTGTTGTCAATTCGGTACCCTGCGCCGATATAGTCGTATTTGGCTATACCTGCAAAATATTCGGCGTGCATTACGGAGAGTTGATAGGGGCGTTGCATTCGTACTAAACCTGCGGGATTCCAATAGGCGGCGGTAACATCATCGGATAGCGAAACCATCGTATTCGACATTGCCAATCCGCGACCACCAATGCCCAAAGCAAGAAATTCGTTGCTATATTTTGAAATTTGTGCGTTTGTTAGAAAAAATAAAAAACAAAGGGAAATTACAAGAAGAAACTTTTTATAATTTATCATAACAAAAAGAAGTTGCACGTTTTTTAACGCCATGCAACATCTTTTATTTTATTATCATCTTAAAATAAACCCAACAAATAAAAAATTCCTACTCCGAGATAAGTTCCGATGGCATAACCCACCAATCCTATGGTAATCCCGCTAATGAGTACTTTACGGTTTTTCATGGCGCTTACGATGGGGGGTACAAAGGGTGGCGAACAAAACAGCGCTACAATGGCTACGGAAAACAAGTCACCCGAAACTTTAAAAATACGACATAAAATTAGATGTGTCAGAATAGCAATCAGTGATATAGATAAAACGAAAAGGAAAATATTAAGCGCCTCTGAGTTAAGTTTCGTAACATCAAATTCGGCAGCGACTATTACACTGAATATCAATATAAAAAACATCCCTAATTCAAATGTCCTCGGTAAATTGCGTATTTTTTCAATAAAAGATGAGCCGATGGCTAATGTAGTGGTTGTTAATATAATTACTAACTCGTTCACCTTGCCGGTAAGTAAAAAAGAGAGTCCGAAACCCACAGCAAAAAAACAGACAGACAACAAGAATCCAATCATGGTTTTTGGAAATACTTTTTTAGTAAGCATTCCGTCATAATTCTCTATCTCTGCTAAAACGGTTTCTTGCGACTGTGTTTTGTTTTCGGTATGTGCTTCATCTTTAGCAGGTAAAAGCCAACGGAAGAGTTTGTAGCCGCCTGCAGTTAGGAACAGCAAAAACGGAAACATAATCACCATTTCTGAGGTTAATGTGAGTGTAATAATACTTCCTTCCACATCCAATCCACGACCTAACGCGCTGAAATTCATTGTACCGCCGGTATAGAGTCCGGTCATCATGGCAGCCACCTTTGGTAATGTTTCTACTCCTGCATATCGGAAAATCAAGAACGAGCCGACCACAGCCACAAAAATGGCAACAATGCCCGTAAGAAGCGCCGCTACGGCTTTAGGCAACGATTTGGTCCACAATCTGAAATTAGAACTAAACAACATTAGCGGAATGGCAAGCATAACAGAGATGTCTCTTAACAGATGCGCAATATTTTCAAAGGAAGCCGCTTTGTTTTCGGGTATAAAATCGGTGAACGAGAACAAAAACGACAGCGCCACCCCTACCGCATAAGCCATAATTACCGTACCGATATTTTTCGCAATTTGGTATTTGCGAAACAGGGTAATGACTATAAAGGGGGTTAATACAAAAATGGAAAGAATAATAGCTATTTTCATATACAAAAAATTTGCGCGAAATTATACTATTTAATTAATTTTCGGATTATACCCTATGTTATTGTAACTTCCTACTTCAATAAGCATTGTATTCATCAAAAGCAAAAAGTTTTCCATAAAATGTTAACGTTTTTGTTATGTATGATCATGATATATAAAACATGATTATACCACATCGAAGAGTCAAGAAAGCTCGAAGAGGAAAGTATTTTATTTTTTTAGTGTAAGATTATTGCAAAATAGTCGCAAATATCTTATTATCTATACATTACACAATAAAACATATATGTTCCTGAAAAACAAACTGTTGTTGAACAGCAGAAGATAGAGAAGATTTAGGATTTATAGAGGAAAGATAGTGATGATGTGTTCGAGTTGTTGGTGCGGCAGTGTATTGCTGCATAAATCATAATCATTTTACTTCCGTTTTATATCAATGGGCGCACTAACCGCACATTCTCCCGGCATTGGATTCACATCCAAATACAGTTCTCTTCCTGTTTGCACTTCAAAACCTGCTTTCAACTCTATAAAATCGGTTGCTCGTAAACTGATATTGCTATTTGCCGGAATAGTAGTTGCATTACTCAAACTAATGGATTTTTTAACCGCATAATTATAGGTGTTGAAATTTGAAATTTCATTAACTACGGTATTTTTATCACATTTCAATTGATACACTTTTACGTAATCTACATACATTTTTTCTTCAAAATATGGAGATGTCTGCGGAAGATATGCATTCTCTTTTAGAACAGCCAAATTCAAAATAATGCGAACAGGATCCACGATTTTATGATTACTTAATGATGTAATTGCTTTGCCATCAAGATACCATATTATTCTGCTTGGATTCCATTCGATTGCATAAGTGTGCCAATCAGCGTAAGAGAAGTTCGAAAACACATGAGTTATTCCCCACGCTTCCCGGGGAGGGTTGGGACCATAAAATCGAACTATTCCGTGTTCAAATCTATCAGGTGGATTATTCCTCGCAAATATTTCACAAATATCTATTTCTGCTGCATTTGAATAGGGTGCATTCCATCCATGCCAAACCCAAAATGCAGGCCAAACCCCCCATTTTTTCCCCTCTCTATATGGAAATTTGATACGTGCTTCAATGTAGCCGAACTGAGTATTGTAATCTTCTTTCGTTTCTACCAATCCTGATCTATAATTGTATTGTTTTCCATTTGTGCATTGATTACACACTCCACTATATACTCCAGGTGCCGGGCATGTAACCTTTGTATTATTTAGTGTTAATACTAAATTACCATTCGAGGTAAAAACTTGACTTTCAAGATATAATTGAGGTTCTTCCGGATTACCATGAACAGCATTATGGCCTTTGATCCATTTGTTTGTGTCAAAAGTATCAAAATTGTCTTGCCATTTCAATTGCCAATGAGAATCATTAGTTGGTGTTTGCGCAAATACAAAATATTGCATAAAACATAATAAAGTAAATATTATTATTCTTTTCATTTGTACCTCCTTCATTTTTTAATGCCATTAACATAATGTGTTTCACTTATATCATAAGAATTTGGAGATTTTGTATTGAAATATATTTTATCTTTTTTTGTAAAATTTCCACATTTACAATACCCTCCTTCACAAATTGAATATAAATTTCCTTTCGTATCAACGTGAATTGTAATTTCATCATTATTAGTGTAGTGAATAATTATTTCATTTTCATATTTTCCATTGCTAATTTTTCCTAAATAGTTGATAGTATCCCTTTTTATTATCTCAAAGTCATCCGAGTATGTACGTTTTTCTGTAACAAAATCCCAATATCCAACATATCTATCTCTATGATATTTATCGCAACCTGTGAAAAGTAATAATATTGCTACAGTTGCTGCTGCTAAAGTTATTGTAATTTTTTTCATAATTAAAATTTTGGTTAATTTCGATTTGCAAAAGTAATTTTATCTCGTTAAAATCATCCTTTTTGTATCAATAATCTCATTATCTACTACTAACGTATAGAGATACATACCTGCCGGAAGTTCCGAGCCGCATACGGTAATGGTATTCATTCCTGTTTGGGTAAGAGAAAACTCTTTTAATTGTGCACCTTGCAAATTATAAATAAAGAGTGTAGATTGCGTGGTAGATTCAGGTAGATAGCATGAGATTTCTGTATTGGAAGAGAATGGATTGGGTATGTTTTGGTATAAGATGGCTGTTTCTCCTTCAGGCAGAGGTTCTTCTATTTGTAGTGGAGGAGACATGTTTTTGGGTTTACAACATTCAGAAACAATCTCTTGCAACTCATTAAATGCCTTCTTTAGTTGCTTCAATTGTAGAATATCCAACTCTTGTGCCAAGACTATATTTTGCAACGCTTCAATTACTGCTTGCTGTTCATTGAAGCCTTTAATAAGAATAGCGATAAAAGCATTATAATTTACAAACATAGTTTCCATACAAGTATCTACTAAATCCGGCATAATCTCTTGCAATTCTTGTCCCAGCACTCCATATTCCCGTTTTCTTTCATCGAGAGAATCTGATCTGAAATATACAGAGTCCGATTTAAAATAATAAGAATAAGTTTTTATCTGCTTCAGTATGGTTGTGGCATTTTCTAACAGTATTATTCCCGTTTTTAAGGTACTGTCAGATGATAGAATAGATTGTTTGAATCTGACTTTGTTATAACCTTCTGTAGGATGATAAAAATTAAGCCATGGATCTCCTTTTGAATTATGCATTCCAAAGTATGCATATCCATCTGTTTTATTATATGGGTGAAATACAAAATCTACTCCATTGTTTGAAATTGTAACTTTGCCCTTGTCGGTGGTATTTGTGCCAATACCTACATTGCCATTGGCGGCAATTTTAATTTGTGCCGTTGCTATTGTTGCTATCGCAAACAATGCAATAAAGAATAAGATTTTTTTTCATAACTGATTTTTTAAGTTAATAATTGATTGGTTTATAATATGTTTAAAGTTTTTATTACAAATTCTGCCAATATTCAAAAAATAGGATTTACTATTATTTTAAGGAAGTACCGAATTGAAACGCAGCCACCTACTGTCCAAAGGTAGTTACCATAAAACCCGAAGCAACATAAGTAAACTGCGTTATACACGCATCCGCTTATTGCTTGTTGCTTCTTGAAATTGGTAACTTTTTTGGACACAACAATAATAAATGCTATCTAATATAGCAGTGTAAAAATATACTTTTTTATAAAACAGAAACTTTGTGTGTTTCTCTTCTTTTTTTAGAACACTAAAATGCGTAACTGATTGATTTAATGACATAAAACCTTCTCATGTTGGATAGTATAAGTACAAAAGCCCCGCCTTGTCTCAAAAAGCGGGGACTTGAAAACTTTAAAAACAACAAAGCTTATGAAACACATGTCATTAGAAAAGTCAAAATGAAAAGTTTTAGAATGGATTCAACGAATTTATTTTACAATGTTATTTGAAATTGATCCTCAACTGCTATTTGAGGTTGTACACTTTCTTATAATACTGTATGAGTATTTCCGTTGTTGAGTATTGTATTCAGCATCAGTGAATTAGTTTAGGTCGTAATATTAAGTTACGACCTTTTTTTCATTTCATTGAAGAGAGATGTTGGGAGTTACAATAACATAGGGTATAATCCCGTTTTTTAATTCAGCATACCACCATTCGCCATATTTCCTGATGAGCGGTTCTTTTAAGAATTGAAACAGAGGCAATTTCAGCTTTTCACCTTTTTCGCAAGCGGAGCAACACACGCCCCAGCGATGATAGTTTAACGCCTCATAATCAGGAAGTTTTTTTACGCGGATAGGGTAAAGATGGCAGGATATGGGTTTTTGAAACTCAATTTCACCGTTTAAGAATGCTTTTTCGATGGCGCATTTGGCAATATTATCTTCAAAATAAGCGAATGCACAACTCTCGTCAGTCAATAGCGGCGTAACAAACGCGCCTTCCATATCATAATCAAAAGTTCCTGATTCTTCTACTTTTTCAACTCCTTCTTGCATCATATATTTTTTGAAGATGGGATAATTGTCTTCCAAATCTGCTATTTCCAAGGGTTCGAGTGGTGCGCCCACATCGCCTTCCACGCAGCACATTCCGCCACATTCTTGGAGGTCGCAACAAAAATGTTCGGTAAAAATGTCATCTGATACTAAGATGTTTTGGATAATTTTCATAATAGTTAGCCGTTTTAGGCGGCAAAGATACAGTTTGAAAAGTTTTTTTCGTATCAATTTTTTCTATTTTTGCAAACCAAACTTTTACCTTCATATTATTCATGCCTCACAAAAAATTATTTTTATTAGATGCTCTTGCACTCATTTACAGAGCCTACTACGCCATGATTCGCTCGCCGCGCGTTACAAGCAAAGGGCTTAATACTTCCGCTATTTTTGGTTTTACCAATACCTTGTATGAACTGATACGCAACGAAAATCCAACCCATTTGGCAGTTTCTTTCGATACGGGAGCGCCTACCTTGCGCCACGCCGAGTTTGAAGCCTATAAAGCCCACCGCGAAGCCACGCCCGAAGATATTGTGAATGCTATCCCATATATTTACAAACTTTTGGAAGCCTTTAATATTCCCATTTTAGTGAAAGATGGCTACGAAGCAGACGATATTATTGGAACATGCGCAAAAAAAGCAGAAGCCGATGGCTTTGAAGTATATATGATGACCTCCGATAAAGATTACGGGCAGTTGGTTTCCGAGCAGATTTTTATGTATAAGCCGGGCAAATTCGGGCAACAGGCAGAAATGGTCGGCGTAAAGGAGATTTGCGAAAAATACGGCATTGCGCACCCCGAAGAACTGATTGATATTCTGGGTTTGTGGGGCGATGCCTCCGATAACATTCCGGGCGTGCCCAATATAGGCGAAGTGAAAGCCAAAAAACTAATTCAACAGTTTCATTCTATCGAAAATATTTATCAAAATATTAATCAAGTAGAAAACGATAAACTGCGCCAAACGTTGATAGATAATCAAGATCAGGCATTCATGTCAAAATCATTGGCAACCATAATATTAGATGTGCCCATTGCATACAATTTTGAGACGATGGCAATGTGCGCTCCCAATTTTGATGCCCTGCGTAATTTGTTTCAAGAATTGGAATTTCGGGCATTAGGAAACCGGATTATGATGGAAATGCAAGAACGGTACGCAACAACCGGCGTAGGGGCGACCCTTGCGGTCACCCAACATGCGGTCGCCCAACAAAAAACAAGCGGAATGCCCGATTTGTTTAGCCAAAATGTTGAAAATGTGGGCGTGGATAATATTACACCTTCAGAAAATATTTCTACTTACAAAACATTTGAAAATATAACACACGAGTTTATTGCATGGGCGAATTATGATTTGCCACAACCCAACCAACCCGTTTTTTTTGAATGGATTTACACCCGCCAAACCATTGCAGGATTTGCCTTTTCGAAAAATGGAAAACAGATTTATTATGATCCGGATGTTGCCAACGCCCGTACAATTTTTGAAACCTCTTGCGAGATCATCTCTTTTCAAACCAAAAATATTTTTAAATTTTGTGAAGAAAATAAAATAGATATTAAAGCCAATGTATTTGATTTACAAGTGGCTCACTATCTTATTCAACCGGAAATTTCACATCAGTTGGAAAGAATTACGGAATCCTGTTTGGAATATCAAATTATGGATATTGAAAAAAATAATACACAGAAAGCACACATAGAGGCGGCGTGCGAGAAGGTGGAACTATATAGCCAACTATTTCCTATTTTTAAGGAAGAGTTGAAAAAATCATCCTTATTGAAACTGTTTTATGAAATAGAGATGCCTCTCACGCAAGTGCTTGTCAATATGGAACGTAACGGCATTAAAATTGACAAGGCAATGTTGGAAGATAGCTCTGTTTCCATCACTAAAGAGATACAACATCTTGAAGAGCAAATTTTTGAATTGGCGGGAATCCGTTTTAACCTCGCTTCACCAAAACAGTTGGGGGATGTTTTGTTTGAAAAACTTCATATTATTGAAAATGCAAAACTTACAAAAACCAAACAATATCAAACCGGCGAAGAGATTTTACAAAAGCTGTATCATAAACACCCCATTATTCCGCTTATTTTAGAATGGCGCACCTTGTCGAAACTAAAATCCACTTATATAGATGCTTTGCCTCTGTTAATGGATTCAAAAACAGGAAAAATTCACACCACTTTTCAGCAAATGGTAACTTCAACGGGGCGACTAAGTTCTACCAATCCCAATTTGCAAAACATTCCCATTCGCACAGAGCGGGGCAAGGAAATTCGCAAGGCATTTGTCCCATCATCGGAACAAAACGTATTAGTATCAGCCGATTATTCGCAAGTGGAACTGCGTATTGTTGCTTCAATGGCAAACGATGAGAATATGATTCGGGCGTTTTTGCAACAGGAAGATATTCACGCGGCAACCGCTTCGCATGTGTTTCAGGTGCCGTTGAAAGAGGTGAGTAAAGAACAGCGGCGCTATGCAAAAACCGTTAATTTCGGTATTTTGTACGGCATGTCGGCATTTGGATTAGCCGACCGGCTGCACATTCCGCAAGGCGAAGCCCGTCAGTTAATTGTCGACTACAACAACAGTTTTCCGCGCATTGAGCAGTTTATGAACGGCATTGTAGGGTTTGCCCGAAAAAACGGCTATGTAGAGACTCTGTTAGGACGGCGGCGTTATATTCGCGACATCAATTCCGGCAACGGTATGCTACGCAAAGCGGCAGAGCGCAATGCGATCAACGCCCCCATTCAAGGCACTGCCGCCGATGTGATTAAAATAGCCATGATTCAAATTTATAAAGAATTAAAAAATAGAAATTTGAAAACCAAAATGGTATTACAAGTCCACGACGAGTTGGTTTTTGATGTGCCTATGGAAGAATTGGATACCATTGCCCTTATGGTGCCCGAACTGATGAACTCTGCTTTACAAATAGAAGTTCCCTTGGTCGCAGAATTGAGTTTTGGAAAGAATTGGTATGAAGCGCATTGAGAATTGAGAATCAATATGAGTGTAGATAAAGTATTAGTTCACAAATAGATTAGACCAAATCGTTTATTATATCACTACCTGTAATGTACTTCTGCTCTTTTGCTCAAGAATTATTTGCTGGTTTCCTATTACTTGCTCTATTGATTCTTGGTTATAGTGGCGAATGGTAATCAGCTTTTTATTCATATTATATTTTACTGTAAACTCTTCTTCTAAATCTTTTAAAAGATTGGCAAAACGATTGGGTTTATTATCCATACATATTGTAAAACTTACTGCGGAATTTTGCATCAAATTGATTTTTAGTTTGTTTTTAGAAATGTATGAAAATATTTTTGTCAAATTGTCGGCGGCAATAAATGAAAAATCTTTTGGGAAAATGGATAAAAGTATTTGTTCTGTTTTAAAAATGTAGGAAGGAATATGCTCCAAGTGTTCCACATCAGTAATCATACTGCCTGTATCGCAAGGTGTTAAAAACGATTTAACAAAAAGTGAGATATGTTTATTTTGCAGAGGTTTAATAGTTTTAGGGTGAATAATGGTAGCGCCGTAATACGCCAACTCAATGGCTTCCTGATAAGAGATTTTATCCAATTTTATGGCATTGGGATAAAATTTCGGGTCAGCGTTTAGCAAACCGGACACATCTTTCCAAATGGTAACTTCTTTGGCATTTAAACAATAGGCAAAAATAGCGGCAGAGAAATCAGAACCTTCGCGCCCAAGGGTGGTTACTTTACCGTTAAAAGTTCCGCCAATAAATCCTTGTGTGATGATAGTTTTATCTGAGTTTTTCTCCACAAAACATTGAATTGCTTGTTGGGTTTCTTCCCATTGCACTTTTCCTTCTCGATAAGAATCATCGGTTTTAACTAAATTAATTGCACAGGCAAATTTATTTTCATATCCATTCAAATTCAAATAGGTAGATATTAATTTGGTGGAAAGATACTCCCCAAAACTCACAATATTGTCGTAATCTTTATCGTAATGATTTGAATGTTTGTCGGACAGAATTTCGTACAGCCTGTCTAAAATAGGAAGTAAAACTGCGGTAATCTCATGGGGTTTGTTTTCTAACTGTTCGGCAATATTGAGATGAAAGTTTTTTACTATTTCAAAGTTTTCAAGCAAAGATTCCGAGGCATAGTACCATGAATCCAGCACTTTTTCCAATTGGTTGGTCATTTTTCCCATAGCGGAAACTACCACAATTAATTTTTCTTCGTTATAAATATCCAAAATTTTTTTCAGATTTCTAATGCCATCGGCATCTTTTACTGATGCCCCTCCGAATTTGAAAATTCTACACATATTAATAAATAACCATTTTTTGAATTTTTCCGAAATTTGTTTTCAAAAAATAGATTCCGGAACGAAATTGTGAAACATTAATTTCATAATTATTTTTACTCACGTTGAAACTATCTATTAGTTTTCCTTCCACATTAAACAAAGAAAAATCAGTTTTTCTATCTATGTTATTAATTATAATTTTCTTTGTTGTTGCATTATAATACGCTGTAAAACTATTCCTGTTATTATCCTGAATAGTTACTGTATCAATATGTTGCGGCATGATTACGCTCAAGACAAAATCATCAAAATAAAATCCGTCATAATTTAAGTACTCATCGCTTCTTAATCGGAATCCCACTTTAATACTTTTGCCTTTATAAGGGCTCAGGTCAATAGTTTCGCGCACCCATGCGTATTGGTTGCCATCATATAGCGGTTTGTGTGGATCTTGATAGATACCTCCCAATTTGGTATATTTTCCATGTTGTGGCACCCAAGTAGTTCCATTATTTTCTGAAACAAGGAATTGCACATAATCGTAACTGGCTTCAATTTCCCACTGTGCGGAAAATTCTGCATAGGCAGCAAACGCTTCCTCGGGCAAATCGTAACTGTTTTTAGAATAGATAGTGGTGTTTGCATAATTGGGATAATTTCCAAAAGGGGAGTCTGCAATGGAATGTGTGGGAGAAGCATATTGTAAGGTAGTGATACCCCATGAGATTGATTTCCAATTATCCATAGTTTCACAATCATCTTCAAAGAGTTTTACGGTAGCGCCAAATATTTTGGTAAAGCCATATTTTTTAGTGAAAGATCCATTATTTACGCACACATTAAAAACGATCTCATCTCCCGAAACAATATTTGGCTTCAAAACGAGCAACAGTTCACCCTCTTTTTTGTCTAAAATTGCCATATTTTCAAAAAGCAAGGGAGTGGTTTGTACAGATTGAATATTATCTGAAACCGGTTCTATAGTAACTGTAAAATCTACATTTTCGCCTAATCCCAAGGCAAATAGATCAAATTTAAAGGAGTTATTTAATTCTTGAAAGGCTGCTTCGGTTTTATCTTCAATTTCTGCGTATGGCAATGCAAAACGCATCATATATTTGTTCATAAGCACATGGCCGGCGCAAATTTCTTCAATACGATAAGCAGGGGGCCAAAATCCTTCATAGGGATCTCCTGCTTCCGGAGTTAAAGCATACACTATGTTTTTTGTTTCTTGCTCTCCGTAAAACCAGTCTTCGGCGCCGCCATTAGAATAATAATTCAGTAATTGAAAGCAATTTCCATAGGCATAATGGTTTTCAGAAGTAAGTTTCCTTGCAAATGCTTGATAAATGGGGAATTCTATGGGCAGTGAATTAATATATCCAAAAGGATACACCAAGTAGTTCCCGTAAGTATGATTATTTAAGCATAGCAAAAAATCTTTACTTTCACACAAATCTCTGAGTACTTGAGTTTCTACTTCGCTGAAAGCAGAAGCGCCTCTATATGTTTCGTCCCATGTATTGGGAGAGGAACCATTATTATCATACTCCCACTCATAGCCCCAGTTTCTGTTCAGGTCAACGCCATAGCCGCCAATTTTATTTTTTCTCCACATTCCTCCTCCATTAGAATTGGTTTGTCTATTTTGCTCATATCCATCGGGATTGACACAAGGCACAAAATAGAGTTCCAAATTATCAATATAATAAGTTATTTCAGGATCATCGCCATAATTTTCAAGCAAATCCCACATTTGATAGATCATTTGGTGCATTCCGGCAGGCTCACGGGCATGGGTAAGGGCAGTGTAAAGTACACGCGGTCTTTCCATATCTACATCCGGATTATTGGAAATTCTTACCCAATAGATATTTCGCCCCTCAACAGTTTGTTGCGAAAAAGCTGTTTTTTCTGAAATTAAATGCGGAAACTCTGTTCTCATTTCTTCTAATTCGGTCATAATTTCCGCCAAAGTAAAATATCCACCCATACTTCCCAAGCGAAAATGAGCAGGTACGCGATTTCCGTTGTACGTTTTAGGATTTTTTTTCATCTCCTCATTGAGTTTTTCAATAGCGTATCCCTCATTTTGTTTGACATAATACTCTGACATATTTTCAATAAGAATTTCAAAAGGAATTTGAGTTTCTTGAATTTTGGTCATTTCATAATCTGAAAATTCGCCTATAATGTAGCCCCCTTTCTTAAAATCTAAATTTTCCAAGCAAACGCCTTTTTGCAATAATGCATTAAAATGCTCTTGTGTAGAAGCATAAATTTTTACACGCGAATAATTGGCTTGTTTTTCTTGGGCAAACAAAATTCCTAATGTAAGGAAGAAACAAAAGATGAGGGTTAATTTTTTCATAAAAATATATTTTTGAAACAAGAATTATAGATGGTTTATTCGTTTTGATTTTGCCACAAAATAACAACTTTTTCGATTATAAAGTTATAACATATCATTTTCTAAAAAGCTAAAATAATCTTCCTTGCAAATTATGATATGATCAAGCAGTTGAATAGTCATAGTTAGGGCTGCTTTTTTCAATTGCGCAGTTAGCGCCATATCATTTTTGCTGGGTTGGAGTTCGCCGGAAGGGTGGTTATGGCAAATAAAAAGCCCTGTTGCTTTTAATTCCAATGCTTTCTTCAAAATGAGCCGAATATCTACCGAAGTAGAAGTTAAGCCACCTTTCCCAAAATTTTCTATTCCCACCAAAAAAGAACCTTGATTTACAAAAATCACCCAAAATTCTTCATAGCCGATACAAGCGTTCTTTACTTGCAGTAAATCTAATAAATCTGCTGCCGTTTTAACTTTTCGTTTTTGTTCAATCGTTGATGCACGGCATCGCTTACCTAATTCGAAAGCAACTAAAAGAGTTATGGCTTTCACTTTTCCGATGCCGTTAATTTTCAATATTTCTTTTAGTGACATTTCGGACAGTATTTTCAGATTATTGTTACACACAGCCATTAGGTTGCGTGCAACATCTACCGCCGATTCGCTAACCGTACCATTTCTTAGCAGTATGGCAACCAGTTCTGTGTCGGAAAGCGAAGGAAAACCTAATGCTAAAAATTTCTCTCTGGGTCTGTCTTGTACTGCCCAATCCGGTATAGTAAGTTTTGAATGAGATATTTTGTGTTCTTTATCATTTGTCATTGTTTTCGTTTCAATAAGTAGGGTATGAGTATTTGTTCGAGTCCGCGATGAATATCCACCGGTATCAAGTCTATTTGGTATTGACCGCATTTCAGATGAAGTTCATTAAAATATTCTCCGATAGCAGTTTGGTAATATTCTCGAATATGGTTGGAATGGAGTTTTACTTCTCCTCCGGTTTCCATATCAATAAATTTATAGAGGCGATTATCGTAAGCAAAATCAAATTCTAATTTTTTATCGTAAGTATGAAATAGTAATACATCGTGTTTATTATGTCGCAAGTGTTGCAATGCAAGCATCAGATCTTCGGTTTTTGCTTGCGATTCAAACATATCGCTAAAAATTATCACCATTGATCTTTTATGAATTTGTTCTGCAATCGTATGTAGCGTATCTGTTACCATAGAATTGGTTCGGGTTTCTTTTGAGATAGGTTGTAGAATTTTCTCTAATTCGCGATAGATCATTTTCAGATGGGTGTCTCCTCCGCGTGCTCTTGTATGTAATTCTAAAGTATCTGAAAAAATGCTTAATCCCACTGCATCACGTTGCCCTTTAAGAATTTGTATCAGCGCTGCCGCTGCATAAATCGCATAAAATATTTTATTTGGATTTTTTAAATTGTACTGCTCTTGAAGCGGAAAATACATGGAAGAGGAGTGGTCCATCACGATTTGGCATCGTAAATTGGTCTCTTCTTCAAAACGTTTCACAAACAACTTGTCGGTTTTTGCGTAGAGCTTCCAGTCAATATGTTTAGTGGGTTCTCCTACGTTGTATTGCCTATGTTCAGCAAATTCAACGGAAAAGCCGTGCATTGGGCTTTTATGAATACCGGTAATGAAACCTTCAACTACATGTTTTGCAACTAATTCAAGGTTTACATATT
>Ga0082212_10001904_pt1 | contig 30643 bp, 33 predicted proteins | sample TergutNt197P3_FD_71548 | JGI IMG/M metagenome (GOLD analysis project Ga0082212, IMG submission 71548) | Neocapritermes taracua P3 segment gut microbial communities from Petit-Saut dam, French Guiana - Nt197 P3 | ecosystem: Host-associated > Arthropoda: Insects > Digestive system > Gut ...
CATCCATCTCATGACCGCCGACAGTCGAAAAATTATACATCCGTTCCGTCGCGGAAATTTTAGGGAGACCGCTCGGTATCAAACAGAATATGCTCTCGACGGAAAACGGGACAGCCAGCCGGAAGCCCGCCACGGCCCACAGGCCGTACGAAATGACCTTCGGGGCCTTTTTCAGCGCCAGCCGCGCCAGGCATATCGCCGCGATCACAAACGCCCCGGTCAGGCTCATGTTCAGGACCGACAGAAACAGCTTATCCATTGCCGGGGCCCCCTTCCTCGTGGGCTTCGATCAGGCGTCTCAGCTCCGCCGCTTGCTGCGGCGTCAACTTCCCTCCGCCGATAAACGACGCGATGAATTGAGGCAAAGACCCGCCGAACGCGTCCTCGACATAGCGGCGGCTTTGGCTGGCCGCCAGCTCCTCGCGCGTCAGGATGACCGACACCTTTGCGTTCTCGTTTTTCAGCACGCCTTTGCCGCACAGCTTTTTCAGCACGGTGTACGTTGTGGATTTCTTCCAGTCCATCTCGCGCTGCGCCAGCGCGACCAGCTCCGGCGAGGTCAGCGGCGCGTCCCGCCAGACTAGGTGCGCGAGTTTTTCTTCCGCTGTGGTCAGGCGTATGGTTTTGCTCATGGCAAGCCCTCCAGACTAAATATGTTAGACTGGGTATAGTCTAACATATTTAGTCTGGGGTTGTCAAGAGGGGAATTTCCACCCTCAATGCCCCATTATCCGCCGTCGTCAACAGCGTCTGCCCTTCTTTAGCGCTCTCTAACAGATACGCTCTGCGTGTGTCGTCCAGCTCGCTGAACACATCGTCCAGCAGCAGCAGCGGGACGGCCCCCAGCTCCTCCACAAACACGTCCCTTTGGGCCAGTTTTAAGCTCAGCGCCGCCGTGCGGAGCTGGCCTTGGCTTCCGTACTGGCGGATCGGGCGGCCATTCAGCAGGATTTCCAGATCGTCGCGGTGCGGGCCGGCCAGACATTGACGCCGCGCCAGCTCGGCAGGCCGGCGGCGCGACAGCGCGGTCAGCTGACGCTCAACTGTGGACATGGGGTCATTCAAGTCAACGGCGGCCTGGGTCGTCAACTGCACCGACAGGGTTTCCGCGCCGCCGGAAATGTCCGCGTGGCGGCGGGCGGCCAGCTCGTCCAAGCGTCCGGTGATTTTGGCGCGTTTGGCCGTCAAATACGTCCAAGCCTCGGCGATGCGGTGATCGAACTCCGGCAGCATGTCGGCGAACGACGGCTTTTCTGCGGCGCGGGCCAGGAGTTGCTGCTTATCCCGCAGCAAACGGCGGCAGCGTGACAGTTCGACCACATATCGCGGGCGCAATTGGCTCAGCAAGATATCCAAAAACCGGCGGCGCTCGGTCGGGCCGTCTTTGGCCAGCGCGATGTCCTCCGGCGCGAACACCACGCTTGGTAAGCGCCCCAGCATCATCCGCGGGGACTCTAAGATTTCCCCGTCCGCGCGCAGTTCCCGCGCCGCGCCTAAGACCGCGCCCAGCGTACGGATGCGGTCAGGCTGGCCGGAGACGATGTATTCCGCTTCGATCTCCGCTTGCGGGGGGCTTCCCGCGCTGTCGGCGCGGATCATCCCGGCTTCCGGGGCCCGGCGGAACGAGCGCACGGTCGACAGGTATCCCACCGCCTCCAGCACGCTGGTCTTGCCTGTGCCGTTGGCCCCGCGCAGGACATTCAGGCCCGGCTCAAAGACAAACGCCTGCTTTGCGTGACAGCGGAAGTCACGCAATTGCAGACGTAAGAGCTGGTAGTGCGGGGCGATGTCCATCATTCCATATTCAGCCGCACAGGCAGGATCAGGAAGCGGTAGCCCGCGTCATATTTTTCCCCATCGGAAGCCTCTCCGCCGTCAGGCGCGGCAACGACCAGCAGCGGCTGTAGCGGGCCGTTCAGGCGCAGTTCTATGCGCTCATCCGGCGCGCGGCGCAGGGCGTCCAGCAGATAGCGGTGATTGAAGCCGATCTCCAGTCCTTCGCTGCCCTCGATGTCCACAGGCAAAGAGTCGGCGGCCTTGCCTAAGCCCGTGACACAGCTCAAGCGCAGTGCCGGGGCGTTTTTCTCTTTACCGTCAAATTGCAGACGGACAGGGTTTTTCAGCTTATCGCTGATCAGCAGCGCGACGCGCTCGATGGACTGGATCAGCGCCTTTGTATCGGCCCGCACGGAAAACGCGCAATCCGAAGGCAGCGAGTTTTCATACTGCAAAAATTCGCCCTCCAGCAGCCGCGCAATCACCTGCGTCCGCCCAAGGTCAAACCGCGCGAAGCGGCGGCCGATTTCCACGGTCACGGTCTGCTCTTCATCCGTGCCCAATAGCCGCTCCAGCTCCGAGACGGGCGAAGCGTGCGCGACGAAGCGGAACGCTTCCTCGTTTTCCATTTCCGTTTCCGCGACGGCCATGCGGTGCCCGTCCAGCGCGACAAGGGTCAAAGAACCGGTTTTTCCGTCAAATAGGACCCCGGTATGCACGCCGCGCGTTTCATTGACGCTGACGGCGTAGCTTGTCAGCCCGATCAGCCTCTTTAAGTCCGGCTGGGGCATTGTGACGGAGCGCGAAACCTCCACATCCGGCACGGCGGTATACCGCTCGGCGGACAGCGCCGCGATGGAAAACTCGCTCGCGCCGCAAGTGATGGCGGCTTGGTATTGGTCGTCCACGGCGATTTCGACGTCCTCACTGCTCAAACGCCGCACGATATCCGAAAAAATCCGCGCGTCGATCAGGCAGGCCCCCGCAGAGGAAACATTGGCATCGACCGAAGTCACGAGGGAAAAATCCGTATCGGAGCCGGTGATGACAAGGCTCCCCTTAGCGTCCTTTCCCCGGGCCTCCACATGCAGCGAACGCGGCAAGCCGTCATGAGCGGGCCGTCCCGACGCCGCGCGCGAGGCCGCGGCAAGAGCTTCATTCAAAATCAGACGTTCACAAGAAAAATGAATCACAATGATACCTCCATTTGACAATTGGCCGTGTGCCGGATATCTCTATATTATAAGAATAGTAGCCGTAGCAGTAGCCCTGCGGAAACAGCGGAAAACATAGGACAAGCTTGACGCGAGCTGGATTTTTTGAGAGGATAACGGAGAGGAAAGCCTTGGGATGAACGGGTGAATTATCCGCCGCCATCCACAAACTAAAAAAAGTCAATCGGGTTATCCGCAGGTATTTTATCCACATCCAAGTGGAAAGTTGGGGAAATGTAGCGTTACACCGCCCGTATATTTTCCATGATCTCGGTGATTTCCGTATCCAGCGCGGGGTTGGCCGCGCGGTCTTTTTCGATCTTTTCCACGCCGTGCATGACGGTCGAATGATCGCGGTTAAAGAAGTCCCCGACCGCCTGTAGGGAAATATCCGTCATCTTCCGCACGATGTACATGCCCACTTGCCGGACCTGGACCAGTTGGGCTTGCCGCCCTTTGCCCAGCACGTCGCTTTTTTCGGCGCGGTAATACTCGCAGACCTTGCCCAGCACATAATCCGGCGTGGGACGCAAACCCGGGTGTGTTTCCACGATCTCATTCATGGCGCGCTGCGCGTCCTCTAGGGATACGTTGCCCATGATGTCGCGGTACGCCGCCATTTTTTTGACGAAACCCTCCAACTGACGCACATTGTTGGTCACAGACTGGGCGGTATAGACCGTCACGTCGTCCCCCAGCCGCAGGCCCATATACGCCGCCGTGGACTTGACGATGGCCATGCGCGTTTCGAAATTCGGGGTCTGCACGTCCACGATCAGCCCGGCGTCAAAGCGCGTCCGCAGGCGTTCTTCCAGCAGCGGCAAATGCTTGGGCGGACGGTCGGAGGTTACGACGATCTGCCCGGACACCTGATGCAGCGCGTTGAAGGTATGGAAAAACTCCTCCTGCGAGAAATCCTTGCCCTCGATGAACTGGATGTCATCGCACAGGATCACGTCGGCCGTGCGGTATTTTTCCCGGAAAGCCAGCGTCGTGCCTTGGCGGATGGCGGTCGCCAGCTCGTTGGTGAACATTTCCCCGGTGAAATCCAGAACGCGCAGTTCGGGCCGCTGGACGCGCAGCTGATTGGCAATCGCGTACAGCAAGTGCGTCTTGCCCAGCCCGGAGCCGCCGTAGATGAACAGCGGGTTATAATCGCCGCCCGGCTTGTCCGCCACGTTCCGGGCCGCGCCGTACGCCATATCGTTGGATTTGCCGACCACAAAGCGGTCAAAGATATAATGCTCGCGGTAATAGGGGATACCGCCGCTGCCGCAGACCTTTTCCGTTTCCGGCTGGGCCTGGGGCTCTTCGTCCTCGGTGATGAACTCGGCCTGGACCGGCACGCCGAACAGCTCTTGCAGGGCCTCCTGGACCGGCTCGGTATACCGCTGGCGCAGGATATCGCGCTTGAACGGCGCCGGCACGCAAATCACGGCCTTGCCTTCCGTCAGCCCGGTCATTTTCGTTCCCGCGAACCATGTCTTGACGACCGTGCGCGAAGTCCGCTCGGCGATATAGTCCAGCACGAATTGAAGAACGTCCTCTTTGGACTCCATTCCATAACCACCTGCCTGTAAAGGACATTATAGCATACGGGGCAGGGAAGGACAATACGGAAATCGGAACTTGCCGATAAAGACTTACAGCACGCGCCGCACAAGGGCGGCGTCGGACAGGCACGGCACGCGCTCGGTCCCGCGCCGCTGCGTGGCCTCGTGGCCCTTTCCGGCGATGACCACGACGGCGTCCGGCTTTGCGCCCAAAATCGCCGCCTCGATGGCCGCGCCGCGGTCTTCGATGGTTTCACACGGCGTATCGCCGACATGCGCGGCGATCTCGCGGCAGATATCGGCCACCGTTTCCGGGCCGAGGTCGTCCTCGGTCAGGATCACGCGACCGGCGTAGCGGCCCGCGATCTCGCCGAGACTTTTGCGCCGTATTTGCGCCTTGCCGCCCGGCGCGCCGAACACGACGGTAAGCGCGTGTCCGGGGTACTCCCGCGCCACGGACGAAAGCAAAGTCTCAAAGCTCATGGCGTTGTGCGCGTAGTCTACGATCGCCGTCACTTTGCCGTCCGCGCCGGTATATGTCTCCATGCGCCCGTCCACGCGCGCCTTGCGCAGGCCCGAGCGGATGTAGTCCTCCGGGATATCCAGCGCGAGGCAGGCGGCAACGGCGGCCAGCGCGTTTTCCACATTGAACCGCCCCGGCATCGCCAGCGAGAAATCGCCGTCAAACCGCTCGCACCGGACGCGGAACCGCTGGCCGTCGCCGTCTTTGACGATATCATAGCCATACACCGCCCCACGCTTGTCCAGCCCGAACGTGATCACGCGCCCGGCCTGACGCGCCTGCTCCAGCACGCGCTCCGCGCGGTCCGTCCCGACGTTGACGCAGGCGGTGTCGCACTGGGCCAGCAGTTTCAGCTTCGACTGAAAATAGTCTTCCAGATCGGGGTGTTCGACCGGGCTGATGTGGTCCTCCCCAAAATTCAAAAAGCACCCGACGTCAAAGCGCACGCCGGCCACGCGTCCGGTTTTCAGCGCCTGACTGGATACCTCCATCGTGAAATACGGGACTTTTGCCTCCGCCGCGCGGGCAAAATGCGCGTGCAGGTCCAGCGGCTCCGGCGTGGTCAGCGTCGCCGGGGCGCGGCGCAGGCCGTCGTAGGCTTCCAAGGTCGACAAGATCGCACTCTCGGGGCGCTTGCCGGCGGCCAGATAGTCGTCGAGGATGAATTTGATGAAATACGCGGCGGTGGACTTGCCCTTCGTGCCGGTCAGGCCGGTCAGCCGGAACGCGCCGCGCGCGCCCGCGTAAAACCACGCGCCCAGCGCCGCCATGGCGGCGCGGACGTCGGAGACAAGGATATAACTGACGCCGGGCATGTCGTCGTCGTAGGGGATGCCCGACACATACGCCCCCGCGCCGCGCCGGACGGCCTGACGCAGATATTCGGGCCGGAACGCCGCGCCCTTGCAGACAAACAGCGTGCCGGGCCCGGCAGCGCGGCTGTCGCAGGTCACGTAGGGGACTTCCGCGCCGGGGTCCGCCAGGCGGCTCTCCGTCACCAGCCCCAACGCCTCCAGGGCCTCCAAGGCCCCGCGCAATGTCCGCATGGTCACACCTCTGATTTATTGGTACGTGCCGCCGCACCGCACGATGCTTTCGCGGATCAGGATATCCATCGCGTCGATGAACGCCGGCTCCCGCGGGCCGCCGCGGGCGGCGCAGCTGAGTTCCGTACAGCCCAAGATCACGCGGTCGCAGCCGCGCTGGGTCAGGTCCTCGGACACGGCCCGCAAGGCCCAGGTGTCGAGCCGCCCGCCCTGCTTGATGCGGTTGATGATGTCCGAGACGCGCCGCTGGACGTCCGGCGGCGGATAGACCACGCGCAGGCCCGCCGCGATGCCCTCTTTGCCGTAGAGGTTGGCGTCGATCGTCCCGTCGGTGGCCAGCACGCCTATGGACGTTCCGGCTTCCAGCGAGCATACCGTCTCGCGCACCATATGGATCACCGGGACGGAGACGGCCGCTTGGATGTCGTCATAGAAGACATGCGAGGTGTTGCAGGGGATGGCCAGCACCTCCGCGCCGTTGCGCGCCAGCGTCTGCACGTCCTCGACAAGCATGTCCAGCAGCGCGTTGGTCCGGCCCGAGGCGATGGCTTCCGAGCGCCCCGGCAAGGAGGCGTGCGAATACACGAGGACGTCAAGATGCTCCTGGTCGCGTGACGCCCCGGTATGCTCTACGATCCCGCGCAGGAACTCGCATGTCGCCAGCGGGCCCATGCCCCCGATCACGCCTAAGATTTTGCGCTTGCTCATGGTCAGACGCCCTCCTTCGATGGGTCCGCGATCCGTTTCCCGTATTTTTTATAATTGTCCCGCTGCCTTTTTAGCCCAACCAGCAGCCTGGCCAGGCGCTTCGGGGGGAGGTCCCGTCCGTAGAACAGGGGGTTCACGCTTTTGCCCTGCCGGATCAGCGTTTTGATCTCGCCGTGGTATTTTGCGGGGATATAGCGGTACAGCACGCCCTTCGGCACAACGCGCCACAGGCGGCGTTCGGTGACTTCCGTCAGCCCCGGCGGCAGCGCGTCCCGGATATAGTCGTCCACCAGCCAGCGGGCGATATTGCCGGCGCCGGCCGTGACGTAATAGTTGCTGCGGCCTTGCCGGAGATTGATCTCAAACAGCTTATAGGTTTTATCGCGCGCGTCGTATTTGATATCGAAATTGGAAAACCCGGCGATGCCCAGCGTCTCCAAAAACCCCTTCAGCGTTTCGGCCAGCTCCGGCTGGCTGTCGTTCAAAATCACCGCGTGATTGCCGATGCCGTGCGGCGTGTGTTCCTCCAACAAGACGTGGCCCAGCGCCATCATGCGCACCCGGCCCTGCCGGTCGCTGTAGCAGGTCATCACGCGCATATGGCTGTCGTCGCCCGGAATGTACTCCTGCAAGATCAGGCTGTCGCCATAGCCCGCGGTGAACACGGCGTCCGCCGTTCGCACCACGTCTTCCCACGCGTTCAGCGTAAACACCTTATGCTGGCTGGGGAAGGGATGCTCCCAATAGGTCACGCTGTTGGAGGGCTTTAGGATATACGGCGGCCCGAACGGGGCGGTCAGCGCTGTTTGCTCCCCCGCGCGGAAGACCACGGTCTTCGGGTGGTCTATGCCCATCTGATCGCAAAGGCGGTAGAAGTTTTCCTTGTAGATCAGCGACTCCAGCTTGTCCAAATCCACATACGGCGCGACGGCGTTTTCGGGGAAGTTTGCCTTGTTCGCGCTGAGCAGGCGCACATAATTGTCGCCGCACCCCAGCAAGAACACGGTTTCCGCGCTGTGCTGCCGGCAGAAAGCCAGCGCGTGCCGCAGAAAGATTTCCTGCGTATCCATCGCCGGGTCGCAGGTCAGCCCGGCGATGATGCCGCTGTCGCGGCACGGCCCGCCCAGGGCCTTGCAGAACACATACGAACGCACGCCGTACGCCTCATGGAACGCGCGCGCGACGCTGTAGACGTTGATATCATGGCCGAACAGCATCGGCACAAACCGGGCTTCGGGGGCGTTCATCGCATCACCGAAGGCATTATATCATGTCAAGCGCAAGCGGCGCAAGTGAATTGCGCCTGATTGCGCTCTTCGTTATTCCGTCAACTCTTTTCCATACTCCAGCGTATACCAAAAAACCAAGGCGTCCCCTTCGGTCACGATCCTGGCCCCGACGCCTTGGCTGACGTTCTCGCCGTTGTGGAGATACATCCAGCCCGAGCCGGGGCCGCGGTCGAATTCGGCCAGTCCGCCGATGGCTGCGATGTAGGCCCGGCGCGTACCGGGGGCGCGGACTTTCAGTTCTAAGTCCGCTGTTTCACAGGCCGCGCGCAGGGCCTGTTCCGCCGTCATGCCGTCTGTGAATGGGATTTCCGCCGCGTCCAGCAACGGCCCGTCCGGCGTGTCGACAGAGACGGTCACGGACGGCGGCTTAGGCGTGGGGACGGGGGTGGGAGACGGGGACGGCGCAGGCTTTGCGGTCGGGCTAGGCGTTACTGTTGGGGTCAGCGTTATGGCAGGTGCAGGCGTTTGCGTTACATCAGGCATTGCATCTGGGGATGGCGCGGGCGGCGTCAGCGACGCGGGCGGTTCCGTTTCAATGGGTTTCACGGCCGACGCCGGCACGGCGGTTTCCGTGGGCGGCGGCGCAAGCGTGTCTTGCGGCGGCATCGACGCTTCCTGTGTCGGCGCCGCCGGGGAAGCGCAAGCGGACAGCAACAATAAAAGCGCGAAAAAGCAAGGGAGGATCGCTCCGCCCTTGCCCTTTTTTTCGCTCAGCCTCATTTATGCAAATTCATCAAAAGCCCGGCCAGCTCCAAACGCGAAAACCAGCCTTTCGGGGTGAAGCGGCCCTCGTCGCCGATCATGATGCCCTCGGTAAAAACGGCTTGCACGGCGTCGGCATAGGCGGGGGTGACCTCGCCGATATCGGACGGCTGCCTGTCTTCGATCGTGACCACAAGGTCCAGCGAACGCGCCAGAACAACCGCGATCTGCTCGCGCGTCAGGCGCTCATACGGGCGGAAATTCCCGCCATAGCCGCCCATCAGCCCGCGTTCGGACACATACCGCACCCCGGCGGCAAACCAGTCCGACTCCTTCACGTCGGCGTATTCCGCGCTGAACCCTTCCGCGTCCTCCGAACCAAGGCCCAGCTTCATCATGATCATCGCCAGCTCCATGCGCGTGATCAGGCCGGTGGGCAGGAAGCGGTGCTGCTCGTCGCCGACCATAAAATTGCTCCTGAACGCAAACCATACCGCCTCGCGGCCCCACTCGGGGATCGCGGAAAAGTCGGCAAACGGGTCGGGCCCGTACGGCCTGTCAGGCTCGGGGGGGCCTTCCGGGTCTTGCGCCGCCCCGGCCAGACGCGCGTACACGCTGCCGTTGAATATCTCGCCCAAAACGCGGATGCCCTGCGGCGTGGCAAAATCAGGGTCGATCTCACCGTCCGCCATATAGCGGAACGCGCCCGTTTCCTCGTCTTGGAAAGCGATCAAACGCAGGTATGTTTCCGCCCCGGCGGTATTCCCGTGCATATAGAAGCCGCTGAGGACCGTCGCCATTGTGCAGGGGTCCGGTTGGTCGGCATACTCGGGGTAGCCGATCCATCCGCCGTCGTCGGTCATCTGGGAACACAGGAATTCGTAGGCTTTTTCCGCGGCCCCGCCCTCTAAGACCAGCAGCGCTGACCCTGTCGGTTCGGCGAAGCTGCCCCAGGCCTCGAAGCTGCCGTCCTCGGCCTGCTGTTCCAGCAAGTACGCCATCGCGGCGTCTTTGTCATATGTATCGGCGGGGGCGATCTTCAAGGCCAGCATCGCGTAGATATGATCGGTCAGGCTGTCGCCGAACGAGCCGTCCTCCAATTGCAAGGGGGCCAGCGCGCCGGAGTACAAATAGGGGTCGCGCCCGGTCGCCGCCGCGCACAAAACCTGCGCGGTCAGGCTCAAACCCTCCGGCATGTCTATCCCGGCGACGTCCAGCCCGATCGAGTACATGGCCAGGATATCTTCCCAAGAGCCGATGTCCGCTTCGGCGTAATACGCCAGCGCCCGCTCCAGCGCGAGGTCATAGACCGCCAAATGCGGCAGGCTTTCGGTGTCCGCCAGCGCCGGGACGGCGGCCAGCAGTATGATCAGGGCCAATGTGGCGGTGGCCCATCGGTTGACAAGTCGTTTCATAGGTGAGGGTTATATCCTTTCCAAAATATTAGAGTATCCACTGGTCCAGCGTGCTGACCAGATTGCCGATCTCCGGCTTGGAGAGCTGGGCGTCGGCGCCGAGGCTTTCGCCCTTGATGCGCATCGCCTCGTCGATCAGCGAGGAGAAGATGATGATCGGGATGCGTTTCAGGACGTCGTCGTTCTTGATCAGCTTGGTCAGGCGGTGGCCGTCCATCTTCGGCATTTCGATGTCGGTGATCAGCGCCCCGACCATGCTCTCCAGCGGGCGGCCCTCCTCAAGGATGGCGCGGCGGATCTCGCCCATGCGGTCCCAGGCCTCCTGACCGTTGTTGAAGGAGGTGATGTTGGTATACCCGGCCTCGTGGATGGAGTCCACGATCAGGCGCTGGAGCAGCTGCGAGTCCTCGGCCATCAGCACGGGCTTGGCGCTGCGGTCGCGCGCGCCGAGCGTCTCGATCTCCGCGATCTGGATGCCGGTCTCCGGCGAGATGTCGAAGACGATCTTCTCGAAGTCGACGATGGTGATCAGCCGGCCCTCGATCTTGGCGATGCCGGTGGCCAGGCCCTCGACGCCGCCGTAGATGGTGCTGTCCGGCTTCTCGATGTTGTCCCACGAGATGCGGCGGATGCCCTCGACGGTGTGGACGAGGAACGCGACCTCCATCTTGTTGAAGTTCGTGATGATGAAATAATTGCGTTCGGTGTCGTCCATGGCGGGCAAGTTCATATACGCGGGCAGGTCGATCACCGTGATGATCCTGTCGCGCGGCTTAAAAATACCCTTGATGTGCGGGTGGCTGTTGGGCATGGGCTTGACCGGCTCGTATTTCATGATCTTGTTGAGTTTGGCGACGTTGATGCCGAACACGCTGCCGGCGATGGTAAACTCCATCAGTTCCAGTTCATTGGTCCCGCTTTCCAGCAGGATATTGGTGCCGCCGGGCTCTTTCGCCATGACATATCCCCCCTGTGAAGTCGTTCTGCAATCATTTTACCACATCGGGCCCGGTTTGTACAGAACCAATTGAAAATTGCGTTTCGCCGCGCAGGGAGCGGAGCCGGTACCGGATCACCGGCCCGGTGACGCCGAACAGCGCCGCCGCCCCGGTCAGCCACGGCGCGTCCCGTTCCAGGTCGCGCAGGCTGCCGCGGTGCGCGTCCAGCGCCTGGCCCGCCGCCAGCGGCACGAACACCGCGCGCGGGACCAGCAGCTCCGCCGCGCCCTCGTTGGCCCGCCACTCCGAAAACGCCGGCGCCGCGGTCCCGTCGTCGAACCAGTAATGGATCAGCTCGTGGGCCAGGGAAAACCGCATTTCCTCCGGCCCCCGGCGGTCGTTCAGCGTGATCAGGCTGACTTCCCCCTTGAACAGCGCGCCGCCCAGGCCCCGGCGCGAGAAGGGGCGGCGCTGGATCACCAGGGCCTTCCCCTCCCGCGCCGCCAGCTCCATCGGCTCCACCGGGATGTCCGCCGGCGTCAGCCCGCAGTCCCGCCGCTTGCGGTCGATCAAAGCGTACAGCCGCCCGGTCACCGGTTCAGCTTCAGGAACGCTTGGCGGGCTTGCAGCAGGGATTGCAGGTCCTCGGTCGTGATGCCCTCGCTGCGCAGGATGCGGGCCATGTGCAGATAGGCGTGTTCCGGGATCGGCGGGCTGTCCGCGCCGGGCTCCGGCCGGGTGTCGGAAATGCCGAGCAAGTAGTCCGACGTGACGCCGAACACATCGACCAAACGCGCCACATAGCGGCGGTTCGGCGCGGTCCGCCCGGACTCCCACCCGGCGACGGTCTGCTGGCTGACGCCCAGCTTCTCCCCCAAAACACGCTGGCTGAACCCGGCTTCGCCCCTGAGCTGCCGTAAGCGTTTCGTGATCACTTTGGTTCCCTCCCATGATTTGCTGATGATGTAAGGCCCCCGCCCCATCGGCAACAAAATTTTACTTTGCCGCTTGACAAACACAAACTATTGTGCTATAATGGTGTCGTCACTGAGGATGGCAAGCGGCATGACCCCATTATGACACGATTCGCCGCGTTTGTCAAGAAAAAGAAACTATTGTGCCAGGAACAGATTACCGTGCTTTGAAAGTACAGGCGGGACGCCGCTCCCGGACACAACAAAAAGGAGTAAAGCAAATGAGAACCATGCCATGTCATTGCCCCCGCTGCGACGGGGACTGGGAGCCCCCGGCGCGGGAAGAGCGCCTGTGCGTGCAATGCGGGGGGCCCGTACTGGACGGCGACGCCGCGCTCTGGGGGCCGGAAGGCTTCCTGCACGCCGAGTGCGCCGTCGAGTACGCCTTCCTGGACCCGACCCGCGACGAGCTGCTGAGCTTTGTCGAGCAATATTTGAACGATTTTGTGCAATACATCGCGGACCTGCGCAATTTCCGCGGCGGGGAGGTGCGCGTGTGACCAAATACAACAATCCGCTGTCGGACGCGGTCAATTGCCGCGCGCCGGAGCTGATGGCGGCGCGGGCCTATCTGCGGCGGCCCCGGCTGGCCGCGCTGGCGCTGGAGGAAAAACGCGGCCGCGTCATCGCGTTGGAGGAACTGACGGAAACCATGCGCTCGGTCTGGAAGGGCTCGCACCCGCTGCGCGTCGGCGTTCAATTGGCGGAGACGCTGCGGAGCCTGACGGCGCTGCGCGAAGCCTTGGTGCGCGAGGCGGCGGGCTACGCCGCGCTGCTGCGCGAGACGGAGGGCCTATTCAAATCCTGTTTGCCGGACGAACGCCACCGCGCGGTGATGGAGGCGCACTATCTGGGCTTTGCGACGTGGGAGCAGGCGGCGGAAACGATCGGCTACTGCCCGCGCCACATCAAGCGCCTGCACAAGGAAGCGCTGTGCCGGGTCGCGGAGCGCCTGCGGGACACCCTCGCGCGGGGGGCGGAGGCGTTATGAACACGGCCCCGGACAAGCCCTCTCAAGCCGCCGTCAGAGACGCGGTGCTGGCGGAATTATGGCGCATCGCGTTTGCCGACCTGCACGACTATGTGGAGTACAAGACCGTCAAGCGGCGCGGCACGGATGAAATCAGCCGCGAATATACCGTCAAAGACTCCCGCAAGGTCGACGGCGCCCCGGTATCGGAGGTCACGATCGCCAGGGACGGCACGCTGAAATTCAAGCTCTACGACAAGATGAAGGCCCTTGAACTGCTGGGCAAAAGCGCCGGCGTGTTTGCCCCCGGCGACGAAGAAATTGAGCCGGAGCCGGAACCCACGCCGGACGAGATCAGGGAGATTTTGCTGAAAGCGGCCGATGAACTGAAGATCATCGACCGCTGAAAGGAGGCTATCCAATATGCAACCCAAACTCGGGCGCGCGGCGGCATGGTACGCCGAACTGCGTGCCAGCACCAACGAAGCGTTCCTGCCGCTGTACTTTGACAAGAGCCGTTATCTTGTGCTGATGGGCGGCGGCGGCTCCGGCAAGAGCGTGTTCGCCGGGCGCAAAATCCTCGAACGCGCCGCGCGGGAGCCGGGCCACCGGCTGCTGGTCTGCCGCAAGGTCGCCCGGACGCTGAAGGAAAGCTGCTACCGCCAGCTTTGCGGGCAGGCCGCGGCGCACTATAAAAAGCAGCTGCGCGCGATCCGGCAGTCGGACATGCGCATTACGATGAAAAACGGCTCCGAAATACTGTTTGCCGGGCTTGACGACGTGGAAAAGCTGAAAAGCGTCTATAACATCACCGGCCTGTGGATCGAGGAGGCCAGCCAGCTCAGCGAGGCCGATTTTGACCAGCTGGACCTGCGCCTGCGCGGGCAGACGCGGCAGTATAAACAGATCATCCTCAGCTTCAACCCCGTGTCGCTGACGCACTGGCTGAAAGCCCGGTTCTTTGACAATCCCGCCCGTCTGTCGCGCCCGGATTTCCGCCTGCATCACAGCACGTATCTGGACAACCGCTTTCTGGACAGCGAATACTGGCGCGTGCTGGAGGGCTTTAAGGATGCCGACGGGTACTACTATGACGTGTACTGCCTGGGCCGCTGGGGCTCGACCGGAAAGAGCGTGTTTGACGCCGCCGCCGTGCGCGCGCGGCTGGCCGAGGGCATACGGCCCTTGCGCGAGGGTCTGTTCGCGGTCCCCTCCCAGCACTTGAAAAACATCGACTTCTGCGACGAGCGCGGCGGGCCCGTGAAAATCTACGCGATGCCTGAAGCAGGGCGGCCCTATGTGATCGGGGCCGACACGGCGGGCGACGGCTCGGACAGCTTTGTGGGTCAGGTGATCGACAACATCACGGGCAGGCAAGTGGCCATCCTGCGCCAGACCTTTGACGAGGACGTGTTCGCCCGCCAGCTGGGCGCGCTGGGGCGTTTCTACAACGACGCGCTGATCGGCGTGGAGACGAATTTCTCGACCTACCCCGTCCGCGAGCTGGAACGGCTGGGATACCCGAACCTCTACATCCGCGAGGAGGCCGACACCTACACGCGCCGCCCGCGCCAGAGCTACGGCGTGCGCACGACCGCGCTGACGCGCCCGGTGATGATCTCGGGGCTGATCGCGGCGGTGCGCGGGGACAGCTCGCTGATCTGCGACGAAACGACCTTGCAGGAGATGCTGACGTTCGTCCGCAGCGAGAGCCTGCGCCCCGGGGCCGAGCGCGGCGCGCACGACGATTGCGTGATGGCCCTGGCGATCGCCCATTTCATCCGTCCGCAGATGCGCATGACAATCACGCCGCCGGCGCGGAGCCTGCGGCGCTGGACGGAGGACATGTGGGAAGATTACCACGCGGCGGGGGCCGAGGGGAAGGCGTATCTGCGGGAGAAGTGGGGTTCAAATCAAGGATAAAACCAGCCGGGGAAGCTGTGAGCCTACCAAGATGGCGTAGCCAAATTCCAGCCAGATCACCGACCCGTAGCTGCCCGCGTAGATCAGCCCAATGACCGGCGCGGTCAGTATCTTCGCAAACACATTGACCTGTTTGTTTTTCAGGATGGTGTGGACCATGGCTTTAGCGTCCCCCCTGCTGGGAAACGAATGGGCCAGGATAGAGACGCCCAGCCAGAGCGACACCAGCATCGCTACAGTCACCAGCGGGTCGGAGCTGGAGCGGAACGCGTGATAAATGACCATGCCGGGGAACACGATGGCGACCCCCAAAACCGTGTTCAGCAGAAACGGGCCCGCCGAGATCACGAAGTTGGCCAGCGGCCTGTCCGTCGCGTCATGGATCACATAGCCGCAGGGGTTCTTAAACTGAAAATACTTCACTTCCAGCACCGGAACCTTCATCATCCGGCAAGCCAGCTGATGCGCCAGTTCATGCACGATCACCCCGGGAAAGGTGAGGACGGCGATCAATACGCCGGGTATGATGACCATAAAAACACCCCTTCGGTATCAGTTCATATAATATTCGGCCATGGTTACGGTTCCGTCCAGATACTCGTATAAGTCCGGTTCAAACTCGTACCCTTCGGCCAGTTTCAGCTCCATCATGTCCATCGCTTCGCCGCGCATGTCGTTTTCGCACAGCGCGATAATCATCGCCTCGTTGATGTAAAACCCTCTCGGCTCCATTTCGCAGGCCTCGCGTATGATTTGCAGGCCCCCCGGGATGTCCCCCGTCATCTGCGTCACGATGCCAAGCCCGCGCATCGCGTAGAAGTCCCAGGCGTTCTTATCCAGCGCGGAACGGTACACGTCCTTCGCCTCCCCGAAACGGCCCCCGCGCCGCAGCTCGTTGCCGTAGTACGCGAGGGGGTAGGTAGAGCGCTGATCCTGTACGGCCGACAGGCGCAGATATTCCAGGCGCGTCTGGGCGTCGTCGGTCGTACCGGCCAGCATGAAATAGAGAAACGTCCTGTCCAGATCAACGTCCGTGCGGTCAAGCAGTCCCAGCAGCGCGGCGTGTACCCCGTCCATGTCCCCGTCCTGCTCTTCCAAGATATCCTCATACAATCCCTGCGTGTCGTAGTAGCGGGTAAACAAGGGCTCTATCCGCGAGGCCCGGGCGTCTTGCGCGTCATTCAGTTCCTTTCCGGCGAGATATTCATTCCATATGTACACGGCGGCGTCGATGTTCTGCGCGTCTATGGCGGCGTCGATCGCGTCCAGGACGATGTCCATTTTCCCGTCGTATTGTTCCAGCACGGATAAATAACCGAGCATGGCCGGATAAAACTCGTTGTTTTGCTGCTGCCGCTGCGCTTCGCGGTAGACCTGATATGTACCGATCACGCTTGGCAGCTGCGCCAGCGCGAATACTGTTATGGCGAGCAGCGCCACAAAAAAGCCCTTCACCCATAGCGGGACCGACAGCCGCGAGTATTCCTCCTGACAATACGCGCACAGGAACGACGCCTGATTTTCATGCGCCTCGATCCGCCGCCGCCCGCACATCCCGCACATCCCGTCGGAGACGCCGGACTGCTCCTCCGCGCCGTGAGTTTCGGTATGGCCTGTGTCCATGGCTGTACCTCCTCGCCGTTACGGCAGATGCCGTTTTATATCTTGTGAGCCATGAAAAATCCGATGGATTTCCACGGTTTGATCCTCCTCATTGACCCTGTAAAACACCAGATAGTCGCCAACCACCAGCTTGCGGTAATCAGGGTCGTCTTCATAGACCGGGCCAGAGTAAGGAAACTTCTTTAGCTGTCCAATTCTTTCTTTCAACAAGAGAAAAAAATTCCTAACGGTACTCTCGTAGTATTGGGCCAGATAGGCCCTGATTTCCGCCCGGTCTGTGACGGTATCCGGTAAATACTTGATCCGGTATTTCATAGGCTGTCCTCAAACCCAGCCCAAAAATCATCCTCGCTCAACCACTTTGTATCCGGGTCTTTGGCTTTCTCCTTGGCTTTGGCCAACTCCCGTTTGATATGCTGACGGTGCAAGAAAACCTCAAAATCCTTATAAGCCTGCGTGCCAATGACCACGGCGGCTTCCCGCCCGTTTTGGGTGATGATGACCTGATTCCCCTCATTGGCTAAATCAATGATTTCATTGTAGTTGTTCCGCAAATCACGCACCGGACGCGCAAATGTATTCATCATATTGATCTCCAACCTCTCTTTGACGAAAATCTATGAGTACAGTGTAGCACAATATGGCTACGGCGTCAATCGGTACTATTTTACGCAAACGGAACAATGATCCTCACTATATCAAATCCTGACGATTTGTCAACAAAATTCTACTACGGAAAGGACGACACCACAAACATGAACACCACTGAAAAACTGACCCTCTGGCGTGAGCGGTACGCCCGTGGCGAGGCCGCGTTTGCCGCCGAGCGGGCGCGGATGGACGAGCGCGAACGGCTCTACGCCGGGGACCGCGGCATTGAGGCCGCCTCCGGTTCCGGGGCTGCCAAGGGCGCCACCCATGTCCGCAACATCATCGCCGAGCTGATCGAGGCGCAGGTCGACAGCGGCCTGCCCCAGCCAAAAGTCACCGCGCGGCGCAAGCGCGACGAGCCGCTGGCCGCCCTGATCGAGGACATGCTGCGCAACGAGATGAACCGCATGGACTTCGAGGCCATGAACGACATGCAGGAGCGCACCGCGCTGATCCAAGGCTCCGGCCTGTTCCTGTGCGAGTGGGACCAAGCGCCGGGCAAGCCCGGCGAGCTGGCCGTCAGCCTGCTGCACCCGCGCGCTATCCTGCCGCAGGAGGGCGTGACCGGCGGCATCGAGGCGATGGACTACTGTTTGTTCACCGTCCGGCAGACGCGCGAGACGCTGCGCCGCAAATACGGCAAGGGTGTCGACGGCGCGGACGCGCTGTCCGGCGGCGATACGGACAACCCCGGGGAGGTCGTCGCCCAGTGTTTCGCCTATTACCGCAACGCCAACGGCGGCATCGGCCTGTTTTCCTGGGCCGGGGATACCGTGCTGACCGACATCGAGGATTTTCAGGCCCGGCAGGTCTGGCTTTGCCAGGACTGCGGTACGGCCTCCGCCGGGGATCAGGAGCCGTGCCCCGCTTGCGGCGGCGGGAGCTTCCGGCGTTCCGCGCAGGACTATGAGACGCTGACCGAGGATATCCATGTCAGCGACGGGCGCGTGATCCCGGCGTGGGAAGACGGCGCGCCGGTGCGCATCCCCTACTACCGCCCCGGCTGCTACCCCATCGTGCTGCGCAAGAACGTCTCGGTCTACGGCAAGCTGCTGGGCGACTCGGATGTGGACAAGCTCCGCGACCAGCAGAACACGGTCAAAAAGCTCTCGACCAAGATCGGCGAGAAGCTGCTGAAGGGCGGCAGCTACGTCACGCTGCCGGCCGGGGTCAGCGTCGACAAGACCGACAACGAGCTGAAGGTCATTTACTTAGACAACCCCGCGCAGAAGGCCATGATCGACGTCATCAACGTCCAGCCGAACATCGCCGGGGACCTGGCGTACCAAAACCACGTCTACGAGGAGGCGCGGCAGGCCATCGGCGTGACCGACAGCTTTCTGGGCCGCCGCGACCCGACGGCGACCAGCGGCACGGCCAAGGAGTTCGCCGCCGCGCAGAGCGCGGGCCGCTTCGAGTCCAAGCGCGTGATGAAAAACGCCGCGTTCGCCGCGCTGTTCGAGATGATGTTCAAGTTCAAGCTGGCCTATGCCGACGAGCCGCGCCCGGTGGTCAGCGCCGGGGACGGCGGCGGACGGGTCTACCGCGACTTCAACCGCTACGACTTTTTAGAGCGCGGCGAGGATGGGACATACTATTGGAACGACGACTTCCTGTTTTCCACCGACGTCGCCGCGCCGCTGGCCCAGAACCGCGAGGCGCTCTGGCGCGAGACGGCATATAACTTCCAGTCCGGCGCGTTCGGCGACCCGGCTCGACCGGAAACGCTGGTGCTGTACTGGCACAAGCTGGAGCAGCTGCACTATCCGGGCGCGGCGGCTACGAAAGCGAGTTTGGAAAGGCAGATGGCGGAGGACGGCGGCTGTTGACGCTGTAAATCAGACAGGCGCGGCGAGGATTTCCCCGCCGCGCCTGTAGCTTTGCATCGCCCGGATTATGTCTAATACTCAACCAATACTTTTCTGCATTCCTTACAATGATACCCCGTTAATGTTCCGTGAATATTGGATTGCGAGTTTACCAAAACGACGCCGCCAAGTTTTTCAATCGTCGATTTTGTATACCGGAATTTATTCCACTCTTTGCAGGCTTCCTCCGGTTGCCAGAATATTCGCGCGCCCGTGGTTGACATGATTTCGCCTTTTTTCATGGTTTCATTACAGTTCGGACAATTCATGATCGTTACCCCCCGCTTAATTATAAATCCCATCGCTGCGCAACCCCGCGCGGAACACTAAACTACCCATAATCAGTATAGCACGGCAAACCCTTGTCTGCAAGCCCTCTACAAACGCGTGAAGGTTTTTGGCTTGCACCGTTTGCCCGCCAGCATACCACAGCCTGCCCCCGCGTTCAAGCCCTTGTCATGCCCGCGGGCTTCTTCCTTTCCAGCAGCCAGTCCACCCCCGTCCCGGCCAGCAGAAACAGGAACGGCATGACGAAATACCGATACCGGGTCTGCACCTCTGACACAAGATGGACGCCGAAGAACAGCACAAACACCAAGCCGCACAAAACCGGCAAAACCCCGGCGCGGCGTCCGCGCGGCAGCAAAAGCGCGCAGGAGAGCAGACCCAGCAGGCTGATAGCTAAGAACATCAGGCGTTCCGTCTGTTTCAGCGTTTCCAAAGCCTCCGGCACGGGCTGGCCGGTCACCGGGAACGCGCGGCCGTCGGCCTGCGAAAAGGCCCAGTCCGTGTACTCGTACGAGCCCCAGAAATAGAGGTTTTTCCCGCGCAGGAACTCCAGCATCGTCCCGGCGTCCGCCGAGAGGTGTCGCCGGATGATCTCCAGCTCCAGCTTCCGCAGGGCCTCGGCGTCCTGCGCCGCGGACACCTCGTCCCGGATCGCGGCGGAATACGTGCCCCCCGATTCCGCGTTCAGCCCGACGACCAGCCGCCACAGCGGGTCGGTGTTCCGAAGGCCCTGTCCGCTCACGCCCGACAGCGTGACCAGCAGCGACAAAAACGCCCCGGCCAGCAGGCTGACGGCAAACGCCGACAACGGCGGCAAAGCCCGTCGCACGGATGCCCAAAAGGGCCGCTTCTGATGCAGCAGCCAGACCACCGGCGCCAGCAGCAGCAGCGCGAGGATCAGCACGGCCCCGTCCGGACGGAACGCGTTGCCGAGCGCGAGCAGCACGCCGGCGATGACGCCGCCTTTGATATCCTGCGTCCGCAGGAACACCCAAAGCCCCAGCAGCAGAAAGAACAGCGAAATGTGCTGGTTGGTCAGCACCGGGGCCAGGAAATACGGCGCGGGGTACAGCAAATACAGCATCGCCAAAAAGCCCGCCGTCCGGCCCGAGTACGCCTGCCGGGCGATCAGGTAGATCAGCACGGCGATCCCGGCCATCCATACGGCCCCGGCGATCAGCAGCGCGGTGAAGTCGCCCAGCACGGGGCTGACGATCAGCGACTGGTAGATCACGAACAGGCTTTGATAGGGCGAGCGCAGGATGTAATCCGAGCCCCACACCCGCGCCGCGTCGCCGTTTTTCAGCGAGAGCGCGAGGCTGTACATCACCTCGAAATCCGACGACGGCCACGCGTCGGCCCATAACGCCATTGTCAGGCAGGCCAAAAAGGCGGCGGCCGCCAGCGCCCCGGCAAACAGCGCGGGGCGTTCATGCAAGACCGCCGAAACCGCCCACGCCAGCAGCAGCGCCAGCGTCAGCGCGGCAAACGCGTCCAAAGAAAGCCCGCCGCCCTGACCCGCGATACCCCGCACGGCCAGGCCGGCGGTATACAGCAAAATCAGCGCGGCGAACACGAGGCCCGCTCTGAGGACGGCTTTGACCGGCATGAGGATGGCGACCACTCCTAAATATGGCGGATGATATACAAAATCAGCAGATGCGCCGGATAGAACGCGTAAAAGGCCATCTGCGATACAAACGCGGCGGTCGTTTTCTTCGCCCGCGGCAGGTCGGCCGGGGGTTCGGACGCTTGCCGCCGCCCCAGCCCCGGCAGGGCGCCGGGCTTGCCGTTGTAGCGCAGGATGAACGCCAGCGCGCCCATGTGCATCACCGTGAGCTGCGCGAAGACCGTGCCGGGCTGGTAGACGTACACGGCCAGCGCGAGGACCCCGGCGGAGAACGCCGCGATCAAAGGCTTGGTCTTGTTGCGGCAGATATAGAACACAAAGATGAAATACACGCCGAACAGCGAATAGTCCGTCCGCAGGAACCACGCCGCCGCGGCGCTTAGGATCGGCACGAACACCACGATGTGCGTCAAGCCCAGCCCCAGCATCCAGTCGAACACGGCGATGGCGGCCAGCCCCAGCGTCAGCGTGAAGAACACGTTCTGCTCCTCGATATTCCACAGCGTCCCGGAAAACGCGAGGTCAAACGGGATCTCCGACAAGATGGCGAACACAAACATCCGGGCCAGATACCGCGGCGCGCTTCGCGTGTGGAACAGCCCCTCGGCGATCAAAAAACAGAAGATCGGCATCGCCAGACGCCCGGTCAGCCGCAGGGTGATATACAGCCACTCGGGCAGGTCAGCGCGGAAGACAGAGCCGATATGGTCCAGTAACATTGTAACCAATGCGATGAGCCGTAAAGCCATGGATGACAAAAAAATTTCCCCTTTTTACGGGACGCCCTGGTGTGCGTCCCCTACGATTGGCGTTTTCCCGTAGGGGACGCACACCCGGGCGTCCCGTCACAGGAGGAGGTCTTACCTCTAGTTCTCGATCCTGTAGGCCGTCTGCGCGGCCTGGTGCAGGACGGTCAGCACGCTCTGGGCCAGCGTCGGGTAGTCCTGTTTCAGGGCCTCGCCCGAAATCTCGGGCAGGCGGCGTTTTTTATCCTCCAGCAAGGTGGCGAGCCTGGCCTCCGCCAGCGAGAGGCCGGCCAGCGTCGTGGGGCCGAAGGCCGCGTCGGAGAGCGGGAAATACGCCTCCATATTGCGCCCGGACTTGCGGTACAGCAGGTAATACAGCCTGTACAGCGCAAGCCCCAGATAGCCCGTCGCCGCCGTGATCAGCGCGGTGTCACCGCCGCGGCTCATCAGGTCGTACAGCACGCTGACGGCGTTGACTTGGAGGCGCTTACCCAGCTTGGCCGAGGGGACGCCGCTGAGGCGGCTGTCGCGCTCCTGCTCGGCGTCGTACAGCTCGTCCAATTGGATCGTCAGCCCCTCGCGGGTCGCCGAGCGGCCCAGCAGGAAGTCCGCCGTCACGCCGTAATAATCCGCCGCGCGCGACAAAAAGGCGAAACCCGGCTCGCGCGTCCCGTTTTCATAATGTGACAATAACGCCTGGCTGATGCCCAATTCAGACGCCGCCGCGCGCTGGGGGACCCCGCGTTCCGCGCGGAGCTGCGCCAATGCCTTGGAAAAAGTCGTTCCCATTCCCATATCCCTTTCTCGGGGGCTGTTATGTAACCCGGTTTGTTATGTAGCCCCGCTTTTATACAATGCGTGTTATCATACCACAAGGAATGGGACAAGTCAACATGAGATTTGGGGGTATTTTGGGCAATCCTCAGTCGGCTTCGCCGACAGCTCCTTTGAAAAAGGAGCCTTGGGGCTGGGATGCGTCCTCCCCAGCCTCCTTTCGCAAAAGGAGGTGGCCCCGCAGGGCCGGAGGATTGTCCCCGGGCGCGTTATAGCGTAAGCGTCAAATGCCCCCGCCTCTGTACAGACGCGGGGGCATTTAACGCTTACTTGGGAACGGTTGTCAAGGTGTGGATGAAAATTTTGTTTGCCGCTAAAAAACCATTGACAGACAGCCATAATCATGTTAGGCTGTAAATGAAAAGGAACTGCCGCTTTTTGCAGGGCGGCTCAGTCCTTAGTACGTAACCATAGGGCATGAGACGCCGTAGCTTTTACGGCGTCTTGTGTTATTTCTTCCGCTTTTTCAAGCAGAGAGCAACAACAGCTACGATGAGCATACCGAACTGAAACAGTTCCGCGTATGTAACCATAGACCTCACCCTCCTTTTGGAAGAGTGACCAAGCCGCCAAGCGACAGTTCCAGGACAGCATTGTACCGCCATGCGCGGGATTTGTCAATCCATACACGCCCCGATAAAACATCACACCCTCTTCGGTACTTTGATCGTCAAAATGATCTCGTCCCCAACCTCGGCCTTGTCACAGTCGGCGGGTATCCCCGCGCGGCGCACGAGGTCAAGGGCGTGGTTGACCGTGTTCAAGAATAGCCGGATGTCCTTGAAGACATACAGGGTGTGGATTTTGTCCCGCGCGCCGCCGATCTCCGGCTGGGGTTCCCGCACGGGGGCCGTGGTCGTCAGGTAGGCGTCGATGTATTCGTCCGTCTGGGCGACGTTCAAGTGGCGTTCGATGATGGTCTCCATCACGACCTTGCGGTCCTCCGGGTCTTCCAGACGCAGCAGCGCGCGCGCGTGGCGCTCGGTCAGGCCGTGTTCGCGGACGGTGGCGACAATCTCCGGCGGGTGGCGCAGCAGGCGCAGCTTGTTGGCCAGCGCGGACTGGCTTTTGCCGATGCGCCGCGCGGCTTCCTCCTGCGACAGCCCGAACTGCCGGATCAAGCGCTGGATGCCCTCGGCTTCCTCAAAGAAATCCAAATCACAGCGTTGCAGGTTTTCGATCAGCGCGATCAGCGCGCTCTGCTTCTCGTCGGCCCCCACTAGGATGCAGGGCACTTCCTCCAGCCCGGCCAGACGCGACGCGCGCAAGCGCCGCTCCCCGGCGACCAGCTCATAGGCGCCGTTTTCCAGCTTTCGGACCGTCAGCGGCTGCAAGACGCCGTACAGCCGGATCGACTCAGCCAGCTCGTGCAGGTTGTCCGCGTCGAAAAACTGGCGCGGCTGGCGTGGGTTCGGACGGATGCAGTTGGCGCGGAGCATCAGCACGCGGTGGCTCTCCAGCAAGCCGTGGCGTTTTGCGAATCCCATACGAAAACCTCCCCGGGAGACGCCGCGCAATCCGAACAAAAAACAGCGCCTCCCGTTATTATGTAAACCTTCCGGTTGACATAATCTTACAGCAGGCGCGATGGAAAATACACGAAAACCCTGTCATAGCGGATGTTTGGTCTTTCACGCAGGGCGCGTCGAAGCACGCGGGGAGTACGTCGAACACGGGGCGGGGAATAAGGCGGGAAATGAAACGGGGCGAAAAACGGCCCCTAATCCTCAACCTCCGCCCGCACCCTCTCCACGCCCGCGCAGCGTCCGTTTTCCACGCGGAACAGCGCGCCCTCGATCTTGGCCGGGCCGCTGTCCGGCGCGCGGTACGGCTGCGGCGGATGCCCTAGAAAGCGCGCCACGCTCTGCTCGGGCCGGACGCCCAGGATCGAATGCACCGCGCCGGTCATGCCGGCGTCGGTGATAAAGCCCGTGCCGCCCGGCAGGACGCGCTCGTCGGCCGTCTGGACGTGCGTATGCGTGCCGAACACCGCCGCGACGCGCCCGTCGAAGGCGTAGGCCATCGCGGCCTTTTCGCTGGTCGCCTCGGCGTGGAAATCCACAAGGAACGCGTCGGCCTCGGCCTCGCCCAAAACGCCCTCCAGCGCCGCGAACGGCGAGTCGGCGTTCCACTCGCAGTCCAACCGCCCCAGCAGGTTCACGACGCACAGGCGCGTGCCCGCAGAGGACGTTCCTCCATTGACTTCAAGTATGCGATAGCCATGGCCGGGGATGTGCGGGCCGAGGTTGTGCGGGCGGATCAGGAACGGGTTTTCTTTCAGCTCCGAAAAGATCTGCATCCGCTTAAAAATATGGTTGCCCAGCGTCACCGCGTCGGCCCCGGCGTCATAGAGCCGCCACGCCTGTTCCGGGCGCAGCCCCAGCACGTCGGCGTTTTCGCCGTTGACGACGCACGCGTCCGCGCCCAGCTCGCGCCGCAGGTCCCGCAGCCGCCGTTCCAAGGCCCGGATGCCGATCTCGCCGCAAACGTCGCCGATGCACAGGATGTTCAAGTGCGATCACCTCGCGCTTATTATATCCGGCTGGGCGCGAAAAGTCAAAAACCGTTGAGGTTGACTTTTTAATAAACGCTGGTATAATGAGAAAATAGCAAAGTATATTGAGTATTTTGTCTGGAGGTGCGGCCATGTTTACCCGTGCCCTCGTTTCACAGCTGACAAAAAGGCTGGGCGAGCCGCGTAAATTTATCCAAATCGTGATTGGCCCCCGGCAAACGGGGAAAACGACGGCAGTGGCGCAAGCGCTTGACCGGCTCCAAGGCCCGCGGCATTTTATCAGCGCCGACGACCCGAATATCGTATCGGCCGAGTGGCTCCGCAACGAATGGGAGCAAGCCCGGGTCCTGGCGACAACAGGGGACGCGATTTTTGTTGTCGACGAAATACAGAAAGTTGGCGGCTGGTCATCGGTCGTAAAGCTGCTTTGGGATGAAGACAGCCGCCTGCGTGTGCCGCTGAAGGTGATCCTGACCGGGTCGTCGTCACTGCTGCTGCAAAAAGGGCTGAGCGAGTCGCTGATGGGACGGTTTGAAATTTTGTACTCGCCGCATTGGAGCTATGCGGAATGTAAAGAGGCGTTCGGGTACAGCCTCGAGGACTTCTTATTTTTCGGCGGATACCCCGGCGCGGCGGTCCTGATCCGGGACGAAGCCCGCTGGGCGCGGTATATCGGCGCGTCTATTGTAGAGCCTACCGTCTCGCAAGACATCCTGCTGATGGAAGAAGTGCGGAAGCCCGCGTTATTGCGCTCGCTTTTTATGCTGGGTTCCATATACAGCGCGCAGGAGCTGTCCTTTACAAAAATGCTGGGACAGCTCCAGGACGCCGGGAATACCGTTACCTTGGCGCATTATCTTGACCTTCTCGGCAAAGCCAACATGCTCGCGGGCCTGCAAAATTATTCGGGAAGCCCGGTCCGCGTCCGTAAGAGTTCCCCAAAATTGATGGTGTACGATACGGCCCTTATGACCTACGCGGACGGCGCGAACAGGCGCCGCTTGCTGGACAATGCCGCGGATAAAGGAAGGCTCGCCGAGAGCGCGGTGGGCGCCTATTTGCTCGCCAGAGGAAAAGAGGAGGGGTTTGAAGTCTTTTGGTGGCGTGAGCGCAGCCAAGAGGTTGATTTTGTCTTGCGCAAGGGAAGCCGCCTGACCGCCATTGAGGTGAAGAGCGGCAGGGTAAAACACGCGGGCGGCGGCATGGCGTTTAAGAAGCTGTATCCCGAAGCGCTCTCGCTGACCGTTGGAAGCGCCAATTTGAGCTTGGAAGAGTTCCTGCTGGGCAAGAAGCCGTTGTTTTTATAGAAACTCCGCCATGGTATCCTTCTGCACATCCATCACCAGCAAGGCGGATTTTGGATGGTCATACCGGGCAATGGGGCTGCCTTTGGTCGGGGCGTTGCCATGCAGGACTGTCAGCAAAACGGCGGCGAATACAACAATAAGAACACCGAGAACTGAAAATAAAATCACCATGCGTTTCTCCTCTCCTTTCAGCTTTTGGGCGGGGTTATGGTAATGCAGATATTGTGAAGTCTGCGTTCACCATCCGGCGTATTGTCTTTAAGGCCGGTGAGTATTTCGACAACCCTGTTCAGCGTTGTTGTCAATTCTTCATTGGTTGCGTATACAGGCGCGATAAAAAGTCCCGTGGCGTCGCTTTTCAGGTCGATGTTATCTCTTGCCGTATACTCCATAAACTCCCGCAACATGCCCAGCGTATGATACGTCACAAATTGCAAATAGGTTTTGCTGTCATTTTTGTCGCCCATATTTTTCCAAGCTTCGTCGAGGTCGTAGGTCAGCGCGTACACCTTTTCCACCGTTCCGCGAATGGGATTTTCTTCCACAATTTTAAGAACATCGTCGCCAACCATTTTTTGTAACCGCCGGTACAGGGTCGCCTGCGGGATATCGCTGAATTTTCCCAATAGCTGTGAAGCCGTAGCTTGCCCGCGTTCCTTGATCTCAAGGAGCAGCTTCGCGTTTACCGGGTCGCTTAAATAGGACAAAAAGTTTTCCATAGCCGGTCGCCCCTTTCGGTTTTATTATCGTGTAAAATAATATTATCATGATTGATAATAAAAGTCAATAGGGATTGTAAGAAAGTTTTTATGAAGATGTGGAAATTGCGCGGGGCCTTGTATTCCTTCCCCAAATCTGATAGGATATAGGTCACAGATCACGATGGGGTAAGGGGAAGACGGATCGCCATGAGCAAACGAACGGGCCTTCGGACGCTGGTTGTCACACTGGCGGTCTTTGGCGCGCTGGCCGCTGTCCTGCTGGCGGTCGCCTACCGATATTGGTTTGAACGCCCGGAGCCGGTCCCCAGCCAGCCGGCCGTCGCCCAGAACACCTTGGCGCCGGATATAAATGCAGGGTTTTGGACGACCCCTCCGCCGGAGCCGGCCCCGGCCTTGGAGCCTTCCCCCGAACCCACCCTTGAACCCACACCGGAGCCCGCGCCGAAACCTACCCCGGAACCCACGCCCCGGCCCGAACCGCGCATCACAGGCGGCGTGCTGCTGGACACGTATGAGGACGAGACTGTGACCCTCCAACTGCGGCAATTTGAAACCGGCGAGGGCCAGACGCGCGTGACGTACTTCACCGCCGAGGCGATCGTTTCCGATATGGGCCGTCTGGCCTCCGGCTTTGCCAAGGACACGTTCGGGCGCAATATCCAGGAAAAACCGTCGTCGATGGCGCGTCGTCTGGGCGCGCTGGCCGCCGTCAACGGCGACTACTACGGCTTCCGCGACGACGGCATCCTGATCCGCAACGGTATTTTGTACCGCGACGAACCGGCCCGCGACGGCATGGCGTTCCTGGCCGACGGGCGCATGACCGTCTACGAGGAGACGGAGACCTCCGCAGAGGAGCTGCTGGCCATGGGCGCGATCCACACCTTTTCATTCGGGCCCGCCCTGCTGCGGGACGGCGAGGCCGTGCCCCTGGCCGCACACGGCATCAGCGGCCTGAACCCGCGCACCGCCGCCGGGATGATCGCGCCGGGCCATTTTGTGTTCCTCGTCGCCGACGGGCGTTTGAAGGGCTACAGCCAGGGGCTGTCCATCCGCGAGCTGACGGAGGTCTTTTTGGAATTGGGCTGCACCGAAGCCTATAACCTCGACGGCGGCGGCACGTCCACGCTGATCTGGCAAAACAAGCTGATCAACCGCCCGCAGGGCCGCACGGCGGAGCGGGCGTCCAGCGATATCCTATATATCACGGGAGACTGAAATTTGCTATGACCATTCTGATCCCCGCCTACGAGCCCGACGCGCGCCTGACCGCGCTGATCCGGGAGCTGCGCGCGGCGTGCCCGCACCCGGTCCTGATCGTGGACGACGGCAGCGGCCCGGCGTACGACGCCCTGTTCGGGGAAGCCTGCGAACTGGGCTGCACGGTGCTGCGCGCCCAAGTCAACCAAGGCAAGGGCGCGGCTCTAAAGCGCGGCTTTGCGCATCTGGCCGCGCAAAAAGACGACGGCACAGGCCCCCGCGAGACGGAAGGCGTCGTCTGCGCCGACTGCGACGGCCAGCACAAGGTCAAAGACATCCTTCAAATCGCCGACGCCGCCGTCCGAAACCCGGGCGCGATGGTGCTGGGGCGGCGCGATTTTTCCGGCACATCCGAGGGCGTCCCGGCGCGCAGCATGATCGGCAACACGGCCACGCGGATCGCGTTTTTGCTGATCGTCGGCGTGCGCGTCTACGACGTCAACACGGGCCTGCGCGCGTACTCCGCCGACATGCTGGAGAGTTTGACGCGCGTGCCCGGAAGCCGCTTTGAGTATGAAATGAACCTGCTGACGCGCTGCCGCAGCCTCGGCTTCCGCGTGATGGAGGAGCCGATCGCCACGGTCTATGAGCGTGACGCGCACACCTCGCATTTCCGCACCTTCTCCGACGCCGTGCGGGTCGGCGCGTCGCTGGCGATGTTTTCGCTCAGCTCGCTGGCCGCGCTGCTGACGGATTTCACGGTATATTGGGCGATTTTGCGCTTCGGGTTCGGGATGGACGTCTGGCACGCCCTGCCCGGCCCCGGCGACCCGCTGTCCGCGTTCCAGTCCGGGGGCCTGGCGGCGGGCCTGCTCTGGGCCGTCGTCGCCGCGCGCTTGGTCAGCGGGACGCTGAACTATGTGCTGAACCGCCGCTTGGTTTTCAAGGGCGGGACGCGCACCTCGCCGCTGAAATACACGCTGCTGGCGGTCGTGCTGTTGGCGGTCAATTACGGCTTGCAGCTGCCGCTGGTCGGCTGGTGGATGTGGCCGGCCATGCCGACGAAGCTGCTGGTCGAAGCGCTGCTGTTCGGCGGGAGCTTTTTGGCGCAGCGGGTGTTTGTGTTCCGGGGGGAGGGGTGAGGTTGAATACAGTGATTAACTGTGATATACTGATAACAATATATATAGTTGAGGATATGGAAGTTGCTGATAGACGGCTTTAACATTTTGAAGGGAGCGCGTTTATGAATCCCGTACTTAAATATCGCGGTGGCAAGTCCCGGGAAATACCGCGCTTCCTCCGATATATTCCCAATGGTTTTAACCGCTATATAGAGCCTTTTTTGGGTGGCGGTGCAGTCTACTTTCACCTTGAACCGGAGAACGCCATACTGAATGACGTGAACGAACGTTTAATAACATTTTATCAGCAATTGAGAAACAACTATCCGCAAATGCGTCAACAGCTCGATGAACTTCAACAACAATATGAATCCAACCAACTTGCTTATACAAGATTGAAAGCGAAAAAACAAGAGGAACGCGTCCCAAACGCCAATGAGGATTTATACTATCGTATACGAGAATTATTTAACCACCCTGATGATACCTATTTAGATGGCGTGTTGTACTTTTTCATCAATAAAACCGCTTATTCTGGAATGATACGTTATAACAGCAACGGAGAATATAACGTGCCATTCGGACGCTATCCAAATCTTAATACAAAATTAGTCACCGTTCAACATAACGACTTGCTTCAGGGCGCGGAATTATTTAGCCTTGATTACCGTCAAATTTTCGATATGGCGGGAAACGATGATTTTATCTTCCTCGATCCGCCATATGATTGTATTTTCAACGATTACGGCAATATTGATATGATGAATGGTTTTGATGAAGCGGAACATCGTCGATTGGCCGCGGATTTTAGAAATCTGCCTTGCCGTACTCTTATGGTGATTGGGAAAACACCATTGACAGAAGAACTATACGGCGATATTACCTTTGACGAGTATTACAAAAATTACGCTGTAAATATAAAGAATCGCTTCAACAATGACAAAATGCACATTGTTGTCAGTAATTACTTAGGACGGGGGGAGTAACACATTGGCACGACTTGATAACAAGGCCCTGTTTTTTACAACATCGCCGCGCACTCCCGCCAAAATGATACCCGAGATTTGTTTATTGCATGAGCAATTCGAGGGGCGGCTATGGAAC
>Ga0082212_10001905_pt1 | contig 30639 bp, 22 predicted proteins | sample TergutNt197P3_FD_71548 | JGI IMG/M metagenome (GOLD analysis project Ga0082212, IMG submission 71548) | Neocapritermes taracua P3 segment gut microbial communities from Petit-Saut dam, French Guiana - Nt197 P3 | ecosystem: Host-associated > Arthropoda: Insects > Digestive system > Gut ...
TGCCTCGGCGTAGCCGATGTTGAACTCGCCCTTCAGCTTCTCGGTGAACTTCTGGGGGTAGCCGGAAGCCACATGCCACAGGCCGTTACCGCCGTTGCCGTAGCTCTGGCCGAGCACGTTGTTCGTGCAACCGATGATGCACTGGTTGACGTTCTGGCCGTCGAAGCCGAACAGGAAGTACATTCTGGTGCGGGTGAAGCTACTGTTGGCGTTGGCAAGCCCGCCAGTGTAATCACCCAAAGTAACCGGAGCTCTGTAGGCGGATCTGTTGCCAGCGGGCCGCTTGCTCTGATCGTCGCCGCTGAGGTAGAAACCTTCCACAAAGATGTTGCCGGGGCCGACCTTGAGGTCGCCGCGAAGATCAAGCGCCCAGGCTCTGATATCAAAGCTGTCAGTACCACTGACTACAGAAGCAGCCCTGCCGAACTGGTAGAAACCGAAGGCGGAGATCTTGGCCGCGCCTGCGTTCATCGCAAAGTTTACACCTGGCATGTAAACATCGACTATTTGGCGCCCTACCGGTCCAGCCAACGAAGCGGCACCGCCGGCGGCGCGAGCGGAATCATCCTTCAACATGTAGAGGTTGAGGCCGACATTCATATCCTTTGACGGCGCAAACTGCCCCGAGACAAGATACATTTCGGTATCGTTAGAACCTCTGATAGGCGCGTTTTCATACAGTTTTCCCCAGCCGAGGGTCACTTTAACCGGCTCGAACTGGCCGTTGACAAAGATACTGGTCATACGAGCGTTGTTGGCAAAGATGCCGGCGTAGTGGTCGCTCACCATCTGCATACCGACGGTGGAGGTAAAGGATGTATCGGGAACCCTGAACCACACATAAGCTTCTTTGGTTTCGAGCTGGACCGCATCGGCGGAAAGAGCGCCGCCGGTGTTACGGCCAGCACCGCTGGTTTGATTACCAGTCATACCCCAGTTCATGTCGCTTTCGAGGTGAAGGATCGCTCTGGCGACTTCGGTGCCCATATCGAACTTGATGCGCATGCGCTGCTCGACATATGCGCCGTCACTATCATGCTTCTGCTGAAGCCCGCCTAAAGTACGAGGAGCCGAACTAGACCCACCCGCGTTGAAGAAATTCGAGTACATGGCTTTCGCGCGGTAAAATCCGGTGACTTTCAGATCCGCCATCGCCGGGGCGGCAAACGCCACCACTAGGACAGCCGCCAATACTAAGACTAAACCTTTCCGCATGTTGCCCTCCTTGAGAGTTTAAGATCCTAATTTTCCCATACCCTAAACATAAACACCAGGGAAAACTAAAATTCAAACTTAACAGAAATTATAACCTAAAAAACCGCCATTCCCATAAACGAGAGCAGGCTTCAATCACCCGCAACACCGTGGGCGCATGCGCTACCTTCATCTCTTGCGCCCACCACTGCCTAAGCCGGACATCGAAAGCAATAATCTCTTACCTGATTGCCGCTTCCCGCTTTCGCCGCTAACCGGGCAAGACGCCAAAAGCGGCTTTACCTGCATTACCTGTTTCCCTTAACCTGCTTTCACTTTAAGGCTGCTCTTTAAGCCTTTAAGCCTTGCCTGCCACACCTCCTCTCGTTTTAAGGAACCAATTCTTTTCAGTGCGCCTCTCTTTGAACATAACAATCCTGCCTGAAATACCCCTGCAAAAAAAGCTTATGTTTTCCGACCTGAATAACATTCCCTCATATGCCTTGTCAAGATCTTTCCGCCCCCGTATCACACCCGCCAACCGCCATTTCCATAGACGAAACACCTTATGCGACGTCACCTGATCTTTCCTCTCATATCACCCATACGGCGAAGCGCCAAAAGCAACGTTTTCATTCCAGATTCCCGCGCCTGCCGTTGGCCGCTACCTCCATCGGACTAAAAACCAATGGCAACGCTCCTTAAGCACCGGAAACGGTGTCATGAGCAGGACACCTCCCTAATCAACCTTGTACAACAGCACCCTGCTTGCCTGCTCATTGAAAAACGCCCCCGTCTGCTCTATCACGGAAACAATGACCCGAGAGCCTTTGCCAAAATCGGAGCGGGATAAAAAGTCCGCCCCCGAAAGAAACTGGCTGGAGCCTTGGGTGCCCGCCTTCTCAAGAAACTCGCCAACCTCCCACTGGAGCAGGACCAGCCTCGTGGATTCATAAGAGCCCCCCACCAGGTCGAGAAGCCCTTTCTTTGTCTCCGTTACCATGACAAGCGGTGTTTCGCCGCTTCCGGGAGCAAGGCGCGCCGGTGTACGGATCGGGTACCACTTCCTGCGGCCGTCAGCATGGATGTATGGGCCCCATTCGAAGAAATCTAACCTTGATCCGTGCTGGGAGCGGGATTTGTATATGGACTTCCCGCCGTCGTCAAGAACCCTGAGATGCGAGTCAGTATCCGTATAAATCAGGCGCCATTCATTCCCAAACCTTCCCGAAGAAAGCCCAAGCGCCCCCGATAGCAACGGGACAATGGAAGTACTATGCGGAAGCTCTTCGCCGGGAACAAGCTGCTTGCCGTCCCATTTCAGGATAACTATCTTCCCTTTAAACGGCGTATCTACTCCTTGGTGCTGGCCGGCCAACGCCGGCTTTCCTTTCCAGTCGGGGAGAACAACAAGGTAATAGCGGATTTTTCCCGCGATCTCTTCGTAAATGTCGCCCGTCTTTTTGAGGATAAACGACTGGATCGACTCTTCCGTGAGACTGGTGACCAGAACCTCGTTTTCGCCGTCGCCGTCAATATCAAAGACGTCAACAGAAAGGATATGCTCGCCAAGCGGCCTGCGGATCGTGGTATACGGAAGAACCTCTTCTCCTTTAATGCGGTGGAAGTAGATGTTGGTCTTTCCGTAGGCCGCCACAAGCGCGTTTCCTTCACCATCCTCCGCCTGCACGGTGACAATCCCGTTCAACTCATCGGCAACTCTGCCGGACTGGGCGATTCTTTTGACGGAAGACGGAACCCATCCGGACGCAAGCGTGGAGCCGCCAGGCGCGGAAGGAGAAGGAGGAGGCGCGGAAGCGGCCGCATGTTGACCAGATTCGGCTACGCCCGTTGTAACAGCAACGCCTGTCGGCGGCGCGGCGGCAAACGGATCAGGAACGGGAGCGGCGGCAACCGGCGCTACGGCAACGTAACCGGGAGGCGGCGACGCGGCGCGGACCGCGCCTTGCACTCCAAAAACCTTCTCCGCGATATCGCCCGACAGCATGCCTATCTGGGAGATGATTTCGTCTTCGTTCGCGGCGGCGGCAAAAAACGCCCCCGCTTTTTCCCCTTTGGCCAGGTCGGTTACGACTACGTCAATGCTGTATCCCTTGCCAAGCTTGGCTACCGTTCCCTCAAGCAACAGCGGGTATCTCGCTTCTTTGGCCGCGTCCGCCGCGGATTTGCCGCCGGCATTAAGGAGCAAAACATCGGCGCCCGCAAGCGCCATCAGGCGGGACGATATAAGCCTTGGGAGAACAGCGATCGTCGTCCCAATATCTTCCTTGGCAAGGGAAGCAAACGGAGCCACAGCGACGCGGCGGGGATAATCCGGGGCCGATGCCGCAGCAGAGGAGGCAAGAACAACGGACAATATAAAAAACGCGCAAAACACGCGCGCAAATAACTTGGAGTATTGTTTTAATCGCATCATAAAAAACTAACAGAAGGGAGCCTTCAACGTCAATCTCCAGTATCGTGCCGGCACATTCAGCCTAAGCAAAGAGCCCGCGGGGACCGCACCTTAATCAGCATAGGCGGCTTCGTTTGAGCGAGAAATCTCTCTCCCGCAGGGTATGCCTTCTGTTTCGCCTCGAAACCATGGACGGAGGAAGCAGGAAACATGGCAGCGTAGGCATGTACATGAAAACCGCATCCATCCCACCGGACAAACCGTTTGCACCAGGATGGCGGCGCTATTGAAATATATCGTCAGCCTGTTACGGAAGTTATACCTAAGAAAGCGCCTCGCGCAGTTTGTCGCGGATACCGCCGAAGCCGCCGTTGGACATGAGGAGGACAAGGTCTCCCTTGCCGCAGTTTACAGCGATGTGCGACACGATGCCGTCCACTTCCTGGATGCACTCGGCGGAACGCCCCATCCCGCGCAGGCCGGCGGCTATCTCTTCCGGCGACAGCCGCTCATCTTCCGGAATTTTGTCCGCGCTGAACACACCGGCGACGATCACGGAATCAGCCTCCGCAAACGCCTCCGTGAATCTCTGCTGGAACAGCCTGCGGCGGCTTGTGTTGGACCGGGGCTCGAAGACCGCGATGATTCGCCTGTCGGCATACCGCGCGCGCACAGCCCGGATGGTCTCGCGGACCGCGGTGGGATGATGCGCGAAATCATCAATCAACAGCACTCCCCGGAATTCCCCTACCACTTCCTGCCGCCGGCGGACTCCTGCAAACCGCTCGAAAGCATCCGCGATCCGGCTAAACGGAAACCCAAGCCGCATCAAGACAAGCGCCACACCCGCCGCATTTGCGGCATTGTGAAGACCGGGAAGCGGTAAACGGAAGCCAAAAGAGCGCCCGTCGCGCCCCACCCGGAAGGATGTCATCCCGACAGATTCTCCCGTAACCCGCACCGACCAGGTTTCCCGCCCAACCGCTATGTCGGCATTATGGTTTTCAAAATCGTCGGCTTTCGTTGAGTAATACACCACCGGGCAGCGCGCCCCTGACGCCACCCGGACGACATCAGGATAATCAGCGCAAGCCACAAGCAGACCATCGGGCGGGATGATATCAACAAGCTTGCGGAACGATTCCCGAACATGGGGAAGGTCTTTGTAGATATCGGCGTGATCGAACTCGATACTCGTAAGCAGAACAACCTTGGGGCGGTAATGGAGAAACTTCGGGCCCTTGTCAAAATAGGCCGTATCGTACTCGTCTCCCTCGATAACAAAGCGCGAACCGTTCCCCACCCGGTAGCTCACCGGAAAGTTTTTCGGGACTCCGCCGATCAGAAACGACGGGTCATCACCAAGCGCAAAAAGCGACCAGGCGCAAAGCGAGGAGGCGGTTGTCTTTCCGTGCGTGCCGGTCACCACGATGGATGAAAGATCCCTGATGAAATATTCCGCCACCGCCTGCGGCATCGAAAGGATCGGCAAACCGCGCCGGATTGCTTCTTCCGCCTCCGGGTTCCCTCTGGAAATCGCGTTGCCGACGACCACCATTTCCGTATCGGCGGGGATGTTCTCCGCCGCGTAAGGACTGGCGAGACGGATACCGAGGTTTTCAAGCTGCGTACTCATCGGAGGATAAACATTGGCGTCGGAGCCGGTGACACGGAATCCCTTATTTTGCAGCATCCCGGCAAGCGAAGCCATTCCCACTCCGCAAGCCGCGATCAGGTGCGCGTTCTTCATAAGCTCAACCCCATACCTTTCCATACGGCGTCGTGGATACGGGGACGCAGCTCCGACAGCTTGCGGTTGCCGCTTCCGTGCACCACGCGATTAGTCAAAAGAATCACTGTAATTTCACTTGCCGGATCGATCCAAAGCGAGCAGCCCGTGTAGCCCAGGTGTCCGATGGCATCTTTCGGAGCCAACGCGCCGGCCTGAGACGGCCCGTCTTTTCCGGCGGTGGGCGTATCAAACCCGGCCGTGCGCGGACATCCGGGAGGCGCGGGCACGCGAGTGGCCATCGCGGTTGCCGAAGCCTTGGCCAATACCCGTCCCTCGCCTCTCAAAGCCCGCAGCAGTTCGCGGGCAAACAGGAAAAGATCGCCAGTGGTCGAGAAAACACCGGCGTGCCCGGCCACTCCGCCCATCGCGGCCGCGTTTTCATCATCCACTTCCCCGGCCTTTTCCCGCTGTCTTTCCTCGGACCATCCGGTCGGAATTACGCGAGGCGCGTAGTCCTGATCCCTCGGCGCGCAAGGCAAATATCCGGTGTCCGTCATGCCAAGCGGCCGGATAAGCAGTTTTTCAAGAAGCCGGTCGAGCGACCTGAAACCCGCCGCCTCAATCGCCCTTCCAAGGATCATGTAACCAAGGTCGCTGTATTCCCACGCGCTTGCCGGATCGCTTTCCAGCGGGAGAGAAAGAACCTCCGAAAGAATCATGTCGTACCCTTCGGATGTTCCGTGGAGCATAGTACCCGCCATCCGCTCCTCTTCCATCAACTTTTTATACAAAGGAAGCCACGCGGGCAGGCCCGATGTGTGGGAAAGCAGGTGTATGAACCGGATCTCGCGCGTTCGCGGATCGGGAGAAGCAAACGGAAGGATCGTTGAAACCAGCCCGTCGGGAGAAAGGCTTCCTTCCTGGCACAGGATAAAGAAAAGAGCGGCTGTAAGCGGCTTTGTAACGGAAGCGATGTCGAACAGCGAATCTGGCCGGGCAAATCCGGCTGTGGTTTCCCAGGCTATATCATCTCCACGGCCGGCCAGCAGGGCGGCGGCGGTATACGCCTCCGAGCGAATCCCTTCCTCCAGCAGATCGGCGGCTTCTTTAAATCCTGGATCGCCGGGATTGCTAAAGCGTGTCACTTTTCACTCACCGGCGGCTCCAGAAGGCACAGCCGTCCTTTAGCGTCTATGCGGGCGCGAACGCCAAACGGGATCGCCACGTTTTTGCCTTCATGTCCCGCTGGAAAACCGCACCATACCGGGACCGAAAGAAGCTTCCCCGCTTCGAGGAACAGGCGATGGATCTCTTCGCGCTTCTCGCCCCGCACAGGCGCGATTTTCCCCACCATGATTCCGGAAATTTTCGACCAGCGCCCCGACTGGAGCCACTGCGTCAGCATGCGGTCAAGCCGATAGGCGGGCTCGTTGACATCCTCAAGGAAAAGCAGCGACCCGCGAAAATCCGGTTCATACGGAGTGGACAGCATGCTTGTAAGCACCGAGAGGCAGCCTCCGGCCAGAACCCCTTCCGCGCTTGCGCCGCGCAGCCGTTCCATCGCGTCTCCCCACGGCTCGCGTGAAGATACTTTTCCCGCCGCAAGCCGGGCGAAGGCATCAAGCGCCGACGCGTCAAACCTGTGCGCCAGATCCGCCGCAACCATCGGACCGTGTATGCACGGAATTTTTAGACGGGTAGACACGTAAGCCAAAATCGCGGTGATGTCGCTGTATCCGACCAGAAGCCTGGGGCGTTTGGCAAACCGCTTCCAGTCTATCAGCGGGAGAAGGCGCGTTGTTCCGTAGCCTCCACGCGCGGCCATCGCGGCGCGGGCTTCGGGCAGCGTCAGCGCCCATTCAAACCGGCGCGCCCGGTGTTTATCGTCTCCCGCCAGGTATCCTTTCGCCGCAAAGACATCATCCGCTATCTCCGGAACAAATCCGGCGGCGGACAGGCGGGCGATTCCACACTTCAACCGGGACCTGTCCACAGGCCCGGCGGGCGCATAAACCGCGATCACGTCCCCTGTTTTTAACGGCAACGGTTTTTTTTGCATCGTTTCTCTGAAGTTTTAAGTCACGCGCGTGAAAGCGCGCGATCCACAGTCATTCAACGTCAGCGCATTGTTAATTTTAATCACAGCATAACCACATAAACCGCGCCATGTTATCACGATATTCTTATATCCCCACAATTCTGACGGCTTCGCCTGACTTTCGTATCGCCGCAGCCATGAAGTCGTTTCCCGCCACAAGACCAAAAAACAGCTTGCCGCGCTATAGCTATGCGCCAATCTGTTTACGGCTTGACAAATAGACATAATGTCTATATTGTCTGTTTTTAAGGAGTGCCCGTGCTGAAGCTACGACTCGCCAAGGATGCCGCAAAGGCGATGGACAAGATGCCGAACAAGCATTTTTATCAAGTTTATGATGCCGCCGAAGCCTTGCGTGTTGACCCCGAACCGGGTGATTCCAGGGAGTTATCAAGCAGCATCACGCCAAAACGCCGCCGAAAAAATGTCGGCGAATACCGGATCATTTACTGGCATGACGACGAGACCCTTTATATTGATGTCGTCGGTAACCGTAATGACGGCGATGTTTATAAGAAGGCGAAACGAAAGGGGATATTATGAATACCGTCAACGCCACCTATGCCAAGCAGAATTTCGGCGCCTGCGTCGCCGACGCGTCCAAACATCCCGTTGTCATTGAAAAATCCGGCCGCCCGACTGTCGTCATGATCTCATATGAAGAATTTCAACGGTTAAGCGAACTTGAGGACGCAATGTGGATGCGACGCGCTCAGGATGCCGCCAGCAAAGGGTACCTATCCAATGATGAATCCGACAATTTCATGAAGAAGCGTCTGGCTCGCGCAAGTCAAAAATAGAAACGTCCTTGACCTGAAAACCTGCGATCTTGATTCAAGCTGGGTAGTGTCAATCGTCGGCGGACTTAAGGTTTAGGCGCCGAATCAGCCTCCCAGCCGCCGCCCAGCGCCTGGAACAGAGCCACGGTATCGGAGTAACGCACGGCTTGAGACTGAATGAGAGCAATACGGGTCTGGTGATACGCCTGCGACGCATTAAGCAGCGTAAGCGTATCGATATAGCCCACTTCCAACTGGTGTTGTGTAAGGTCATACGATCTTTTCGCGGCTTTTTCAGCCGTTGACGCAGCCGCGAGTTCTTTGGCGTCGGCATCAAGCGCATACAACGTATCCGCAACTTCCCTGAACGCTTCCAGCACGACAACGCGGTAATCGGCGGTAGCCTGATCCAACGCGGCTTCTGCGCCCTTCTGGAGACGGTAGAGGGCGCCGCCGGCAAACACAGTCTGAGCAACATTGCCGGTTATGCTCCAGAATCTATTGCCGTCCGCAAACATGCGCCTGAATTGCGTCGATGTGCCGCCGTACGCGGCGGTGATGAAGAATTGAGGCAGCCGGTTGGCAACGGCAACGCCGACAAGAGCGCTGGCCGCGTGTACTTGAGCCTCGGCGGCGCGAACATCAGGGCGCTGCTCTATAAGACGGGATGGCAAGCCAACCGGCAATTCCTGCGGCAGCCGCAGCGACTCTAACGTGATCGCCGCAGTGTCATTTTCCGAAGGCAGCCTGCCGGTTAACACAGCCAGCCGGTTGCGCGTCTGCTCAAGTTCCTTGCGCAGCGGAGGTATCGCCTGCTCCGCCTGAGCCAGTTCGGTTTCCTGGGCGGCGACTTCGATTTCCGAAGAAAACCCCAGCTCCGCCTGTAGCTTGACCAAAGCAACCATGCGTGATGACGCGGAGACAATGTCTTCGGAAACCTTGATCTGTTCACGAAGCGACGCTTCCTGGATCGCCGCGGTAACAACATTGCCCGCAAGCGTCATATAAGCCGCGTTTAGCTGAAAACGCTGCATTTCGGCTTCCGCAAGCAGCGATTCCACAGCACGGCGGTTCAAGCCGAATATATCCAGCGCGTAGGACAAAGAAAGCTGCGCGGTATGCAGCGTATAAATCGGCTCTTCCGATTCCAGTGTCGGCCCAATCGTGCCGGTCGGTTCACTCTGACGGCTGACTCCATAACCGGCCTCTATCGTTGGAAAAAACGCCGCGCGTTGTGCCGACACATATGCTCTGGCCTGACGCAAAGCGGCATGCGCGCTGTCTATGGTCGGATTGTTCGTAAATGCCTGACGCACCAGATCGTTCAGAAGCTCCGAGCCAAACAGTTCCCACCATTGCGCCGGAATTTCCGCGCCCGTTTGATAGGTTTGCGCCTCGCCGCCGGTCACCGGAGCGGCAACCGTCGCCTCTAACGGCTCGCGAGTATAGCTTTGCGCCTCCGGCGTTTCAGGCCGCCGGTAGTTCGGGCCGACCGCGCATCCCTGGCAAAACAAAAACGCCAGAATTGTCAGTGACGCTAAAGCGGCAACGCCGCCACAGCGACGCTTTGCGCTTCCATGACCGCAAAGCACAGCAAAAATTTTTGCTCCGCTTGTATGCTTTACAGGTTTCGTTATCATGCGAAAAATCCTATCCGGAACCATAATTGCCAACGGCTACCTGCGCCGGGTCCATTCGCACACCATAACCTGCAACGCGGGCGCGACGATGAGCAGCATGATCGGTCCAAGCAGCATGCCGCCAACAACGACGACTGCCAGCGGCTGCTGCACCTGGCTGCCGATTCCCTTGGACACCGCCGCAGGCAACAGACCGATACAGGCCGACAGCGAGGTCATCAACATCGGCCGCATTCGATGTTCGGCGGCTTGATACATCGCTTCCAGGTACGGCATGCCTTCGACGGTCAATTGATTGAAATAAGTGATTATAAGAATGCCGTTCATCACCGAAACGCCAAACAGCGAAACAAAACCAATAGACGCCGAAATACTTAGATTATGACCGGTAACATATAGAGCGATAATGCCGCCGGCAATGGAGAACGGAATCGCGGCCAAGGCCAAAATGCTGTCGCGGAATGAATTGAACAGGGAATAAAGCAAAACCAGGATCAGGATAAGCGCAATCGGCACCATGACAAACAGCCGACGCCTTGCTTCCAGCATCTGGTCGAATTCCCCGGCCCAAAGAAGGCTGTAGCCGTGCGGCATAACAACATTGCGGCTAACGCGCTCCTGCGCTTCTTTCACTGTGCCGCCAAGGTCGCGCCCGCGAACGCTGAATTTCACCGGGATATTGCGCTGATTGCTCTCGCGGAAAATAAACGAGGCGCCGGTGTCAAGCGAGATCGTAGCCAGCTCACTCAACGGAACATAGGCGGTAGCGCCGTTTGGCGTTGTATAGCCAACCTTGATGCTGCGAATTGAATCAAGACTGGAACGGTATTGCGGAGCTAACCGGACAACGAGCGCAAACAGGCGGTCATCTTCCTGCACCATCGTCGTTTCGGTTCCGCCGGCCGCCGCCTGGATAACGGCATTGATATCTCCGGCATTCAATCCGTAACGAGCCACGCGCGCGCGGTCTACAGTGACATTGTAGTTGGGCTGACCAAGCACGCTGAAAACGCCAAGATCTTCAACGCCGCGAACCTGTTTCATTTCGTGCAGAACTTTATTCGCCAGGTCTTCCAGGATTACAAGATCAGGGCCGACGATTTTCACCGAATTGGAGCTTTTGACCCCGGACATGCCTTCCTCGATATTGTCCTGGATATATTGCGAAAAACTAAACTCGATGCCCGCGAATTCCTCTTCAAACTGTTTTTGCAGATCACGGATCATATGGGTTTTGGTATATCCGCGAGGCCACTTGTTGAACGGTTTAAGCGGCACGAACAATTCGACGTTGTAGAACCCGGCCGCGTCGCTGCCATCATCGGGACGCCCATGCTGGGAAACAACGGTTAGCACTTCAGGATGGCTTTTAAGGATCTGACGCATGCGATTGACTTTATCCATGCCCGCTTCAAGCGATATGGTCGCGGGCATAGTCGCGCGAATCCACAGATTGCCTTCTTCCAATGCCGGTAAAAATTCTGTGCCGATACGCGGCGATAATAGCGCTACAAGCGCCAGAAACGCGCAGCCAAACGCTACCGTCATCTTGCGTCTTTGCAGCGCCAAATGCAGCACCGGCGAATAAACCTTGCGAATCGCGCGGACAACGACAGTTTCCACTTCATGGACATGCTTTGGCAAAAGCAGCGAGGACAATACCGGCGTAATCGTAAAAGTGGCCAGCAACGCGCCGGTAAGCGCAAACGCATAGGTGCGGGCCATCGGGTTGAAAATCTGCCCCGCGACACCCTGCATCGTAAACAACGGGATAAAGGCGGCAACAGTAATCATTGACGAAAACAGTATCGCTGTGTTGACTTGCGTTGTACTCATCAGCAGCATGCGCATGCGCGTGGTCCAGTTTTTGCGCATGTGGTCATCGAACATGCTCGCCGGGGCATTGAGCAGCATTTTCTCCTGCTCTTGGGGTGATCTCTGCAAATTGAGGAAAATATTTTCGACCAGGATAACCGTTGAATCGACTATGATCCCGAAATCCACCGCGCCCAAAGACAGCAGGTTGGCCGAATCGCCGCGTAAAACCAGGATGATGATGCTAAAAAACAAAGCGATAGGAATGGTGGCGCAAACAATTATGGCGCTGCGCAGATCGCCAAGAAAAATCCACTGGATAAAAAACACAAGCAAACAGCCAAAAAGCAGATTGTGCACCACCGTGTGCGTGGTTGTGGCAACAAGCGTCGAACGGTCGTAGAACGTCTCTACCTTCACCCCCGCAGGCAAAATGCCATCGCTGTTGATTTTTTCAACAGCGGCCACAACGCGTTTCAAGACTTCGTTGGTGCGCAAGGTGCGGTTCATGATAACGATGCCGGTCACCACATCGTCTTGATCGTCGCGCCCGGACTTGCCCAGACGCGGCATGGCGCCTACGACAACTTCGGCCACATCTTTGACCAGCACCGGAGTGTTGTTGTATTGCGACAAAACGATATTGCCGATGTCGGTTGTGTCGCGAACCAGACCTACGCCGCGTATATTGACCGACTGCTGTCCGATATTGACCGTACGACCGCCGACATTGCTGTTGGCGTTGCCTATCGCTTCGATCAGCTCCGGAAGCGTAACCTTGTAGCCTTCAAGTTTTTTCAGATCCGCTTCGACATGGTATTCCTTGGTCAGCCCGCCCCAGGTTACTACCTGCATAACGCCCGGAACGGTCAGCAGACGGCGGATAACAACCCAGTCCTGCAAAGTACGTAATTCAGTCAGGTTGACATGCGGCGGCCCCGTAAGCTGATAGCGCAGTATTTCGCCGACTAAACTGCCCGCCTGTATCTCAGGCTCCACGTCATTTGGCAAAGAAACGTTTTGCTGTAAATTCAGAGCTGTCATCGTGTAGGCAAAATAGTAATCAACACCGTATTGGAACGTGAGGGTAACAAAAGACAGCCCGTAAAAAGAGGTCGAGCGGATGTTGGTCAGGTTGGGAGTTGTCGCAAGCCCGACTTCAAGAGGACGCGTATATAAACGCTCCATCTCTTCGGCCGACAGCCCTGGCGCCTGCGCGGTAATCTGAATAATCACCGGCGCGGGGTTGGGATAAGCCTCTATATTCAGCTTGTAATAAGCTATGCCACCGGCGCAGAAAAATACCAGCAGTCCAAGCAAAACAATCGGTTTGCGTGAAAGCACGAAGGTAACGATGTTTTTTAACATGACAATTTCTAACGGGATTGCAGCGTTAAAGCGTTATGGAGAAACAGCGCGCCATCGCCGGCGATTTTCTCGCCGGCGGACAATCCATCGAAAATCTGCACCACTCCATTCTGCGTAAGGCCGGTTTTAACCGGACGGCGGATGAAATGACGATCATCCTCCTGCACAAAAACAACCTGGGCGCCGTCGCCTTCGCGTACAACACTGTTTACGGGAACCGCGGGGGAAACGTGCGGAGTACCCGTATGGATCAGGAAAGACGCAAGCATTTGCGCGCGCAACTCATGCTTTGGGTCCTTGATTTCGGAACGCACAGCAATACGGCGAGTGTCGGGATCTACGGCGGCGCCTATGTTAACGATGCGGCCCTGGAACTTGCGACCGGGATACGCCATCACAGAAACCGATACCGGCTGTCCAAGTTTAAGCTGAGGAAAATCATGCTCGGAAACGTAAGCGATCATCCACAAAGTCGATATATCGGCAACCGTAAAAGGAGCCGATGGAGCATCCAACTGAACCAGCGATCCGGGAGACGCGTTGCGCCCGGTGACACGGCCATGTATCGGACTGCGCACCGGCAACCCGCCGCCGATCTGCCGGTTGGCTTCAATCGAATCGATTTCAGAGTCGGATCTGCCAAAAATACGCACCGCGTCGCGCGCGGCTTTGTAAGCGCCTTCAGCGGTTTGATGTTCTGAAATGGCCTGCTCAAGATCTTTTTCAGCGGCAGCGCCGCCAGAGCGCATCTTCTGCATACGATCGAGCGCTTTGACGGCAAGCGTCAGCGCGCTTGACGCGGCAACCAGTTCGGATTCCGCCGTGAGCAGTTCGGGTATGTCGATCAAAAAAAGCGTTTGCCCTTCTTTTACATCGTCGCCGGCTCTGGCAAACACCTGACGTATGCGTCCCTGGTAGGGCGGCCATACATGCACCGTACTGTCCTGATTGAAATCAATCATGCCGACAGCCTCGTGCTTCACCGCGAATTCCTGTGACGATGCCGAAATAACCTCTATATGTCTGGCCTGCTGTTCGGTGATTGTAAGGCTGTCTCTCGAATTCGCGGCATGCGCCGCGTTTTCATTAGCCTTTTGAGTATCGTGGGACCGCTTCTGGCAAGCGGCGACAACGGCAACCAACAAGACCACTGCAAATACCGCGACAACGGTTCTTCTTATGAATAAGCCCTTCTTGTCCGCTCTGAATTTGATAGCGCTACAGATCATCAAATGACACCCTGAACCCTGTTTTTATTGAGTCCAGTCGCAACGAAGGGATTGCAACTGGACCATCGCGCCGCCGCATACGTCGGCAACAACACAAAGAATAAAATCGGGAGAAAAGATAACAGGGCGTGGTTACGATTGTCTGTAATCGTAGAGATTGTTTGCGTATAAGCGCGGAGCTTACATTATCTCAGATTGGCCATCAGGCATTAGTTTCTAATGACGGCCATTAGAATAACCTGTTGATTCGTCATGGTTTCAAGCCTGTTTCCGCAGCATTTCCGAGGGAAAAATCTGGGTGACATCAATCACAGCAGACATGCCACCTCAACAACGAATCTGGATTTACACGGAAAAGCCGAGCTGCCGTTCGATCAGATGAACAAGCCCCTCCCGCGTAAGCGTGTGGTCGTCCACAATGAAAATACTATGAGGCAAGCTACGATTGGCCGTTGCGAAGGTCCGTTACAGGTAGAGGGCATATAACACGGGCGCCGCGATTACGCGCGAACATTTTCCCTCAAGCGTCACAATATAATGCGGCTGCTTCATAATTCTTCGCGCTGGTTTGTTTTGCCATCATCGAACCATGGATACAATATCGGCAGGATCAGCAGCGTAACCAGCGTCGCCGTAAACAGTCCGCCGATGATTACTACCGCGAACGGACGCGAAGTTTCCGCGCCGACCGCCGTCGATAACGCCATGGGCAGCAACCCGAGCGCGGCCATCAGCGCCGTCATAACCACGGGACGCGCCCGCGAGATCGCGCCTTCTTGCACGGCCTGCAACCTGGACATCCCGTTTCCGCACAGCTCCCGGATGCGCTCGACGAGAATAACGCCATTCAACATTGCAATGCCAAACAACACCATGAAGCCAACCAGAGCGGACACCGACAGGTTCAGTTTTGCGACGGGAAGAGCCAGAATGCCGCCGACGGCCGCAAAAGGAACGACCATTAAAATCAAAAGAGCCAGGCGTCCCGAACCAAAGGATGTAAATAGAAGAAAGAAAATCACAAACAGCGTGATGGGCACGATGATTTTAAGGCGCTCCAACGCTCGCTGCTGGTTTTCGAACGAGCCGGACCAGACAAGGTGATAGCCTTCGGGAAGCGTAACCTCTTCCTTTATTTTCTGCTTTGCTTCGGCAATCAATGAGCCGAGATCACGTCCACGCGTGGAGAATTTTACAACCGTGCGGCGAGCGTTTCCCTCGCGCAACACGCGGGAAAATCCCGTGTGCACTTCCACCGAAGTTATGTCGCCAAGCGTCAGGCGTTCTCCTCCCGACCCAAAAACCGGGAGCTTGCGAATAGCTTCGAGATCCGAAGTGGCTTCTGGCATGACTTTCACAATAAGGTTGAAGGTGCGTTCTCCTTCGAGTATTTCCGTTGCCGTGGAACCACCCATCGCTGTTTCGACGATCCTTTGTACGTCCGCGATGGCCAGGCCGTAACGCGCAATTGCCGCGCGGTCGATTGCTACCTGCACTTGCGGCTGCCCGATCAGGTTTTCCGTACTGACATCCGCCGCGCCGGGAGTTTTTTGAAGAAGCTCTACTATCTGTTTGGCAAGCGCCTGAAGCTGGTGCATGTCCTTGCCGTAAATTTTGATGCTTAGCTCGGCCTTTACCCCCGAAACAGCTTCGTTGACGTTATCTTCAATGTATTGGCTGAACTGAAAATCTATGCCTGGGATGATGGAGAGTCTTTTTTTCATCGCCTCTATAAGACCCTCGCGCGTGCGAGCTGTTTTCCATTCATGGCGATCCTTCAATTCAACCGCGCATTCAATGACGTCCCAGCCGTTGATATCCGTGCCGTCGTCGGGCCGGCCGATCTGGGTTACGACGGCTTTGACTTCTGGAAATGAAGCAAGAATGCGGCGGATTTCCGTTGAAAAACGGTTGGAATCGGTTGGCGAAATGGTCTGGGGCATGAAACCGCGCACCCAAAGCGAACCTTCGTCGAGTTTCGGCAAAAACTCCGTGCCGGAACGGACAAGCGCAATGCCAGCAACCACTACCAGCATGACGGCGCCGCCGAGAAACAGCATGCGTTTGCGCATGGCGTATTCCAGAATCGGCCGATAGATTGCGATCAGGCGGCGGACGATCCAGGATTCCTGGGCGGCAATTTTGTTTTTCATGGCGAAACTGGCAAGCGCCGGAATCAGAGTCAAGGCGAGCAACGTGCCGGTAATAAGCGCAAAGGTCAGAGTCAGCGCCATCGGGCGAAACAGTTTCCCTTCAACGCTTTGCAGCATGAAAAGCGGGATAAACGCGGTCAGTAAAATGGTTTTGGCAAAGAGAATCGGCCGGCTCATTTGCTGTACGGCTTCAATGATTACTTCATGCAGACGATTGGCCCGCCCAGGTTCCAGCTCAAGTTTATGCAGCACGTTTTCCACAATGATGACCGCCGTGTCCACGATGATGCCGAAGTCGATGGCCCCAAGCGCGATCAGGTTGGCGGGAATATTGCGCAGATTAAGGAGCAAAAAAGCGCCAAGCAACGAAAGCGGCACCACGGCGGCGACAATAAGCGCGGAACGGTAATTGCCCAGCCCCAAAAACGTGATCAGCACCAGCAGCACCAGGCCGATGCCTTCGGCCATGTTTTTGGCGGCTGTGTTCAAGGTGCGTTTGGTCAGATTGGTGCGGTCGTAATGCGGCACAAGTTTCATGCCGGAAGGGAGGTGGTCGCGGTTGATTTCCTCAAGCTTGTCGTGGACCCGCTTTAAAACTTCAAGCGCGTTTTCGCCGCGACGCATGATGATGATACCCATTACCATGTCGTCCCGGTCAGGCTGGCCCGGTATGATTTTGCCAACGCGCCCCAGACGCAATTGCTGGCCGATGCTCACTTCGCCCACGTCGGAGATACGGACAGGAGTCCCTTGACGCGTATCTATCGCCGTGGCGCGGATGTCGTCCAAGCTCTGGATGAGCCCCAGGCCGCGCACGATGTAAAGTTCCGGGCCATGCTCGATGTAGGAGCCGCCGACGTTTTGATTGGCTTTGGAGAGCGCTTCGAAAACCTGCTCAAGCGAGAGGTTGTAGGATCGAAGTTTTACCGGGTTGATCAATACCTGGTATTGCTTGGTCGGACCGCCAAAGCCGATGACGTCCACAACGCCGGAAACGGTGCGAAACTGGCGTTCCACTACCCAGTCCTGCAAGGCTTTCAATTCGACGTCGGAAAAACCCGGCGGCGCTTGCAGGGTGTAACGAAAAATTTCGCCAACCGGGGTAGCGTTCGGCGAAAGCCTTGCGTGCGCGCCATTCGGCAGATCCACGGCGGCCAGATGTTGCGACACCTGGTTGCGGACAAATTCAACGTTTGCGTTATCCTCGAAGGTCAGGGTGACCTGCGATAGACCAAAGAGCGAGATTGAGCGGATCGAGATCCGCTTCGCAATCCCGTTCATCTCGTTTTCTATGGGAATGGTGACTAACCGCTCAACTTCCTCGGCGGCGCGTCCCGGGAAAAGGGTAATCACCTGAACCGACACGTTGGTTACGTCCGGGTAAGCTTCGATAGGCAGTTGCCGCAATGCGTTAATGCCCGCCAATATGAACAACGCCGTAAGCAACAGCACGATGGCGCGGTGCCGTAGCGCATATTTGGCAATCAAGCCTGTCATTAACCGCTTTCTCCCGCCAATAAAGCCTGAAGAAGCAATACACCCTCGGAGACTACCTGCTCTCCTTCGGAAAGCCCTTCCAGAATCACGGAGCGACCGCTGCTTTCCATTCCGACTTTGACCGCTCGTTTACGGAACTCGCCCGGCGCGGTTTCCACAAAGACATAACAGTTGTTGCCATTCAGGAAAATCGCGCGGGTGGTAATGTTGATTTTTGGCGTCGAGTCGGCGATGACGTCGGCGGTTACATACATTTCAGCGCGCAGCTTCTTGTCCAGGTTGTTCACTATGCAGCGCACCTTGATCATGCGCGTTGCCGCATCCAGCCCCTCGCTTATGTTTTCGATGTGTCCTGAAAAGAAAGCGTCATGGCTGTTGCGGGCGCGAATACGCACCTTTTGATTCACCTTAAGCGCGACATTATTAGATTCGGTTACATCCAGAAAAAGCCAGAGTTTCGTCGGGTCGGAAACGACGAAAAGAGGTTTTTCACCCACTTGATCGGAGCGCACTTCCATTCCAGGAAGGACCGCTTTTTCGACCACAACGCCGCTCACCGGCGACTTGAGTGAAAATATGGCCGTTACAATATCGTCGTTGGTGTCGCCGCCGTAAAGCGCAAGCGTCGCCAGAGTGCGTTCCTTTTCCGAAAGCGCGTGGACATATTCGGTCTCGGCGGCTTCAACATCCTTGCGCGCCGCCGCTTTATACTCGAACAGTTCGCGAAGCCGGATAAGAGTGCGCTCGGCCCGCTGCAAATCGGTTTTGGCCTTGCGTACATCGACCTGGGCCTGGCCGAAATCGGGGGAGTGAATTTTCGCAAGCACATCGCCAACGGCAACCCGCTGTCCGGGTTGGGCGAGGATTTCAACGATTCTCCCCGATACCGGAGGGTAAATCCTGGAGGTGACATCGTCATTCCAGGCCAGCCGCCCGTTTAATTTTTCCGCGGAAAACGCGTGCTCTTGCGCCGGTTCTATTTTCAGATAGGCCAGTTGCGGCGAACCGGCCTGGAAACGGATCGTTTCCTCTTCTATTGCCGGCGCTTCAAAGGGTACGACGGCTTCGGTCTTTTGCCGCGAACAACCGGGGAAAAGCGCAAAGCAGGCGCATAACCAGAGGATTGCCAGGACGTTTTGTAGTGAGTGTTTCATCATTTGCGTCTCATTGGGTTGAGTTGAAAACAGGGGTTTCGGTTAATGCCGCCGCGCGTTGCACCTCTATATAGACTTTGACGGCGTCGGCAAGAGCGTCATTGTAATTTTTTCGGATGTCGTTTGCGGTGCGTTGCGCTTCGAGCAGCTCCAGCAAGGAGATTTCCCCGTACTGGTAACTTTTGCGGCGCGTGGCGAGCACTACTTCGGCGTTGTGCAAGAGTTCTTCCTGAAACTGCCGTATCCGCTTGAGAGTCGCGCGATAGTGGGTCAGGACTGTGCGGATTTCGACTTCCGCCTTCAGCTCGGCGGCTTCAAGCTGACGTTGAGTTTGCCTGAAGAAAGACTGCGCCTTGCTGATCCCGTACTGATTGCGGTTCCACAACGGTAGCGGCGCCGATAGGCTGATGCCCAACTCGTTTGAACGCGGCGACGCTCCATCGAAATTGGTTGACGCCGGGTTGTGGGTATAGCTGATGCCGAGTTCCACATCGTCAAACCGTTCCGCTTTTGCCAACAGCACCGCGTTTTGGGCGGCGTCGCGCGTGTAGCGCAAGGCGACAAGATCGGCCCGCGCGGCAAGCGCGTGGGTTATGAGTTGGTCGAGCTGGTAGTCGTTCAAAGGCGCGTTGAGCTTTCCCTCCGGAATCAGGGTTGTTTGCCCGCTTTCGCGCCCAAGAAATGTACACATCGCAATCCGGGCCGAGACCGCGTCGGCTTCGGCTGCCTTAAGGTCATTTTGCAGCTGCATTTCCTCGAGCCTGGATTGCAGATAGTCAGCCTCACTGATATCGCCGGTTTTCAGGCGTATTTGCTGGATTTGCACCAGCTCCGTCATATAATCGACCGCTTTGCGTTGCTGTTCGAGCGTGGCGTTCGCGGCAAGCGCCTCGGCAAACGCGACTGCGGCGTCAAGCCTCAAGTTTCGAAGGAAATCTTTCAGATTTGTGGCGGCGGCCTTGTAGGTTTGATCCGCCGTGCGGATGCGGCGGCGGCGTTTGCCGGAAATATCGAAAGGCTGCGAGAGGCTGATGGAGCGGGGCTCGGACAAGGTTTGAGAAACAGCGTTGCCGCTTCCATCGACGGCTTTTTTGCCGTGAAAAGTAAGGTCGCGGCTGGCGGCCAGACCAAGCGCGGGGTTGGACCAGAGATGCGCGGCGTCGGCTTCGGCTTTAGCGATGTCCACGTTGTAGCGTTGCGCGGCATAACCGAGATTGACACTTAAAACTTCATTCAGGTAGTTTTCCAGCGTGATTTCATGCGTTGCCGGTATGGAAGGCGCGACATCCCATGACTGAGGCAACGTAGCCGGATCAACCGCCGTTTCTTCCGCCGTTACCGCTTTTGTTTCATTCACAACTACTTCGGCCGCAATAACATGCGTGCCACCTGTCAAAAGGAGCATCGCGCCGCCACATATAACGGCAACGACATAAAGGATAGATCGTGGGAGAATTTTTATCATGTGACCAAGAATAGCAGGAGGCGGCGACTACATATAATCTGAAATCTTAGTTGCGCGTAAGCGTGAATCTTATATTTTGCCGCCGCTACGGCTTTCGCTCTCCATCCACCACGCGACTTCACGGATTGCCTCCGTTGTGCCGGAGAGGTTGAAGTTCTCTTTTATATTTCAGCAATACACCCGCGTCGGTTTTTAGCTCAGATAGAGTTTTTGCGCAATGCGGCGAGGTTCGCACCTCTATCCAAACATGCGAAAAAACTGCTTTTATCTGCCGTTTAATTGTGCGGGGCGTGGCCTGTCGGAACAACGGCGGCGCTGCCGGATTGGCCGTAACCGCTCCTGTTTTTGCCGCGGCCGGCTTCATTAGCGCTTCTTCGGCGGCGCTGCCGCATACGGTGGCGGCTAAATGACGAACAGATATGGAGAAAAAGGGTTCCGACATGGAACCCAAACTTACAGGAGACAGCGGAAACTGTCTGTAATCTAAAACCTTATTCGCGTATAAGCGCGGAGCTTACATTTTCCCTTCGCCGCGGCTTTCACTCTCCATCCACCGCACGGCTTCACAGATCAGCTCCGTGGCGTTGGCGAGGTTTAACTTCTCTTTGATACGCCCGCAATAAACCTGCACCGTTTTGGGGCTCAGATGCAATTTTTGAGCAATGTGACTTGTCTTGCATCCCTCCCCAAGCATGCGAAAAACCTCCATCTCGCGGTCACTCAACTGCGCTACCGGCGGTTCGCCGAGAACGGCGCGCGCTCCAATGCGTTTCCCCGCCATGCGCATGGCGAAGGACTCGCTCATGTAGAGCTTGCCCTGCAACAACTGGTGAATTGCCTCAATGATATATTTGGGCGCGGACCGTTTCATGATGTAGCCACGCGCGCCGGCGCGAAACGCCCGTTCGGCAAAAAGCATCTCGTCATGCATCGAGAGAACAAGTATCTGCGGCGGTTGGTCCAGAGACTGGAGCTGCTTGATCAATTCCAGACCTGAGCCGCCGCCCTCCAATGTAAGATCCACAATGGCCACATCGGGCTTAAGCCTTGATATAGCCTCAAATGCCGCGGCGCTTTTTTCAGCCTCTCCGCACACGGAAAGACCGGGCTGCCGTTCAATCAGGTGGACAAGCCCCTCCCGCACGAGCGGATGGTCGTCAACAATGAAAATTCTATGGGATGAGTTTATGTTGGTCATCGGACAGATCAGCTACAGGCAGACGGCATATAACACAGGTGCCGCTGCCTGGCGTCGAGTCGATTCTGAAATCCGCGCCGATGAACGAGGCGCGGTTAGCCATGATGCGCAACCCAAGCTCTTCCTTGCGCGAGCTCGGAGGCGGCAGCCCGACACCATCATCGGCGACGGCAAGCGTTATCATTCCGGGCGTTTTAACAAGAGAAATATCTATTCGCCGCGCCTTGCTGTGACGAGCGGCATTGCGTACCGCTTCTTGCGCAATACGATGAAGATGCGTCGCCATGGAACCATTCGGCAGTAAAAGTTCCATCTTGCCGTTAAATGAAAACTCACACTCAACACGGAATTGCTCGCGCGTGGCTGCCGCAAGTTCATGGAGCGTAGCGATCAGCTCCTCCTCTTCGATTTCGGCGGGTAAAAGCCCCTGCGCCATTGAGTGAGTCTGGTTGATGGCTTCCCCAATAAGCGTCACAATGCGCCGGGCCGTACCCGCTTCTTCGGCATCTTTTTTATCCAGATTTTCACCAAGCCATTGGGCGACCAGCGCCGTACCCGTAAGATGCTGGCTTAATCCGTCGTGCAATTCATGCCCGATACGCCGTCGTTCCTGTTCGCCAATATCGAGAATTTCCTGCTCAAGCCGCTTGCGCTCGGCAACTTCGTTTATCAAAGCCGCCGTGCGCACCTTCACGCGCTCCTCCGTTTCGCGGTAGGACGCAAGCAGAAGGTCCAGCAGCCAGATTACGACCAGATAAGTGCCGAACGCGATGAGCCCGTTCCAGAATGGCACCCACGCGCTTCCGTAGCGGCCGCCCGCCGCGATATCGCCGCTAAGCCACACAGCAACGCTAAATAGCGCCGTAATCACACCGGCGATCCTCCCCAGCGAAACAACCGCCAGACATACCGGCAAAAGATAAAACACTCCGAAAGAAATCCTGAAACCTGAGAGATAATCAATTCCCCCAACCCCAAAGATCATCGTGACAATGAGAATCAGTATCCATTTCCAGCGGCTACGGTCGGCAGACATCATAAACCGGAACCATAACGTCTCTGAACGCGCCAAGGTCGTGGTCGTTGGAGCCAAGGATATGCGCGAAGGATCGTCGGACATATTCATACTACCCGTCCATTGAATTTGCTTTGAGAAAAAGCGTAAAAAAGGGATCAAATTGGCATTGGCGCTGCTGCCAGTATAGACGAAGTTTTGCGGTACAACGGATAAATTGGGGGCAACAACGCGTTCATTAATGTCAATAAAACTCCTCGACTTCACCCTCTCGCAGCGATAGGATTAAATCCTACTGGCTTGTTGCCTAATTGGAGGCGAACATGCGAACCACTCAGCAACTGAGCATCACCCTTCCGAACGACATGGCCGACATGGTGAAAACAAAGGTGCAAACGGGGGAATACGCCACCGAAAGTGAGGTTATACGAGACGGCTTGCGCACACTTCTCGCGCGTGATCGCGCTGTGGAAGCCTGGCTCCGCAACCAGGTAGGCCCAGCCTACGACGCCCTGAAAGCCGACCCGGCCCGAGCGGTCTCCGCCGGGCAAGTGCGCGCCCGCATTGCCGCCGAACACGCAAAGGCGCGGTGAGTGAGCTATCAAGTCGTTTTCTCTCCCGAAGCCGAAGAACAACTTGTCGAGTTGTACCGCTATATCGCAACGGCGGCATCGCCAGACATTGCGGCACGCTACACAGAGTCAATCGTCGCTTATTGCGAAAGCTTACGCGCCTTTCCCCTGCGAGGAACCACGCGAGACGATGTACGACCAGGACTTCGCGTTACAAACTACAAAAAGCGCGCTGTAATCGCCTTCGGCATATCCGCTGATCTGGTTTCTATCATCGGCATATTCTACGGCGGCCAAGATTACAAAACGATTCTTCACAACAACGATGATTAACCGCGCGGAAGCTTTATCATAAAAAATTCGTGACCCACACACGCCTTTGAATTATTTGTATGCTGTTGAATCTGCTTGCGTGTCTTTATCTTTTGAATAGCGAAAGGAAGCGTGTTGAACAGCCCTTTTGAAAACGACTCCTCCAGGGAAGCCGCCCTCCTGGCGCTCGAATGGGGAAAGATCATAGCCAGGCTTTGCGGACACGCCTCATCCGAGCCGGGGCAAGCCCTTTGCCGGACGCTTTTACCAGGAACCGACCTGGATACAATCAGGATCTCGTTGGAAGAAAACCGGGACGGCCGCCGGATGATACTGAATGACGGAGCGCTGCCGCTGGAAGGCGTCGGAGAGATAGAAGAAGCGGTGGAGAAGGCTTCCAAGGGCGCTACCCTCTCGCCGTCCGAGCTGCTCCTGATCGGGCAAACAGCCCGCGCGGGAGAGCGTATCCGAAAATTTTTCGATAACCGGCGCGGCAGCTACCCGCGTCTGTCACACCACGCGCATGAGATTCCACCGCTGCGCGATATCGCCGAAGAGATCGAGTTCAAAATCAATCCGGACGGCAATATTCCCGACCGGGCTTCCGATGATCTGGGACCGCTGCGGCGCAGGTCCGCAAACTCACGCGCCCGCCTGCAGGAAACCGCCGACCGGATCATAGCCTCGCAGCGATATGCCCGGCATGTTCAGGAGAACTACGCAACTGTCCGGTCCGGCCGGCTGGTCATCCCTTTCAAGACGGCGTCAAAGGCAATGTTCAACGGAATCGTCCACGACACCTCGCAAAGCGGGCAGACCGTTTTTTTCGAGCCGGAGGAGCTGGTTTCCATAAATAACGAGGTTCGGATCGCGGAACTCGAAGTCGAGCGGGAGATCGCGCGAATCCTTGCGGAAATATCCGGGCATGTGGCGCGCAAAGCCAAAGAGCTGCGCCAGGCGCTTGAGAGGCTGGCCAGGATCGACTTTATCCAGGCGCGCTGCCTGCTGGCCGACGAATTGTCGGCTTCCGAGCCAACCGTGAACGCATCGGGCGAGGTTGACCTGCGCTGCGCGCGGCATCCGCTGCTTATATTGAGCGGACGTCCCGTAGTGGCAAACGACCTGAAAGTTGGCCGTCCATACGTATGCCTTGTCCTTACCGGGCCAAACGCCGGGGGCAAGACGGTGGCGCTGAAAACGCTTGGAACGCTCGTCCTTATGGCAATGGCGGGGCTGTCTATTCCGGCGTCGCCCGACTCGACAGTGTCGGTGTTCCACAAAATTTTCGTGGCTGTCGGAGATGAGCAAAGCGTTGAGCACGATCTTTCCACCTACTCGGCGCACATCCGGCGGCTAAACGGCATACTCCGGGAGGCGGACAAGGGATCTCTTGTGCTGCTGGATGAAGTCGTCTCGGGAACCGATCCAAGGGAAGGCGCGGCTATCGCGCGTTCCTTTTTGGAGACGCTGGCGGACCGCGAGGTGCGGGTGATCGCAACGACACATTTTGAGGAATTGAAAGGAATAGCGTTTACCGACCGGCGGTTCGAAAACGGATCGATGGCCTTTGACGGCGACAACCTGCGCCCCACATACCGGCTTTCACTCGGAGCGCCGGGACGGTCGATGGGGATGGAGATCGCGCGGGCGCTCGGCTTCCCGGAAGAGGTGCTGTCGCTGGCAAGAACGTATCTTGCCGGACCGGGGGCGGACCTCGCCGAGGTGATCGACCGGCTGGAGACGGAGCGGGAGCGGCTAAGGACAGAGACAGCCGCGATGGCCGCGCGGACGAAGGAAGCGGAGGAGCAACGCCGGAAACTGGAAGCGGAACGGGAGAAGGTGCGGTCCGAGGAGTCGCGCGTGGTGTCGAACGCGCGCCGAAAGATGATGGAAGAGGTCAGAAAGGCGGAGGGCGAGCTTTCCCGGATTATGGAGGAGATGCGCAAGGACCGCCGGATAGATACCGTCAGGAAGGCGTCAACGGTACTTAAAGAATGGAAAGATAAGGCGCGCGCCGAGGAAGAGAACCCGGCCGTCCGCACGATGATGAGCCGCACGGCCCCGGCGGAGCAAGACGCCGTCCTGCTTCCCGGCCAAAAGGTTTTTGTCCGGTCGCTTTCGAGGGAAGCTGAGGTGGCCGCCGTATCCACACCCGGCGACCGCGAAGCCGAGGTTGTCGCGGGAGGGATGAAGGTTCGCGTCCCGCGCGACCAGATTCGCGTATTCCCCGGCCAGGGCGCAGCGAAAGAGTTCAAGAAGGAAGCGGCAAGCCGCCACACCGAGGTGTTGTCCGCCGGCGTTTACCTTCAATCGCCGGAGAACACCATCGACCTGCGCGGGATGTACGCGGATGAAGCGGTTGCCGAGGTGGAGGCTTTCCTGGACCGGCTTGCTCTGGCGCAGTCGCCGCACGCCTTCATTATCCACGGCCATGGCACTGGCGCGCTCAAAACCGCGATCCGCCGCCACCTGTCGAAATCACCTTACATAAAACAATCTATGCCCGCTCCAAGGGAGCAAGGCGGCGACGGGGCGACAATCGTGGTTTTTTGAAAACCTTAAGCCGCGAAACCGGAAGACGCGTAAACCACCGATAACCGCAAACTATCGTTTCATGAAGATACCGAAGGCACCGCAAAAACCTTCGCGATACTTGTCTGAATATCTTCCGCCGCCTGCCTGGGGTCAGGCGCCTTTTTTATAGGACGCCCTACTACAATATAGTCGGCCCCATTATTAAAAGCGGTTTCCACATTCACTGTTCTTTTCTGGTCGTCAACTTCTGTATTTTCAACCGGCCTTATACCTGGAACAACGATCAAAAGCTTATCTCCAAGTTCTTTGCGTAGCCTTGAAATCTCCAACCCGGAAGAAATTACACCATCACACCCTATTTCCAGGGCACGTTTTGCGCGCGAATATACAAGATCTTCCACTTTGACATTTTGAAATCCAAGTGAATCTATGTCTTCACGGCTTAGACTTGTCAAAACAGTTACGGCAAGAATTTTTACACCGCTTTTTGCATTACAGGCAGCTTCCAGTATTTTATCGTTTCCGTGAACCGTAACAAACTCCGCATGACGATTTTTCAACTGACGAACGGCTGAAGCAACCGTATTTGGAACATCAAAAAACTTCAGATCAACAAACACTTTCTTTCCTTTTTTATGAAGTCTGTCTATTAAATTAAAGTAACCATCGGCCATAAAAATCTCTAACCCAAGCTTGTAAAATTGAACAGAATCTCCAAGCACTTCTATTATTTCTTCGGCTTCCTTGACGCTTGGATAATCAAGAGCAAAAATTAATCGCTCTCTTACCGGAATCAGCTTCTTCGAAAGTAACGACTCCATTATTTTCATGCTCCTTTTTTTCCTGGGTTAATCAACGTAAACGTTGCTATGCGTGTGGCAATCAAAGCAAACTCGCTTCGGAATTTATCCGCGTGTGCGGCTTTTTTCGCATCTGTTACGCGGTAAAAATTATTCCTGCGTTTTTTCTTTCGCGCTTGCGACAATTTTAAAACCGTATTTTTGGGCAGCTACTTCCGCAATTTTGTTAGTGCGCTCCACTCGTTGGGCCGGTGTTAAGTTTTTTGTTTCCTCGTAAATTTCCAGTCTTATACGATTAATCTCTTGCTCTATCGTGTTAGATGTTTTCATTATCTACTACCTCCATCGGCGAATAAATTTCAATAGCACGATAGCCATGCAAATTATTAATTTTACTTGTCGTTAATATAGTTTTACGCTTTACAATATGTTGAAAATTCATACTAATTATCATATCCAATTCATTTGCCGTAGCAACAGCTATATGAACACCGTCTGTTCTGTATTTATGTGGTATTATTCCTTCAGCAACATAAATGTCCGCTAACTTTTCTGCTTCTTCACTGACACTCAAAACCATAATCGAGTATTCTCCAATAAGCGAAAACATCTTTTCGTATTTCTCGCTTGACGCTTTCGCAAGTTCCTCAATAACCGTACCCGAAGTGTATGCTTCATATTTTCCTGCCGCAATCTCTTTAAAAAGTTTTACGGTGTCGGCGTGAGCTTCCCTGCCCTCGTCGATATAGAAATTGAACAAAGTTGTTTCCAGGTAAACTTTTGGTTTTCTCATGCCTGTTATCCTCTAAACAATTTTCCACTGCCGATCGTCGCGGCAACCCAGCCCAAAAATATAATCATTATGCAACAAAAACTTTCGTTTTCATATTCGACGCGCCGATCTATGCGCCTTTGCGCGGAAGGGAAAACAGTCTTAAACCCGGCCGCGCTTTATAATGGTTCCTTTTGTAATAAGATGCTATCTTAACCATACACGAAGTTTGTTTGAAGGTCCGATCCCGCTACATTTCGCGCAATCGCTGCTTAAGTCCACAAGGGGTTAAAGAGACGATCATGACCCGTTGGAAATCGTTTTCCGTAAAGGTTCGACGGGAAACAATCGACGCAGTCAACCATTTCCTGATGGAGCAAGGGTCCCTCGGAATGGCTTACGATGAGCAGTTGCTCGGAGCTTCGGGCGATCCCGCCGCCCCGGTCCCTCCGCCTCCGGAAATCACAAAGCTGACGGCATATTTCCCTTGGGAGACAAACCTGTGGGATTTGAAACGCAACTTCCTGGAATTTCTCCAGACGCTTAGAGAATCTTTCGGAGAAGGCCCGGAGGAGTTCCACGGCGCGGCGGAAATCACGGATTCCGGCTGGGCGGAAAAGTGGAAAGAGCATTTCAAGGCACAGAAGATCGGTCAGCGGCTGGTTATCAAGCCCTCTTGGGAAGAGTACCCGGCAAAAGAAAACGATGTGGTGCTGACAGTGGACCCCGGCCAGGCGTTTGGAACCGGGACACACGAGACCACCCGAATGTGTCTGCGGTTCATCGAAAGCGCCTTCACGAGTGACGCTTCGCCCCCCCGGTCGGTCCTCGACATCGGAACAGGAACAGGGATTCTGGGAATCGCGGCGGCAATGCTTGGCGCCAAACAGGTTTTAGGTATAGACACCGACTCCGTGGCAGTCGAGGTGGCCGGAAAAAACGCCGAGCTTAACGGCGTGGCGGATGTTTTCAGAGTGGAGGGAACGATCTTTGAGGCAATACACGAAAAATTCGACCTGGTGCTTGGCAACCTCATATCCGAGATACTGATTGATCTGGCCGAACTTATCTCGGCGCGGTGCGCGCCTGGCGGGCGGCTGGTTCTGTCCGGAATCATAAACGAGAAAAGCGGATCGGTCGTGAAGGAATTCTCCAATCATCAAATGAAGCTGGCGGATGAGACAATTGACGGCGAATGGACAGCCCTGCTCTTCCGCAAAGAACCTTAAAACTTTTAGCGATAAACCACGGCCATGCCTACTTTCCTTGTAGAGAGAAAAAATATCGCCGGAGATGTAGCCCTCCTCTCCGGCGCCGAGGCCGGCCATATGCTTCGGTCGCTTCGCCTTTCTGTCGGAGATACCTTTCACGCCTTCGACGAGGAAGGGACGCGGTACCGAATGCGAATACTGGAAGCAACCTCCCGGTCTCTGCGCGCGGAAGTGCTCGAGATGTTTGAGCCGGAACCCGCGCCATCTGTCGCCGTCACGCTTCTCGTAGGGCTTCCCAAAGCCGACAAAATGGACTTCATCCTGGAGAAAGCGACGGAGCTTGGTGTATCGCGTGTCATTCCTTTCCGGTCGTCACGCGCCATTCCGCGTGTTGATCCGCTTGACGCGAAAAAACGGCTTCTCCGGTGGGAGCGCGTGGCGCTGGCCGCGGCCAAGCAGTGCGGATCTGGCCGGATGCCTGAAATTTCGGGGATCGTGTCTTATAACGAGGCGCTGCTTCGCGCGGCGGCGTACGACGAAAAAGTGATCTTTTATGAAGGGGAGCGCAATTTCTCCCTCAAAAGCATCCTCTCCGGAATGCGCGGCATGAAAAATATCGCTTTGCTGGTTGGGCCCGAAGGAGGCTTCTCGCCGGCCGAAGTCCGGGACGCAGTGAAGGCCGGCTGCCGCCTGGCGGGACTGGGAAGCCGGATCTTGCGAGTGGAAACCGCGGCCCTGGCGGTTTTATCGATGGCGATGTACCACTTCGAGTAAAGAGCGGCTATCCTGCCCCCCTTGAGTTGTGCGCCACCAATAAGCCACTATTGGCGAGGAGGTGGGTATGGAATCGACAGGAGGCAGCGCGGTTCAGCGGCGAGCCTAAACCGCCAAAACTTTCGGGGCATTCTCCGCTTTTGGCCCGTCAAAAAAAAACAAACAACTCGCTACTGCAAGTTTTCTTTTAAAGCTGCGACTGTTTGAACTAAAGCACCTAACCTGCTACACACAAATAACGCAATCGGAAATGGATTAATTTGTTGCGTCATTTTTTTCGTAAATGCAACCAATGCTTTTTGCAGGGAACTTGTCGCACAAATACTTAGGCTTGAAATTTCGTGTTAAAAATATTGATGTGACAATCGTCCAACTGCACAACGGCAAAAAACCCTTAAAATCAACCTCTATAAGATTTGCAGTCGCTAAATTTTTTATCGCACGCTCATAATCTTCAAATTCAGCCACCCTGTCAGAATTATCAAAAATAATCATTCCATCTGAAGACAGCTTTTTAAGCGCTTTTTCAACACACTGCTCTCTATACACTCCATCAATAATAATGACATCAAAAAAGCCTTCCTGCTGTTCAATACAACCTGCGTAAGATATTTCGTCTTCTTTCAAATATAGTTCCAAATTAGGTTCTTTAAAATCCAGCCTTGATTCGTACCAGTTTTTATCATGTTCAACAGATACAACCTTTTTCGCCCTCCTTGCCCACCAAATGCTCGAATTGCCGCAGCCAAACTCAAAAACTCTCTTTTGTGAAAAATCAAGCTGGGATAAATACTCAATCGCAGGGTACGTGTACCAAGGCAATGGATTCCCATGAAAATCCACACATTCCTGTTCTGCAAGGCTTTTACTGTAACCATATTCTTCAAAAACAGCTTGAATTGCCTTGCTC
>Ga0082212_10001906_pt1 | contig 30634 bp, 20 predicted proteins | sample TergutNt197P3_FD_71548 | JGI IMG/M metagenome (GOLD analysis project Ga0082212, IMG submission 71548) | Neocapritermes taracua P3 segment gut microbial communities from Petit-Saut dam, French Guiana - Nt197 P3 | ecosystem: Host-associated > Arthropoda: Insects > Digestive system > Gut ...
CAACGGATGGTCTGTATTAAGCACCAAATTATAACTGTCGGGCAGTTCGCCGTAGAACGACATGCCGGGCTGCATGGACGACATTTCGCGCATACGCCGCATATACTCGCTTTGGGTCAGCATTACAGGGTTTGCCTGCTCGCCCAACGCTTCACACGCTACATTAAACTCCAACTTTTCCATTGCGGGAATTTGGCTTTTGAAGATTTCTTTCAACGCCGTTTGTTGGTTTTCGTCCAACTGAACGGCATGACTTTCTTCTTTACGGATCAGATTATCAATCGTATCACTGTCAACGCGGACAAACCTTGTCTTTTCGAGTTTCTGTTCATACTGGCTGATTACGTGAACGTCCAACTGACCGTCCATCACAAGCACACTATACCCTTTGTCTTTTGCCGCCTGGATATAACTGTATTGATCGTTTGTGCTGGTCGTGTACAGGTAAATGACCGTTCCGTCTTTATCGGTTTGGTTGCTTTGGATCAGTTTCAGGTATTCGTCTTGCGTGAAACAGGCATTGTCCACATCTTTCAGCAGCGCAAATTTAACGGCGCGTTCGTAGAATTTTTCGTCGCTCAACATGCCATACTGGATAAAAAGTTTGAGGCTGTCCCATTTCTCTTCAAACTGCGAACGGTCGGATTTAAAAATTTCCTCCAGCCGGTCGGCTACTTTTTTAGTGATATGGGTTGAAATCTTTTTCACATTCCTGTCGCTTTGCAGATACGAACGCGAAACATTCAAGGGTATATCGGGCGAGTCGAGTACGCCATGCAACAACGTCAGAAATTCGGGTACGATCCCTTCGACCGAGTCGGTCACAAAAACCTGATTACAATATAGTTGTATTTTATTTCGGTTCAGGTCTATATTGCTTTTGATACGCGGAAAGTAAAGAATCCCTGTCAGGTTGAACGGATAATCCACATTCAGGTGTATCCAAAACAGCGGGTCGTCGCTCATCGGATACAAGTCGCGATAAAACTTTTGATAATCTTCTTCTTTCAGGTCGATGGGTTTGCGTACCCATGCCGGCTGTGTATCGTTGATGATATTATCTTCGTCCGTATCCACATATTTGCCGTCTTTCCATTCCTGTTTTTTCCCGAAGGCAATCGGCAATGGCAGGAAACGGCAATATTTGGCGAGCAACGACTGTATCTTTGTTTTTTCAAGAAAGTCCTTGTTTTCATCGTCGATATGCAGGATAATATCTGTTCCCCGATCTTCTTTTTTTGTTTCTTTCAGGCTGTACTCAGGCGTTCCATCACAACTCCATTTTACAGGCACAGCGCCTTCTGTACAGGATTTAGTAACAATTTCCACCTTTTTGGCAACCATAAACGATGAGTAAAAACCCAATCCGAAATGGCCGATGATAGCGGCTGCATCATTTTTGTATTTTTCCACAAATTCTTCGGCGCCTGAAAAGGCGATCTGATTGATGTATTTTTCAATTTCGTCGGCTGTCATACCGATGCCGCGATCGGATATAATCAGTTTTTTCCCGTCTATCCTGATACGGATTGTCAAATCGCCCAATTCGCCTTTGAAATCGCCGACTGAAGACAGTGTTTTCAGTTTTTGGGTTGCGTCGATTGCGTTTGAAACTAATTCACGCAAAAAAATCTCGTTGTCGCTGTATAAAAATTTTTTGATGATGGGGAAAATATTATCACTTGTTACCCCAATATTTCCTTTTGTTGCCATTATATATTAATTATGAATTATAAATTACGAATAGTCAATGTAGTTGATTTTTATTAAAAGCAAAATAAATGCCAAATAGCAGTTGCCTGACATTTTGGCAACTCGAATGGCATCTTGTCGTTGTTTCGGTTGTCAAAAAGAAAAAAATACTTGTCAAACAGACATTTTCTATGGGGTATAGATGGAATTAATAATGGTTTGGAGGGGGCAGTGGGAGGTTTAATTTTCATTTTGCCTTTTCTTCACGCAGCGTATGGGCATTGCGCTGCTAATGGCTGCCGATTCGCGACTGCCGTTAAAGGTTGTGTTGGGACGGATAAGCGCACTATAAAAATTCAGTGTGTAACCCCAATGCGTAACGCCTATGGTACTGCTCCAATAGTTACCCCACTCACCCACAGAGGAAAGCGTTCCGTAAGAATCGCGCCAGCCCGAAGCAGGAAAATAAGCCCCCTGATAGGCGGCCCCGCTTGGCACAGGGTTAATCCATTTGCCTGCATTTGAAATTGCATCTGCAGGTATCGAGTTCGTCTTATCTACAAAATCATTGTCGGCGCCTATCCGTGTCCATCCGCCGGCAACTGGTCCGGGTTGGGCTTCAGTCCAGATACCCAAATCGGTACCCAATTCATTGGAAGTAGGCATACGATAACCTTTAAGGTTTTCAATGGTAGCGGTTTCGCTAATATATTGGCATATATCTCCTTGCCAGGTATATTGATTATACCTTGTATTCCCCATATCCGTCAGGTATTTATTATCACGATCCGTATTATTGGAAGCATCAGTCACAGGTATAATAGTTACCCAGTTACTCGAATAGTTGGTGCTCCATGTAGAAGAAGTCGGATCGCTCGAATTATATACAGGATAATAATAAATCGTATTGGCAAAGGCAGTAGTATTGCCTGACATAGAGGGTTGAATGCCTATCAGCGATCCCCATTTAAAGAATACGCCCTGATAGTGTTCCTGCTGTTTTTCTCCGGCCGGATTAAAGGTCAGTTTTGTGCCGTCCCAATAGATATTCGAGCCTGCCCATATAGAGCCTTTCCTGAAACTTATCCTGAGAAGGTAGGATATACCGGGGTGCATTACCTTTTTGAACCGGGTTTCCAATTTGGTAAAAGGATTTGCATATCCGATCAACGACAAAGATCCGATCTTTACGACTACCTCGTTAGCCCCATTCGTGAATACCGTGCGTGGGACGCCGGTCACAGTAGTTGAATTCAAAGGAGTCCATGTATTCTGAAAACTTTGTACTTCATAAAATCCCGCTTCGTATGTTCCGTCTTTCACGGTCAGGTCAACCGATTGTCCGGGACTCAACTGAACCCCTGTCATATTGGCAATGGCAGGGCGGTCGCCCGGATCATTATCTTCAGTCGTAGCCTGAATGGTAACCTGCGAAAACTTGTGAGACATCGTGATATTTACCGTGGTGGGAGTATTAATCTGTATCATGCCGGATGCTCCCCACAGCAAATCGAAGTATGGGCTAATACCGGATATAATTTCATCATGGACAGGCAATGATCCTGAGTTGTACGAATAAGCCACAAACTTGTACATTTGTCCCTCCTCAACCTGCAAAGAACCGCCTGATATGTCGCCTGTGGAATTGATAGCCGTATAATCGGCGTGTCCATCGTAGGCAGTTCCATTCTTATAAGCCACTATGCGAACCTTCTTATTTTGACCAAGCGGTGAGGTAGCGCGCAACTTGATACCCGGATCAACCTCTAAGGTTGCATACATATATAAATTTTCTCCTATGGAAACTACCACCGTTTCGGGTTGCATGTCACGGCGGGTTACTATTTCGGAGTCGCCGTACGTTACACCGGTCAATGCAAATCGAACGGCCACCTTTTTACCCGAATCATTTGGTATGTAGGTGGGATCCAATTCCTCCGTACACGAAAAAAGCAATAACGTAAATACGCACAATATCAAAATAATGGCGCTCATATAGCCTGTAAATTGCCATTTTGTCAGGTCTCTTTTCATGTCTTTTATCTTCATTTGTTTTCTTTGTTTTCTCAATAACTTTTTTTTTTGACTCTTTATATTTATTGTGAGGATTCTGATAGAGAGTGCAAAGATAATAATTATATTTTATTTTATAAATTTATTTATATATTATTTTATTATTTTTATACTTTTTATGAGTACGCAAGCAAATAATTTGACAGATTGCGATAAGATATCACAACGTATTCTCACAACAAGCAAGATCAATCTGAGTGTTGATAAGGTTGTGAGTTCAATCGTAAACTTTATGTAATTACTTTTGTGTTTTCGCAACAGGTCAACGGTTGGTGGTCGCGCATGGCAATACTTTATAATCCGCATGTTGTTGACCTCCAAGGGGGAGGATGTCCTTAAACAACAGGGCGTTACCCTGTCCTGATAGATGCAGAACTTTCAGCCCTGAAAAGTAAGGTTATGGCTTAATTACTGTAATTATCAAATTGATTTAACTGAAAACCAATTCGTTTTTTAAGATATTGTTCGTCATCCTGTCGGTTGCACTATCGTAGCCAATGACTATACTATCTCCTTCTTTTACAGAATCTTCGAGGATAATTTCGGCCAATTCGTCTTCGACGTACTTTTGGATGGCACGTTTCAGAGGCCGTGCTCCAAATTGTACGTCATATCCTTTGGAGGCAATGTATTCTTTGGCTTCATCCGTAATACTGATCGGGTAACCCAAACCTTCAAGACGTTTGTACACATCTTTCAATTCAATGTCAATAATCCGGTTGATTGACTCTTTGTCCAGCTGATCAAACATAATCACATCATCGACACGGTTTAGAAATTCGGGGGCAAACTTTTTCTCAAGCGCCTTGCGGATTACGTTGCGTGAAAACTCCTTGTCGGTATCGCCCTCACCAGCAGGATGAAAACCTATGCCGCGTCCGAAATCCTTCAACTGACGCGTTCCGATATTGGACGTCATGATCAATATGGTATTTTTGAAATCAATTTTTCTGCCATAACTGTCAGTCAGATGTCCTTCGTCCAACACTTGCAGGAGGATGTTGAACACATCAGGATGCGCTTTTTCCATTTCGTCCAACAAAACAACGGCGTATGGCTTACGGCGAACTCTCTCTGTCAATTGTCCGCCTTCTTCATAACCCACATATCCGGGAGGTGCTCCTATCAATCGTGATACGGCAAATTTCTCCAAATATTCGCTCATATCTATCCGTATCAAGGCGTCGGCAGAATCGAACAGGTATTCCGCTAATTTTTTGGCTAAATAGGTTTTTCCTACACCGGTCGGCCCCAGAAACATAAATGTACCGATTGGTTTCTTTGGGTCTTTCAATCCTATGCGATTGCGCTGAATGGCTTTAGCTATCTTTTCAACTGCTTCATCCTGACCCACTACCGTTTCTTTCATTGTATTTCCCATTTTACGCAACCGCATGTTTTCGGACTGTGCCATGCGTTGCACGGGGATACCCGACATCATGGCAACTACTTCGGCTACCTGATCTTCATCCACTGTTTCACGGTGTTGCTGCATATCCTGTTCCCAAACGACTTTGGCATTTTCTAATTCCGTGAGATATTGCCTTTCTGTATCACGGAAACTGGCTGCCAATTCAAAATTCTGCGATTTGACGGCGGCTAATTTTTCATTTTTCGTTTCTTCAATCTTAGCTTCCAACTCTTCGATATTGGGTGGAACCACAATATTTGAAATATGTACACGCGAGCCAACCTCGTCCATTGCATCAATGGCTTTATCGGGGAAGAAACGGTCGGATATGTAGCGTTCTGTCAATTTGACACATGCTTCCAACGCTTCGTCCGTATATGTCATATTATGATGTTCCTCATAACGTCCTTTGATATTTTTGAGGATTTGCAGTGTTTCTTCGGATGTAGTAGGGTCAACGATCACTTTCTGAAAACGGCGTTCCAACGCGCCGTCTTTTTCGATACTTTTACGGTATTCATCTAATGTAGTGGCGCCTATACATTGTAATTCGCCGCGAGCCAATGCCGGTTTGAGCATATTGGCGCCGTCCATCGACCCCGAAGCCGATCCTGCCCCGACAAGTGTATGTATTTCGTCGATAAAGAGAATGATATTCGGATTTTTTGTCAGTTCGTTCAGAATGGCTTTGATGCGCTCTTCAAATTGTCCGCGATATTTTGTTCCGGCAACAACCGCACCTAAATCCAAATTAATCACTCGTTTATCAAACAGTGCACGAGATATTTTACGTTGGATGATACGTTGCGCCAAACCTTCTACGATAGCCGACTTACCTACGCCCGGATGTCCGATCAGAACGGGATTATTTTTTTTCCGGCGACTAAGGATCTGCGCCAGCCGTTGTATCTCTTTTTCACGGCCGACAATAGGGTCGAGCTTGCCTTCTGCGGCAGCCTTGGTCATATCCGTACCAAAATTGTCAAGCACTGGGGTATCATTTGATGGTTTTGCTTGTGTTTGAGCGCCTTTGGAGGAAGGTTGCTGCGCCGCAGGTTCTTTATGAAACGATGCAAAGGACTCTTCTTCGTCTTCTTCGTCGTCGTCTGTAAATCCGCTGTGTATTTCGAAATCTTCTCTTTCAACATTCAACCAACTTGGATGAATCTTACTGAGGTCAGGTTGTTCAATGGGATTGATACCGGCTAAAATTGCCATTTTATTAAATAAATCTTTGTATGTAATACCTAAGCCGTTAAATATGGGTGCAATAAAAGGTAGCTCTTCTTTTAAAATAGCTAAAAGAAGATGTTCTGTACCGTAATACTCACTTTTAAAAACTCGCGATTCAAGTTCGCCTATACGCAGTAATCTTTCGGTTATTCTACTAAACTTAATATCGTTTCTTGATTTAAGCTTATCCGATGAAAAACTGGAAGTTATAAAATTTATATAGCTTCTGAATTTTGAAATATCTACGTTCATTTCTTTGAGATATCGGGTAGCTTTACACTGTTCATCCCGAAAGAGTCCGAGCATAATGTGTTCGGGGTCAACATATTTGTTATAACGATTAGCCGCCTCTTCATGTCCGGCTTCAATGACATTTATTAATCGCGTAGAATAATTCTTTTTCATTACATTTTCATTCATGAACTGCAAAATTAATAATAACTTCAGTAACTACAACAAATTTTATGCCAAAGCTAAAAAAACATCCATTAATAATGCAAAAAAGAAATATTTCAACAATGAAGTCCTCGAATCAGTCAATTGTTTATTATTGTACTCCTATTCGTTTTGTCAGTAACAATAAACTCGGCAACACAATCAGTAATAAGGGCAATGCTGCCAAAAATCCGCCTATGACGGCAATAGCCAACGGTTGGTGCATCTGTGCGCCGGTACCAATACCCAACGCCAAGGGCATAAGGGCGATGATGGCGCCCAATGCAGTCATCAGTTTGGGGCGCAACCGGGTGGAAATGGCATAGATGACCGATTCTTCCGCGTTTCCGGTTTGTTGCAGGAAAGTACGGAACTGGTGAATGGTGAAAACTGCGTTTTCGCCGATGATACCCACAATCATGATCAAACCGGTGTAACTGCCTTCGTTCAGCGGAGTGTCGGTAAAGTAAAGCAACAGAAAGCTTCCTCCCACGCCCAGGATAGCAGTAAAAAGAACAATGAATGCCGTCATAAGGTTGCGGAACAGGAAAAGTATCACTACAAAAACCAGCAGGCAGGAGGTAATTAAAATCATTAACAGTTCTGCAAATGATTGTTGCTGTTCCTTATATGCCCCGCCGTATTCGATGTGATAACCGGCAGGCAGGTGGATATTTTCTGCTATCTCTTCTTTTATATCTGCCATGACGCTACCCAGACTGCGCTCGTGGATACGGGCGGAAACGACGCCCATCATTTGCAGGTTCTCGCGATGTATTTCGATGTCGCCGCCATGAGCAACGACTTCGGCTAACGAACTAATCGGAATGAGTTGCTTGCTATCGGTAAAAATTTGCAGGCGTTTAATATCCTCTACGACAAGTGTTCTGCTATTAGGATAGAGCATACGGATGGGCGTCATTTGTTCTTTTTCCAATACTTCGCCAACCTCGATGCCTTCCAATGCGGTTTCCAATTGAAATTGAAAATCGGCGGGGGTAATACCGTATTGAGCCAGATTTTTGTAGTTTGGGACGATATTTATCTGAGGGCCGGCTTCCACAATGCCATCGTTCACATCTTCTGTTCCATCTACCTCTTCGACCAATTCGGCTATTTCTTCTGACAGATGTTCCAATATTTCCGAATTGTCGCCGAAGATTTTTATTTCTATTGGTTGAACCGAAGTCATCAAATCGCCCAACATATCTTCAATAACCTGTCCCATATCTATTTGCAGAGCCGGTTGCGAAGCCTCAATGCGTTTCCGTATGTCGTCAATGACGTCTTCGGTAGATTTATCTCTCTCTTTTTTCAACTGAATAAGATAATCGCCTGTATTGGGTTCGGTAATAAAAAATCCGAGTTCGGTACCGGTGCGGCGACTGTATGCCTGTACTTCGGGGGTGGCAATGATAATTTTGTCTACTTCGCTCAAAATCCTGTCGGTCTCTTCTAACGAGGTTCCCGGGGGCGTTTCATAATCCAATATGATGCTGCCCTCATCCATTTCAGGTAAAAATCCGGTTTCCAAATGCGGCAACACAAGTATGATAGATACGATGAGTCCTGCAACAAAGATCAGGCTCAGGTATGGCTTTTCGACAAAAAACTGTACCCATGCCTGTTTTTTTACTTCGTGTCTGTTTGGCTGTTTGGCTGTCTCGCCTTTTCGTGAAAGCAACAGGTAAACAACCGGCAACAAGATCCATGTAACAAAAAACGAACAGACTAAAGTGATGATCATGGTATCGGTCATTACCTTGAAGTAGGCGCCTGCCACGCCGCTCATCAGTACAAACGGAATAAAAATGACAATCGTGCTGACCGACGAACCTACCATAGCAGGAAAAAGATATTGAACGGCTTTGCCGACTAACGAAGTAGAGGGTTCGTCGGGGTATTCTTCGTGCGTCCGATGTATCTGCTCCACAACAACGATGGCGTCGTCGATGATTAAGCCGATGGATGCGGCAATGGCGCCCAGCGTCATGATGTTAAATGTGCCGCCGGTAGCATATAAAACGATAAGTGTCAGGCATAAGGTTATAGGTATAGTCAACAAGATGGTAACGCTGGCTTTAAAGGAACGCAAAAACAGCACAGCCACCACGATAGCAAGCAACAATCCTATCCACAGGCTGTCGCTAACGCTTGTGATGGCGTCATCTACAAAATCAGCCTGTATGTAATAAGGCTGAATCAGAATGTCATGCGGCAGTATTTTTTGCAATTCTTCCACCTTTTCCTTCATCGCGCCTGACACCTCAAGCAAATTGGCATTCGGTTGCTTAAATATGGCTATTTGAACGCCTTCCTTTCCGTTTGCGTTTATTTTAACGTATTCTTTCGACTCCTCAATGCTCACTTCGGCAATATCCTGAACGGTAATAATACGTTTGCCGTCATTACTGATTACCAAATGATTAAGGTCATCAAGGTCGTATATCTGCGCATCGGTAACACACAGAAAGAGCATCCGGTAGTCAATCAGGTATCCGTTGGATTCAAGAAAGTTACTCTCTTCTATCGCATGATGTACCATTTCGGGAGTAACGCCGAAACTGCTCATTTTATGCTGATTCAGCGTGAGCCAGTATTCTTTGGGTTTTCCGCCCAGCACGCGCACTTCGCTGATACCGTCCACCTGCGAAAGGAACGGCTTAATGGTATATAAGGCAAGCATTTTCATCTCAATTGGAGATCGGTCTTCACATTCAAGCGAATAGCCCATGACCTGCAATATCGAAGGATTCATTTTTTCGACCGTGATTTCAATGTCGTGCGGAAGTAAATGACGGATTTCGTTTATGCGCGATTCTATCAGCAGTTTATCCATGTCGATATCGCTTTTCCAATCCATAAACGCTTCTATTTCACAACTTCCACGACTGGTGTGACTTCTGACCGTATGCAGGTTTTCCGCTTTTTTTATCGCATCTTCGAGCGGTTTGGTCACGGTAATCATCATTTTATCAACAGGTTGCTGTCCGGCGTCGGCAATCACTTTTATTTTTGGAAACGTAATTTCGGGAAATAACGATGTCTGCATCTTGTCGAAGATGAAAAATCCGCCGAGAATAACAATCCCAATAATAATGGATAAGGGTGATTTGTAGGTATTAAAGAACTTCATAAATATTTTATTTTATTCTTCATCATCTTCATCTTCATGTATCACTATCTTCGCCATATCAGGCAAACCATAATTTCCTGTTTCGAGGATTATATCATCCGGCGATAATTCCGGCGACAGTATTTCAACCATTCCGTCTGTCTCTATGCCCTTGATAATCGGTACTTTAACGGCATATTCATCGTCAATCACTTTCATAATCCAAAAGTGTTCCAGCGTCTCATCTGCCAGAATAGCTGCTTTGGGCAAGGTGATGGCGTCGTGTTTGATATTTTTGATAAGTTTTACTTTGGCAATCAGATTTTCGGGTATCGACCCTCCGCCGGGGATCCGTATCACAATACTTTGCGCTTGTGAAACAGGGTCAACCGTTGGCATGGACATGGAAAGAGCGCCTTTGATGATAGCGCCGTCGGGGAGTTCTATGTCGAACGTTTTATTTTTCGTCAGGTAAGGCGTTAATTCATAGGGGAGTTGAAGCAGAAAAACTAAACTGCCGGAGTCGATAATTTCAGCCAGTTCGTTACCTTCCATCACATAGTCGCCTGCCTGGTGATGTATTTCACTGATGAAACCGTTGCAGTTTGCCGTGATGGATATTTCACCTGTATATTGAATGTCGGGGTTTATTTCATGGATGACGGCTCCCAGGTTTTCGGCTTCTTTTCCTTTTAAAACAAACAAAACCTGACCTTTTGTCACCCGCTGTCCGGGCTGAGCGTCAACAGATTTTAAATAACCGTTCGTAGTGGCTTTGATTTGGGATCTTTGAAGAAATTCCGAAGTAGCATTGAGTTCCACTGCTTCCAGCATATCGCTGACAGTAATATGCGTAACGGTTACCGGCGTTTCGGTTTCCGGTTCTTCCTCTTCCTCATCATGTCCGCCATGTTTGCCGTTACAGGAAAACAACAAAAAACACGACAGGAGTAGAAACGAAAATAGACGCCCCCCCCTGCTCCCTTCAAAAGAGGGGGAGCTGAAAATTGAAAAATTATTTTTCATGATTCCAATAATTTATTTGATTTATTATTTGTATTTTATTGATATTTTGTTGGGTAATAACATGCTTGGCATTCATGTAATTGTTGATGGAAAGCATGTAATCGGTAATGGCGGCGTCGCCGGTTTGCATCTGTTTGCCGTAAGCATCAATCAATGTTTGCGTAGATGTGATGACCGTTTGGGCCTGATCGATAATTTTTTCGGTTTCATCTAACTGTTGATACAACATTTCTAATTGTTGCCGGTATTGTTGCCGAGAAAAGTCCTGGTTATCTTTGCGGATTAACTCTGTTATTTTCAATTTATTGTGCTGTTCCTGCCGCCGACCTCCGTCGTACAACGGTATGATCAGAGAAAACCCTATGCTGGCGCCAACATGTTTGTAGGAATAATTATCCAGTGTACTGTTGAAGCCTGCATCGGCAAAGACTTCTAATTTAGGACGGTAGGAATAGTCAATCAAAGCGTTACTGTTTCGGATTTTCAGGCTGTCAATGATGAAATTTTGACGTAACAGCGTATTATCAAATGACAGTACGGGTTGCAGTATGATATCGGGTTTTTCCAATTGCACGAATGAGGTATCGGATATTCCGCACAAATAATTGAGCAAGGCAAGGTTGTTTTTGTATTCGGCCTTTTGCTGACTGACAAGTAATTGTCGTTGTTGTAAAGCAACATGAAAATTGAGGTAATCGGTTTGTTTATACAAGGTGGCTTCCGTCAATTTTTTCAGTATTTCGCCTTCTTTTTCTAAATGTTGGATAATGTCGTTGTTAAACAAAATTTCCTGCATCATTCCGTAAGACGTGATGTATTGTGTTGTAACAGCCAATTGCAGGTCTTGTTCCGAAATTGCTTTTTTATTTTGCAACGACTGATTGTCCAACGTATAGGTATTCATCCTGTTTTTCAGATGCTCCTGACCGATAATGGTTTGACGCACAGTAAGAAACGCACTGTTTCTGCCTTTGTGGGTAATCGCCTGGTCGTAGCCGAAACCGTCAACGATGGGCGCCCATGAATTGGTGGTCGAAAAATTGACCGACGGCTTATAGTCCGCTTTCAGTATTAAACTGTCTAACCTGTTAATAACCATCTGATTTTGATACTCCTTCAAAAGCGGACTATTTTCAAGAGCCTGACGGATATAATAGGTTAAATCATTGGTTTGCGCTTGCAAACCGGATAAAAACGCAAACAGGAACAATGAACTAACAACGAAAAAATGTTTCATTATGATACATATTATACTATTAACAATCTGAATTTAACGCAAAAAGCGCCTAATTCCAACCAACAAAGAAAAGAAGAGATTTTGAAGATTTTTTGAAGATTGAATTTTTCAATCAAAAATTCACTTCAAAGCGGTACATTCCGGACTTAAAAATATAAGTGATCTGCCAACCGTATAACGAGCATATTTGCCGGACAATGGCAAGCCCAAGCCCGCTTCCTTTTGCTGCGGGGTTCATCCGTCCGAAACGACGGAACAACAGATTGGTATCTAACGGTATATCGTTTCCGGTATTTGAGATGGTAAATGAATCGGGCGTAAGCATTATGTGAATTTTTCCGCCCGGCGTATTATGTCTGACAGCATTAGTCAGCAGGTTATTGACCAAACATTCGAATAACTGTTGATTGGCAAAAACGGATATTTCCGGCTCATCCGATCGCATTTCGATTGTGATGTTTGATGCCTCTGCCTGTCCTTTAAGGATAGATAATGTTTTTTTTACAGTTGCACAGACATCAATCGTTTGCAAACTGTCCGGTATTTGTCCGTTATCCATTTTGGCAAGCAACAGTAAATTATTATTCATACGTACCAACCGTGAAATCGTTTCGTGAAGGGTCTGAATGATAACCGATTGTTCTTCGTTGAGTGTGGGTTGTTGCAGCAACATATCGAGTTTGGAACGAAACACGGCCAATGGCGTCTGCATCTCATGCGAAGCATTTTCGGTAAATTCCTTTTGAATTTTGTAGGCTTGCAGGTTGTCGTCCATCAGTTTTTCTATGGCGATGTTCAGTTGATTAAACTCTTTGACGTCGGTTATTGGAAATTGCAGCAATTCATGCTGACGGATGTTGAAATGCTCTATCAACAAAAGTGTCCGGTAAAAAGGGTTAAATAACCGTCGGTGAATGACACGGGTAATGACGATCATTCCCACTATCAGGCATAAAAACAACAACAATTGTAATATGACCGACGATTGAAGTATTTTTTGAGATTCCACTATGCTTATCTGAATAGTGAGGATAAAATTTTTGCCTTCTATTTCAATTGGCGCATAGATTACCCGATAAGGCTCGTATTCCTGCTCTATTTCATTATATACAGACTCGGTCTTGTAATTGATAGTATTAATTTGTTCCGAATTGAATAAAATTTTATTTTCGCTATTGAAATGGTTCCAGTCATTTATTTCGTTTATTGTTAGGGTCTTAATGCTTTTTTCTACTGTTTTTTCCATTTGAAGATACAGGTATTCATCCATCTCATGCAGTTGAAATTTTTTGATTAAAAGGTAAAATACGGGCGCAATCAAAAGCGCAATCAATAACCCGAAACCAATGTAATAACGCAGTGTTTGATGCAGTAATTTGTGCTGTTTCATGCTTGAATCCATTTGTAACCCATTCCATATACAGTTTTGATTGCTTCCATGCAACCTGCCCTGTTCAGTTTCCCTTTCAGGTTTTTGATGTGCGTGTAAACAAAATCCTGACTGTCGAGCATATCAGCCATATCACCCGAAAGGTGCTCTGCTATTGCATTTTTAGATATCACCCTGTTTTTGTTTCCGATAAGGAACAGTAAAAGGTCATATTCCGTTTTGGTCAGCGTTACCTGAACATCGCTGACTCTCACTTCTTTTGAGAGTAAATCAATTTCCAAATCATTGGAACGGATGTGATTGTTGCCGGTAAACTGCGAACGCCGTATCAATGAATAAATACGGGCGCTCAGTTCGGCAAGGTGGAAAGGTTTAGCTATATAGTCGTCGGCACCAATACGAATACCTTTCAGTTTGTCCTCTAACGCTCCCTTTGCTGAAATAATAATCACGCCGGTCTTCTGACCGGTTTTCTGCAAGTGTTCCAGCATGTCCATGCCGTTCCCGTCGGGCAGCATTAAATCCAACAGAACACAGTCGTAGGAATATAACGTGATTTTTTCCATTGCTTCGGAACAGGTAGCCGCGTGTTCACACAAGTAATCCTGCCGGCTCAGGTATTGTACCATGCTTTGCGCCAGTTCGGGTTCGTCTTCAATAATCAATATTTTCATATCACAAAACAAAGGATAGATAAGAAGATTCTAATGAGTGAAAACGTTGGCCTGCCATTTGTCTTGATTTTGCAGAACGCCTTAAAAATACCAACCGAAACAATGCCAGGCTAACAGTCAAATTATTAGCTTGATATGGTTCCGGTTGGTATAGGTTGCTATCTCAAAAATCACTTTTTACCGCAAAATCACAAGGTTATTTCGCAAAGAGAGTATAGAATAAATTTCTTATATTCAAAACATTGCGTTCTTTGTGTCCTTTGCGGTTAATGATTTTGATTGTTGAGGCAGTAGTATTGGATGAGATGATATTATCCGTTTACTTTTTTCATGTGAACGATTAAATCCAATACTTTACAGGAATAACCCCATTCGTTGTCGTACCATGAAACAACTTTGACGAATTTGTCTGTCAATGCAATACCTGCTTTCGCATCGAAAATGGAGGTCTTCGATTCGCCGATAAAGTCGGATGAAACGACATCCTCTTCCGTATAACCCAGTATCCCTTTCAGTTCGCCTTCGGAAGCCGCTTTCATGGCCGCTTTGATATCGGCGTAAGAAGCCGGATTGGCTAAATTAACCGTAAGGTCGACCACCGAAACATTCAATGTCGGAACACGGAAAGCCATACCTGTCAGTTTGCCATTTAATGCCGGAATCACTTTGCCAACAGCTTTGGCTGCACCTGTTGACGAAGGAATGATATTACCTGCTGCTGCGCGTCCGCCTCTCCAGTCTTTGGCTGAAGGAGCGTCCACAGTCTTCTGGGTTGCTGTTGTGGCATGAACGGTTGTCATCAAACCGTCAGTGATACCGAAATTGTCGTTCAATACTTTGGCGATAGGAGCTAAACAGTTGGTGGTACAGGAAGCGTTGGAAACAAATTGCGTTCCTTTTACGTATGCGTCTAAATTCACACCGCATACAAACATCGGGGTATCATCTTTTGAAGGCGCCGACATTACTACATATTTTGCGCCTGCATCAATATGGCCTTGCGCTTTGTCTTTGGATAGAAATAAGCCGGTTGATTCAACTACATATTCAGCGTCAATTGCGCCCCAATCCAGCGCAGCCGGATTCTTTTCGCATGTCACGCGAATAGCGTTGCCGTTTACTACCAAATTACCATCCTGAATGTCAACTGTGCCGGCAAATCTACCGTGGATAGTGTCGTATTTCAACATGTAAGCCATGTAATCAACATCGATAAGGTCGTTAATACCAACTACTTGAATGTCATCTCTGCCTTGAGCGGCACGGAAAACCAAACGTCCGATACGGCCGAAACCGTTAATACCTACTTTAATCATTGTAATTCTTTTAAAGGTTTGAAAATATAAAAATTAAATAAAAAATTCTTGTTTTTGCACGTGCAAATTTAGCACATTTTTCTTTTACGAAAAACAAAACGATAGAAAAAAAATGATTTTCTTGATTGATGTAGCGAGGACGCTACGTCGAATAAGGATGTGAATGACGAAGCGAGGACGCTACGTCGAACAAGAGAATTTCTTAAAACTGATTACGACCCAGTTGTTTTGTTCCATTACCGAAACCATCTCAAGCCCATTCTGAATACATTTGGTCTCCAAAACAGGGATATCTTCCTTGTAAAATCCGCTTAAATAGATTTTACCTTCCGGTTTCAGCGCAAGACTATAAGCAGGGGTATCATGCAACAGGATATTCCGGTTAATATTGGCAAAGATATAATCGAACATGCCTTGTTGTGCAATTTTCTCAGCACCACCCAAAATCACCTGAATATGCGATGTGTTGTTCAACCGGCAATTTTCGATGGCATTGTGATATGCCCATTCATCAATATCAATCGCCACAACACGATCGGCGCCTTTTTTTGCCGCTAAGATAGCCAGCACCGCTGTGCCGCATCCCATATCAAGCACTTCTTTGCCTTGCAATTCCAAATCAAGCATGGCCCGAATCATCAGGCTTGTTGTCTCATGATTACCCGTACCAAAAGCCATCTTAGGATGGATGATTATTTCGTAGCGATAACCTGATCCTTCAGGATGAAACGGCGCCCTTACTATACACTCATTGTTGATACTTACAGGTTGGAAATAATTTTGTTCCCACACCTCATTCCAGTTTCCGGCTTCGATAAAAGTTGAGGTATACTGAAACCGGATGTTTGCCAATGGAAATTGTGCCAAACAAGTATCTAACATGTTTGATACGAAATTGTTGGCGGGTATATAAGCAAGCAAACGATCTCCATCCCGCACAAAACTCTCAAAACCGGTTTCTCCCAACCTGTCAGCCAGCAAATCAAAAATAATAGTCTTATCAATATGTGACTTGCAGGCAAATGTAAACTCGTAATAATCCAATTATTTTAGTTCCAAGTTAATGTTTATTAGAAAAAGAAAGTTGAAAATATTTTTCAATTTTCAACTTTCAATTTTCAATTGGTTTTACACTTTCGGCTCCCAGCCTCTTTCGTATTCGCGTGCCCAGTATTGATCATGGATGCCGGGGTTCAATATATGTCCGTTTTTAGGATCTATATTTAATGTTTGTCCCGATCGCCATGCAATATTACCTAACTGAACAAGTAATGTACTGCGATAGCCTATTTCCGATTCGCATGTAGGTTTTTTGTTTTCGCGGATGCTGTCAAGGAAGTTTGCAATGTGCATCTGGTCGAGTCTTTCGCCGGAACCGCTCACAGGGTTGGTGGTATCCGTAACGTCAGTTCCGTCCTTGTTTTCTTTGACCTTTTCACCTCTGTTGTTGTACACAGTGTACGAATTTCCGCCCGGATTAACGATTGTACCGTTTGTGCCGTAGAAAATTACACCCCGGTCAGCGCCTTCCACCCTGAAGTTGTTACAACTGCGACTTTCCCAGAAAATCATTTTTTTCTCGGGGAAAGCCATGGATATGGTTTGTGTGTCGGGTGTTTCCCACTCATCATCATACGCATAACGCCCGCCAACAGACGCCACCTGTATAGGAAACTCCACGCCTAATCCCCAACGCGCCACATCTACTTCGTGTGTACCGTTGTTGAGCGCTTCGCCTGTTCCCCAATGCCACTTCCAATGCCAGTCGTAGTGTACATATCCTTCCATGTACGGACGACGTGGCGCCGGGCCTTGCCACAATTCCCAATCGAGCCACGAAGGTACCGATCCGGGTTTATACGTTGATGGCCCGCGCCTGTTGGTATACCATGTTTTGGCCATATACACATTGCCGATTATGCCGGCACGTATATCGGTCATCATCTGTATCAAGCCGGAGCCTGAACGACGTTGAGCGCCCATTTGAACTACACGGTTGTATTTGCGGGCTGCCTCTACAAGTAATTCACCCTCGCGGGGATTATGGCTGATCGGTTTTTCCACATATACGTGCTTGCCCATACTGCAACCGATGATGGCTGCCGGTGCGTGCCAGTGGTCGGGTGTGGCAATAAAGAGCGCATCAACACCCTTGTCTTCCAACGCTTTCCGAAAATCTTTTTCGGCCTTTGGTTTTGGCGCCCCTGTCTGGGCAACAGCGTCAATAGTCTTCGCCATCGCACGCTCGTCCACATCGCAGATGTAAGCTACCTCACAGTTGGGTTGCTGTGCAAATAGCCGTGCCATGCCGTTACCACGACTGTTAACGCCTGCTACGGCTACTACAATTTTTTTTCCGGGCTGACCATTAGCAAATACTGTTGGTACTGCAAAACCTGAAATTCCCGACATACCGAGACCGGCTGCTGCTAATCCGGCGCTTTTAATAAAATCTCGTCTAACCATGATTTATAAATTTAATAAATTTTCAATTACAATTTTCTGATTTTGATATTGCGAAACGATGCTACATCGCCATGATCCTGAAGCAGGATGGGCGCCGAGACAGGGGTAGCCCATTGTTCGTTGTCGGCGAATTTACTTTTGGCTTTCAGCGCTTTGAAAGCGGCGCTTCCGCGTTCGTATTCAACTATCTTCTTTCCGTTAAGCCAGTGTTCCACATGGCTGCCTTTCGAGATAATTCGTGCATTGTTCCATTCTCCCACAGGTTTATCCTGTTTGTCTTTCGCCGGTGCGATCACATCATACAAACCGCCTTGTAAGCGTGTGCCCGGTTCGCCTAACTTGGCGTCAGGGTGGTTTTCGTCGTCAAGCACCTGGAACTCACAACCTAAGTTGGTGCCCGGCAGGATGAAATACTTGATACCGCTGTTAGCGCCTTTCGCAATCTTGAACTCAATCGACAGCTCAAAATCCGAAAATTCTTCTGTGGTGACAATGTCGCCGCCCCGGCCTGCCGGATCGATGGTCAGCGCGCCATTTTCAATGACCCATCCTTTTTCGGGGAACGGCCTGTCGGCTCTGTAACTTTTCCATCCTGCGGATGTTTTCCCGTCAAAAAGAAGTTTCCAGCCCTGATTGATTTCATCTTGCGTCAATTGAGGTTGCTGTGCAAAAGCCATACCTGCACACAGGATAGCGACTAAACTAATGATACTTATCTTTTTCATAAATTCTCTTAATTCTTAATTCCTAATTCTTAATTCCTAATTCTCTACAACTGCGTATACCCCCTGTTCTGGACTATATTGCCGGGGTTCGACCGCATGACCGTTTCAGGAATCGGGTACATCAATGCTTTATCGTCCCATACGAACTGTCCTACTTCGGCAAATTGCTGTGCCGTCATTACGTCTTTAGCCCGTCCGGTCCGGATAAGGTCGCCCCAACGGTGGTTTTCGAAGGCAAGTTCCACGCGGCGTTCCTTTTCGATAGCCAGCAGGAAGGCTTCATCGCCGGCAAAGTCGGCCAATGTATAGTCCCTCAACAGTGTAGCAGGTGCATCTGTAATCTCCGGATCTCCCGGTGTATTACGTGCACGCTCCCGAATTTTATTCAGGTATTCCAGCGCTTTGCCTTTGTCGCCGCCCACACGTACCAACGCTTCGGCATACAGCAGGTAGATATCTGCTAAACGCAGCTCAATCCAATTGTTGTCGTTGTTGCTTCCACTTGTGGAAACATCATAGTACTTACACACAAATTTGTCGTTTTCCCAAGCGCCGGTAGCGGCTCTCAGCCATCCGTCACGCATACTCACATATTTGCGCGGATCGCCATATTCGTATGCCTCCGACATGTCTACGGTCGGTGCATTGCTTCCACCTTTGTCGCCTACCTGAGCTACTTCCTTGTCGGAGAAACGCGGAGCAAAGTTATTGTTCCACGGGCTACTGGTAGCTTCGTTTGGAGCGCCTTTCTTGTATTGTACTTCAAAAAGAGACTCCACGCTGTTTTTCGTATAGAGAGACTGGTTGTGCGGGCTTGAAAACAAATGCTGATAGGTTGGCGTCAACTGCACTTCGGGAAATGTGTTGAATACATATTCCATTTGCTGGATAGCTTTGTTATAATATTCGTTTCCTTTGTTAAGCGGATAACCTGCCATAAACATATAAACCTTGGCCAGCATGGCTGCTGCGCCTGCCTGTGTTACGCGGCCTCTGTCAGCAGCAACATAGCTTTTCGGCAGATTGGCCTGGGCATAAGTCAGGTCTGAAACGATTAAATTGTAGATATCTTCAAGTGGCGCCCTGCCAATTTCGTAAGCTTCGGTTTGTGAAATGAGTTTGTCAACCAAACAAACACCGAGTAATTGGCCATTGATACCGATTCCGCCAAATGTCTTGTTTAACCAAAAGTACGATAAGGCTCTCAGAAAACGAGCTTCTCCTTCGTATTGTGTACGAAGCCTTTCTTCACTAAACTCAGCATCGCCAATGTGATGAAGCACAAGGTTACAACGTAAAATCAGGTTATAAGAATTATTCCAATTAGAATTCAGATACCCGTTGGCTTCAAGAAGGGGTTCTTTAAACTCATCAATTCCTCTTTCGTCGACGGGGTTACCTGCCAACCACGAATATGTAGTGTTGTCAGAACGAATTTCATGCAGATTGAGTAAATTGGAATTGTACAAATCCCTGAGCCTGGCATAAGCCGATAGAGTAGCCTGATTCATATCAGCCTGGGTTTGATAAAACCCTTCCAAATTGAGTTCATGTTGGGGATTCAAGTTTAAAAAATCACCTCCACATGATGTGAGCAGTACGCTGCTAAAGACAATAAAATATATAATTTTTTTCATTTGATTAATCCTTTAATGATGAATTAAAAACTGACATTGATGCCGAAAATAATTGCGCGCGCAGCAGGATAACCCGCATAATCGCCGCCCCTTGCCCGTGCGTTTTGTTCTCCAACTTCGCTGGAGTTTTCAGGATCAAACCCCGCATATTTGGTCCATGTATATAGATTCTGTCCTGTAACGAATACGCGCAAACTTCTCAAATACAGCTTGTTTGCAAATTTCGGGTCTAAGTCATACGACAGCGAAGCATTACGTATACGCAGGTAAGAACCATCTTCTACCCAGGCTGATGATACATCGCGTTGCCATCCCGAAGGAGTTCGTGTGGCGCGAAAATGCCATCCGTCGCCGGGTTCTTCCGGCGAACGCCAACGATTCAACTGTTCGATCATCCCGTTGCGATCGCCATGGTAGATACCACACATGCGACGGAATAAACTTAACAGTTGCGCTCCCTGCGAAAAGGTCATTTGTACATTCAACGAGAAATTCTTGTACGAAAAACTGTTGTTAAGCCCACCGGTATAATTGGGTTGGTTGTTTCCTATGATCTGCTTGTCGGAAGCATCCATAATACCATCGCCATTCACATCCCTGTATCTACCGTCGCCAATCTTGTCGACTGCCTGGTGAGGATATTTGTCTAAGTCGGCCTGACTCATGTAAACGCCTTCGTACACATAGCCATAATAGCAAGCAATCGGAGAGCCTATCTGAGTAATGTACGCGTTGTTCGCATTGGCAGAACTTTGGTATATCGGACGTCCGTCAGGCCCCAATTGTAATACCTTGTTTCTGTTGAAAGAAATATTGAAATCAGTCGACCATTTGAATGCTCCTGTTAAATTTTTGGTGCTCAACAAGAATTCCAGACCCTTATTTTCTACCTGGCCAATATTTTGCACTTGGGTACTATATCCTGTAATGGTAGGCAGTTGAACATCCATCAATAAATCAATAGATTTGCCATAATATGCCTCGGCCTCTAAACGGATACGGTTGTTGAACAACCCGATATCCAATCCAATGTTTGTCTGTGATGTTCTTTCCCAACCCAATAGATCATTGGACATCGTATTGGGATTCACCGAAATTTTTACCTGATCGCCTGTCGGATACAAACCGGTGCTCAGTCTGCCAATGGATGCAAAATCGCCTATTCGATTGTTGCCCACTAATCCATAGCTGGCGCGAACTTTCAGATCGCTTAGAAATTCAATCTCCTTCATAAAGTTTTCCTGGCTGATTCTCCATGTCAATCCCGCTGATGGAAAATTACCCCATCGATTTTCTTTTCCAAAACGCGACGATCCGTCTCTACGGATTGATGCTGTTAAGATATATCTGTTGTCAAATGCATAATTGAGCCTTGCTAAATACGAAATCATCGTATTGTCAGGCGTAGATCGGCTGCCTATACTATGTACAATACTCCCTCCTTGCATATATTTTATTACATCTGTCGGAAAATCACGCATTTGTGCGTCTAATGAAATACCTGTTCTTTTTTCGGCAGTAGCGCCAAGCAGCGCTGTCAATACATGTTTTTGCGCAAATGTCTTGTTGTAAGTCAGTGTATTCTCAACAACCCATGATCTGGATGTTGACCGGTTGTCTTCCGATTCAGCAATACGAGGGCCCCTGCTGCCATCCAGATCAAGAAACGATGGTAAATATCGCATCCTGTGATTATCCTGCATAGAACCATTGACAGAGAGTTTATATTTTAGTTCTTTGAGAATTTTTATTTCTGCATAGATAGAACCCATCCATCCGTATCTTTCTCTCCATCTGTAATAATCGTCGGCAATAGCGAGCGGATTAGCAACGTCTCCGGCTACAATTTCCGGATTTCTAACCTGCGATCCCCATGTGCCATCTTCATTTCTAACCGGATAGATAGGCGGAAGGTTTAAGGCATACATGATTGGGGCGTCCTTTCCATTAGCCATTTCACGGCCATCTCCGTAGAATGCGCTCAAATTGACTCCTACATCGAGGAAGTTGGTAATTTGTGAAATAAGATTGGTTCGGAAGTTGTATCGTTTATAGTCTGTGCTACGCACAATCCCTTCCTGATCAAGAAATGAGCCGGAAAAGGCATAACGGGTATTTTCGCTTCCTCCGGTGATCGACAGTTCGTACTGTTGCATCATGGCGTCGCGAAATAAAAGATCCTGCCAGTTATTGTCGGGCAAAAGAGATACCGAAGCCGGATCGTGGAAATTGTACGCATATCCATATTTACTGTCTCCGTCGGGTATCATGAAGTTGGTACTGGCACTGGAATACAGCGCTCTCCGATCATTTGGATCGTTAATCGTATGAGGTGTTTTGTCCGGGTCGCCGGCAATGATCGGTTGATCAAGCCATGCCTGGTTACGTCCGTCCTTGAACCATTCCACATACTGATTGCGGTTCATCATTTCAACGCTTCTTTCTTTATGCTGGGTACCTATCTGCGCAGTAAAGCTTACCCTTGGTTTGCCTGCCTGCCCTTTTTTGGTAGTAATAATTACTACACCGTTTGATCCACGCGAACCGTAAATTGCTGTCGAAGAAGCATCTTTCAGTATTTGGATGCTCTCAATATCCGACGGGGTAACCAACCGGAAAGCGCCATCCTCCATTGGAAAACCATCCACAACATAGAGAGGATCGCTCGACTGAGTGATGGAAGCCGTTCCGCGAACGCGCACCAAAAGTCCTTCGCTGCCGGGTTGACCGCTGATTTGCTGAATTTGCACACCGGCCATCTGTCCGATCAATGCTTCTCCAAAGTTTGAGACAGGACGATCTTTCAGTTTATCGGGATCTACGGTTGCAACTGAACCTGTAATATCCGACTTGCGTTGTGTACCATAACCCACGACGACTACTTCGTCCAGACCTTGTGCGTCTTCACGCATCACAACATTAATTGTTCGTTGATTGCCGACCGTTATTTCCTGCGGCAAAAATCCAACATACGAAACTAACAGCACTGACTGGTTGCCACTTACTGCAACGGAATATCTTCCGTCTATATCAGTAATAGCACCGGTTGTAGTACCTCTTACCAATACGTTTACTCCAATCAGCGGATCGCCGTAATCATCGGTAACAGTCCCTGTCACGGTGACTCCTTGCGCCCATACTGTTGCAGTCGTACATAACATTAAAAACACGGCTAATAAGCCTGTAATACATTTTCTCATACAAAATTACTTTTAGGTTTTTTGTTAATATTTTTTAAAAAATTTCTTTGTTTGTCAGAGGTGGTTTTAAATTTTCCTCTAATAGTTTTTTCAATTAATTATTCGCCATAAATCAGGCATTTAAATTCATTCATTCATAGGCATTTCTTTTTTTTAAAATACAATATATTTATATTATTTCCTTCTCTTTTATTGAAAAAAAAATACTTGTAATGCATATACAATTCAGCACGACAAATGTAACCTGAATTATTCATAAAAATAAAGAAAAAGTTCTTAGTTGGTTGCAAATCAACTAAATAATAGTTATCTTTGCAAAGTCAAAAAAATAAACAAAAGAACTTTTTCCATGGGCAAAAATAGTAAAAAAGATAATACGGGCAATGGTTGTGGCGATTTTTTTTCGCTAACGCCTCTAAAGAGCAGGAAACTTGAAGTAAGTTTTACGGCTCCTGACCTTTCCTCACAAGGCGGTTTATTGTTGATGCGCGAAGATGAGCAGCACAACGGATTTATCGGCAGACTTGTCGGCTGCATCGAAGATAATCGTTATCAGCCGTTTGTTCAACATTCATATTATGAAATATTGTAGCAACGTATCTATCAGATATCAGCAGGTTACGAAGATGCGGACGATTGCGATTTGCTTCGTACCGACAGCATACTTAAAATCAGCTCCGGCCGTACGCCCGAAGCTGATGCACTGAGTTCTCAGCCCACCATGTCACGCTTGGAAAACAAATTGACTGATAGAGAATTGTATCGGATTGGCGAGGTGTTTTTAGAAGAATTTATCCATTCGTATGCAAAAGCTCCGGAAGTGATCATTCTCGACTGCGATGACAGTAATTTCAATACTTACGGCGAGCAGCAGGGCGCCCTTTTCAATAATTACTATGGCGAGAGAAGTTTCAAAGAAGATAAACATCCGGTTCGTTTTTTCAGAACCTTTATGTATCAGGCCGGTTCGTGGAAACATTCGCAGCGGGTGATTGTCAAGATTGAGGTTAATGAGATGGGTAAAAATGGCCGAAATCAATTTGAGTGTTGATAAGGTATTGGATATTGCCGGGACGATTACAACAGTCAGGATCAGGCTGCCGGAAGCTCGCCAAACTATCTCACGTACCATGCTGCTTACCGACCGTCACAAGTCTATCTCGTGCCTCTTTGATGATGAATTCTGGAAAAAACAACTCGCTGAGAATCGAATGAAATAGAAAAACAGCAAAAAAATATTTTTTCTCTCAAATACGCGATTCTCGTGAAGTTAACTCTGTTTTGGGTGGCGCATTGACGAAGTCAGGAGATATTTCCCAATATGTAGTAGACGAATATTCAACGGCGCTTGCGGATGCTTTTATGGTTAGCCGGGTAAGAAGGTATGATATTGCAGGAAAAAAACTCTTCGAAAGAGGTGAAAAATATTATTTCGAAAATTTAGGAATACGAAATGTTATAGCAGGCTACAAATGGCAGGACAGAGCGCGGCGGTTTGAAAATCTTGTATATAATCATCTGATATATTGCGGATACGATGTGATAGTAGGCGCTTTAGGAGCAGACGAAATCAATTTCGTCTGCCGGAAGAACGGCGAAACGATTTACGTACAAGTTGCCATCGAACTAACACAAACAGAAACAATTGAAAGAGAATTTGGCAACCTCCTCCGCATAAAAGACAACTACCCTAAAATCATCGTAACAGGAGAACAATCGTTTGAAAACACCTTTGAAGGCATCCAATACATCTACATCAGAGATTTCCTGTCCTCTATTTGACCTGTATTTTCTCTATCTGTCGGATAATTTTGCCGTCATCAGTTAATCCCTCAATCACGATGGAATAGGTTGTCGGCAAATCGGAAGTGTAAAATTCAAGGCGAGCTTCGCCGGCATCTGATATGGCGATGTCCGGTTTCCAGTAGATTGTCGTCCGGTAATCGGGGATTTTGGATTGCCGGGTTTCTAATGTTTCATATTTGGGAGCATAAAATTCTACCGGCTTTTGATATCCTATCGGGTTGTAAATTAAATTATTAGGTTTTAATGTAAAATTATTTATGCCACTTTCTTTTTTGGTTGTAATGCTGATCACTCCATTGGCTCCGCTTGAACCAAATACGGCAGTGCTGGTGCCTTTAAAAATATCAATACTTTCAATTGCACCAACAAACAGCAAATCATCAAGGCTAACAGGAGGATCACTATCATTAACCGGCATGCCATCAATTAAAAACAACAGTTCGGTTCCTGCATTAAAGGTTATTGGGCCGCGTTGAAAATATATTGTTTTAATCCAACTGATATAGTCAGAGACATTCAGATAATTACTTCTTTCAATTTCTTCTCTCGTTATGGTTACTTCTGAAGATGAATTTGCCCAATACTGAGACCGGGATTCATTTCTTCTTTCAATTTTTGGCGCAGATACGACTACCTCATCAAGATAAAGCATCCATATATCTTCTTCAAATTTGAGCTGTTGCTTCGCTTTTTGCATAAAAGCGTTTATATCGTATTCATCATTTGTTTCCATGGCTTTTGTCGTTAATCTTGACAAAGGGCTTTGTGGCGCATAAATCAATGCAGGAAACGAGTCACTGTCTACGATAAGTTTAATAATATCTTCGCGTCCGTTTTTGCTTAATGCCTGTATATAGAAGGTTGTACTGTCGGGAAATACCATATCCTGTACAGAAAATGATCCGTTTATGTCCGTAATCGCAGAGCCAAATCCGCTTCCTTCTTCGCTTTTTATCAACATACGTATTTCACTATCGCGTACAGGTCTGTCCAAAACGATAGTCATTACCCGACCGGATATTTCCTGAAACAGTTGAAAAGGAATTTGCGGATGATCCAAACGACCTTTTACTACTTCCGGCATATTATACCTTCTCCAACCGTGTGTCATCATCAGTAAATCCATGGCAACATCATCCTGTAAATAATATGCCGGATTTTCGATATATCCCTTTATTTCGGACGAAAGCAGCAAACTTGACAGGATAGTAACAGATTCATCTACCGCTATATCCCTGTCGTCTGTAACTGCAATGGAGAAATGTCCGGTATGGGAATAGAAAAGGGAATCGGGAAATGACAAAGTAGCGACGATTTTGTCGCGAATTTGATAAGCATCCTTGCCGGTATGAAAATCAAGCGGGATAGAAGCATCGTTTTTGCTGAAAATCAAGCGCTCGCTCAACGGATTCATTTGTCCGTCGAACAACATAAGCTGTATCACGCCGGCAGGAAACTCTGCTGCATCAAACGAAACAACCTCCTGATTAGCCCATTCTGAGAAATAAATTACCGTTCCCCGGCAATGTACAAGCAGGTAACAGGGTATATCCGGCGACCGAACGGATTTTTGTGCATCAATCATGATGCTGTTATTGTATCCGGTTACAGTCAATGAATAAGCCTGAGGGTTGGTTAGCGGGAGTTCAAACAATTTTTCCAAACCATGCTCATTGGTGCATTTCAACCGGTATTTTTTTCCTGATTCCGGCAGAAAACTGAAAACACCCATTCCGGCATGGTATGTTTGTATGGGTGTGATTTCAATGCCTGTTTCATCAATGAGGTAACCGGAAACGGATTCAGGGTATCCGGTACGGCTGAGCGCTTTAAAAGCAATCTTGCTAATAACGCCTTCCGGCAGATTGCCGCCTTCGGGATAGAACGTAATGTCAAAGTCTGAACCACGATTTTCGGGATTTACAGGATTATTTTGATTGATGATGTTTTCCCCGATTTCCCCACGTTCGGCGTAGCGTCCCGCTACGTCGTTTTCTTTACTTAGCTTTCCGATCCGGATATTCTTCTTAAAGAAATAATCATCACCCAGGTTTTCCATATACTGCGTATAGGCGCGTAACGTATAATTACCTTCAGGAATATTATTAGAAATTGGTAAATATCCGTAAAACATGTCGTTTGCTGTTTGGGTGATCATAACCCTGCTCACAAGCGAATCAGCCGGACTGATCAGCTCTGCATACACATACCAACTGTAGTTGTTTGATATTTCACTATTTGCTTCGTCCGATTCCATATTTGCGTCCTCGCTGTAAACAGCATATTGATGTGAATTTGCATCTGTAATATAAGCTTTGAACCATATTTTTTCACCGGGAATATAAACATCGCGGTCGGTGTGCAGGTGAATCTTTTCCTGAGGGTAAACTTCCAATTGGTTTGTGATATTTTCTTCGGCTTGCTCTATGCTGTAAGATTGTAAGACAGTAAGAGCGTAAGAGTTTGTTTGTATGGTTTCTGTATATTCAACCGGTAATAATGACGACAAGGCAATAAGTGAATGTCCATACTCCCGCGTCCTCAAAAGCCCCCTGTATGTCCCATCCGAATAGATTGAAATTTGCGACGGTAAAAGTTCCACTACGATCGGAGCGCCTTTGACCGAATTGCCTGTTCCGCCTGAAGCAAATACTATCGGTGGAGCAGCCGATCCCGGCATACCTGTATTTATGCTTGATATGTACACAGGTTTGTTATCAAAAATATCGTTCCAGTAACCTTCTGAAAGCATCGTAGTTGTAACCGGTTTTGAATAGCATAACAAAAACAAAGGCATACGTATATATACCGAGGCAGTATCATGATCCATTATCACCATATTATCTAAAGGGACAGGAAATATTTTTCCATCATTCGCATGGATATTTTGATCTGCTAAAACAAATCCTTCTTCCCGGATTTGTTTTCTGTAAAGCGCCCGTAAAAAACGGTTGAGCGAGACGGCATATACTTCATTCCGTTTAGTTTCCCAACGATCTTTTTGACGGCTGTTTCGGGGAGTGAGTTCCTCGAATGAGGACATTCCTTCGAATTTTACCCTCTCTTCGCTGTAATCGTATTCAAAACTCATCAATACGTACCGGATATGGTATCCGGTATGGTGATTGATGATTTCAATAGGCTCTCTGCACGATGCCTTCAAAATGTGGCCGCTTTTGTAAAAATAGATTTTTTCTGGATTGAGCACTTCCATTCCGTTTTTCGACGGTTTTTCGCCCAATATTCTGCGCCAAAACAAATCCACATCGCTTTTTTTGTAAGTTCGGGCTGCTCTGACAGTAATTTCTTCCAATTCATTTATTTCCAATGCAACATCGAACTGATGAGCGTTTTGTGGTATTTCAACTTTATGAAACACAGACTGATAGCCGACATGAGAAACTACTATTTCGAAACTCCCCCGTCCCGGAACAGTAAACGAATAATTTCCCGACAAATCGGAAGCAGTACCAAGGGTTGTATTGGCAACAAAAATCGAAGCGCCGGTTATCGGCGTTCCGTCAGCTGCATCGGTTATTTGGCCGGTTACAACCTGTTGAGCAATCAATTCAGGGGAAATGAATAAAAACAAACAAATGCAAATATGTTTCCAAATGTTTTTCATTATATTCTGTGTTTATTCCTTTGTGTGTTTTCTAATTTTTCATTTCTGATAATTCATCTCAGTTTTTAAAAACTCAAATATTTCTTGCCAGTTTTTTTTGTGCAGTTCAGTATTTTCATCTATTAATCTACCGTAAGTTTTTGACTGAAAATAGATGTCTATTGCCTGTTGTTCGCTTATTTCAAATTCATTTACAAGAGATTGAGTAATCGCATCATCAATGTCGTTTACAAACTTGGGTAGGGTAACATTTTCGAGCATTTGTAAAGATTCTAATGTGCAAAATGCAATTTGGTGTGTTGGTTTGTGATATTTTAATTCGTTTAAAAAATCCTCTTTTGTGATTTTTCCTGCCAAATATGTGTCAATTCGTTGCGTTACATCATCATCGGCAACAGGTCCTTCTACAATATCGTACTCGTGAGCCGGATTTCGTTTACTGCGGTTAAAAACAACAAAATCAAGCCATTGTTCGTTATACTCGTCAAATTTCAGAATTTTTAAACTTTCATCTTCGTATGCATATTCGTCAAATTCAAACTCAGTAACGATACCCTCTTTTTTTTGTTCTCTACCCAAACGGTTCGCCCAAATTTTTGCCTGTTCATAATATTTTGTCAAATAAAATGCACTGCCAAAATCCTTGTAAGGCTTTGCTTTTTTGAGGTTTATCACACTTATTTCAATATAACTTCCGTGATAAAGTTTCATTTCGCACCTCCATTTTGATAACAGACATTGTATAAACTGCGTACTGCCCAAAATGGACTGTCTGTGTGCAAAGCCCACCAGTGCTCAAAAAGAAAATCAAGCCCGCCATACTTTTTCAGATACAAATACCCTTCTTTTCTGTCCATTTTGTAAGCATCGGCAAACTTGGGAATTATATAGGTAATATACCTTAATTTATTCCGTTTTTCACTGTCCTTTATAATATTGGTATTCATTACAATATGAATTAATGTTCCGACTGCAAAAATAAAGTTTTTTTTCGAATTATCAAAGCACGGAACCAAAACTCGATAAAATTGGAATAAACTACCCGAATTAATACGGAGTTAGTGTTCGAAAACTTTATATAAAAAATTATTTTTTCAAACCGCTAATCATTCTTTACAAACAACTTCTCTACCTGCCGGACAATTTTGCCGTCGTCGGTCAAGCCCTCAATTACGACAGAATAAGAAGACGGTTCATCGGCTGTGTAGAACTCGAATGATGCTACTCCGTCGCTGTTTGTTTGCACAACGGGCTGCCAGTGGATGGTAGTGCGCAGGTCTGAAATGCCCGCATTACGTTTTTCGGGCGTATCGTATTTCGGCGCATAAAATTCTGACGGTTGTTGATAGCCCAAAGGCATGATATTCTTTATGTGGTAATTCGGTCGCCTTGTCTCGTCATCTTTTGAACCGGTATCGGTATAAATCACGATAGCTCCACCCGCGCCTCCAAAAGGATTGAAATCTTTCAACGCATCAACGTGTGTTACTATACTTATGGGCAAATCCTGTAGATCCTCCAATTCCCATTTGACATTGTCCACCACAATGGTTGGTGGAATCGGGTTCGCGAA
>Ga0082212_10001907_pt1 | contig 30630 bp, 22 predicted proteins | sample TergutNt197P3_FD_71548 | JGI IMG/M metagenome (GOLD analysis project Ga0082212, IMG submission 71548) | Neocapritermes taracua P3 segment gut microbial communities from Petit-Saut dam, French Guiana - Nt197 P3 | ecosystem: Host-associated > Arthropoda: Insects > Digestive system > Gut ...
CGAAGAAGCAGGCACCTACTACTTCGCGAAAGACGGCAAGGTGTTCGCGTTCAGTGTAACGGAAGCCGGCTGGTACGACCTTGACGGGGCTGTCAAAACTGACGCTGCGGCATACCAAGAATATCTCGAAGGCTTGAGGGACGATGACTCCAATTCGATCGAACTGAAAGCGGGCACATACTATTTCGTGAACGCGGACAAAGAAGTGTTCATGTTCGAAGTAGCAGTGGACGGCTGGTTTAAGCTCGATGGAGCAACCTCGTCAGACGAAGTCGCATACAATGCTTACATAGAGAGCCTTGCAGTGGAGAACGACGGAACCGAGCTGGCAGTAGGCATGCACTACTTCGCAAAAGACGGCAAAGTGTTCGTGTTCGAAGTGGCAGAAGCTGGCTGGTATGGCCTTGACGGCGCGACTGAGACGGACGCGGCTGCATATCAGGCGTACCTTGAGAGCCTCAGGGCTGCGGACACGAGCGCGGTCAACCTTGCGGCAGGCACATACTACTTCGCGAAAGACGGAAAAGTGTTCATGTTCGCAGTAGCGGCTGACGGCTGGTTCAACCTTGACGGGGCTGTCAAGACTGACGCAGCTGCATACCAAGCATATATAGCAAGCCTCGCGGTAGCCGGCGGCGGAATATTCCTAGAGGCTGGCGAAACGCACTACTTCGAAGATGCTGACGGCAAAGTATTCGTGTTCGAGGTGGCAGAAGCCGGATGGTACGACCTTGGCGGCGCGGAGCAGGTAAGCATAAACGCTTACACGGCTTACATCGAGGGGCTTCGGGACGCAGACGATAACTCCATCGAACTGGCTGCAGGCACATACTATTTTAAAGGCGAAGACGGCGAAGTATTCATGTTCGTAGTAGCGGCTGACGACTGGTTCAACCTTGACGGCGCGGTCGAGACGGACGAAGACGCATACAACGATTACATAGCAAGCCTTGCGGTAGACAACGGCGGTGTCGAGCTGGGCGTTGGGACTCACTACTTCGCAAAAGACGGCAAAGTGTTCATGTTTGAAGTAAAAGAAGCCGGCTGGTACGGCCTTGACGGCGCGATCGAGACGAACGAAGCTGCGTACCAAGTGTACCTTGAGAGTCTGAGAGCTGCAGACAAAAGCGCGACCAACCTTACGGTAGGCACCTACTACTTTGAGAAAGACGGCGAAGTATTCATGTTCGCAGTAGCGGAAGCCGGCTGGTACGACCTTGACGGCGCGGAGGAGACTGACGCAGCTGCATACCAAGCATACATAGAAGGCCTTGCGGTAGCTGACGGTGGGATTGAACTTGCCGTAGGCACATACTATTTTAAGAGTGAAGACGGCAAAGTGTTCATGTTCACAGTAAAGGAAGCCGGGTGGTACGATCTTGACGGGGCGGTCGAGACAGACGAAACCGCATACAAAGAGTACCTTAAAGGACTTGCGATAGCTGGCGGTGCGTTCTACCTTGAAGAAAATGGCGATTACTATTATAATCTCGATGGTGTTATATACAAAGCGACAGCAACGGCTGATGGATGGTACAAAATTCCAGAAGATGCGGTAATGTCGACTAAAGTGGAATACGAAGCTGCGCTGGGCGAGTACCTTGAGGAGCTTGACAAATACTGGGATGAATTGAAGACGTCGTTGGGATTAATGGATTTCAACAAATACGAATCAGCAGAAGCAGCGTACAATGCGGCGATGGAAGCGGTTGAAAAAATGAACACCGAAGCGAAAGCTGCCTATGAGGCAGTATGCGACGGCTGGTGGGCAAGCATTCTGGTACAATTCCCCAGCTCCGGACTTGAAAACAGCTGGAAAGATTACGAGGGCATAGGTGAAGCGGCTGCGGCAGCGCAAATCGCAGCAGACGAAGCGAATGCAGCTGCTTATGAAGAATACGTAATAAGACTTCACGAAATGTGGGATGATCTGTACAAGCAGTATGGCGCCTATTTGGACTACGACAACTTGGAGGAATTCTTGGCTGCGTATGATGGCGACCTTGGCAAAATTCAGATAATTATCAACCAAGCGTTTGAGGATAAGAAAGCCGATGTCATAGCACAGCGTCCTCCAATGCACAAGCAGCTTGCCGGTTTGTCCGGTGCGCAAGGGAACATTCAAAACAGCAACCCAGGCAACAACAGCGTTCCTGCGCCAACAAACCCGTTGACTAGCAGCGGTTCCACGATTAGCTTAGGTGCTGGCGTAACGCTTCGTTATCAGAGCAACAACGCATTTTTGGACATTGACAGCAGCGCGGCAGGTTTTGAGCTAGGTGTGTACGACTTCTATTACAGGAGCGGTGGCAAATGGTACCATATGGTAATAGACATCGTTGAAATTATAAACAACGGCAGCTTCCAAATAAGCCTTCAAGGCTATGCGAACAGTGGCATGCAGGCAATATATGGCGACAGGGCAACCCATGAAGAAGAAGCCGGCCAGTTGCCTAGCCCACCAACGCCCGTGGGGTTGGCTGACCCAACGGATGCTCCAGAGGACGTTCCATTTCCCAATCCATTACCGGAAGGCGGATTTAGCGACGGCATTCCGCAGAGCTACAATATTGAAGACAACGAAGGCGATTTGAACGGCTACAATGTTGAAGACAACAGAGGCGATTTGAACGGCTACAATGTTGAAGACAACAAGGGCGACTTGGACGGTTATGGCGACCTTGATGAAAACATCGGCAACCTGTTTGCCTACATCCTGACGACTAACCCGGATACACTGGACGACTACACGCTTGGCAGCAACCCCGGCAGCCTACAGGATTACACCCTGACGACAAACCTAGATGTTCTGGACGATTACACCCTCGGCAGCAACATCGGCAGCCTGCTGGATTACATCCTAGCGACGAACCCGGACGCGCTGGAAGGCTACGGCGACCTTGGTGACAACATCGGCAACCTGCGGGATTACATCTTGGCGACTAACCCAGCTGCGTTGGAAGGCTACGGCGACCTTGGCAGCAACCCCGGCAGCCTGCTGGATTACATCCTAGCGACGAACCCAGACGTGCTGGACGGCTACACCCTTGGCAGCAACACCGACAGTCTGTTAGCCTACATCCTAGCGACGAACCCGGATACGTTAGCAGGCTACACCCTTGGCAGCAACACCGGCGACCTGTTGGATTACATCCTAGCGACAAATCCGGGCGCACTGGAAGGCTTCGATCTCGAAGAGATCCTTGGTGGTTTGGATGATTACACAAGGCAAGAAGTCATTGGCAAGTTGGATGAATTCAAAAAAGACAATCCGGGCAAATTGAAAAAGCCAAATGGCGGTGGCAGTAGCAGCGGCAACCCAGAACCAGAGACAGAACCAGAGACAGGAACTGACACTGGCTCGCAGACGGCAGCCGGCGGCGCAGAAGAAGGCCAGCAGGTATCAATTGACGAGTCGGACGTGCCAAAAGCGGCAATGCCGGAAGTAAAACCGACGAGCCAAGAAGAGGAAAGGCTTCAGACTGATATTCCTCAGACTGGCGTTGGATCGGAAGCAGGCATGTTTGGATTGTTTGGCCTAAGCCTGTTTGGACTGGCTGCGGCATTCAGGGCCAGAAGGAAAATAACTGAATAAGGCAAGGAATACTGGCCCAACTTTTAGAAAACGGAGTGACGATTGTTTGCAATAGCTTACGGTATCACTCCGTTTTTTCTTGCCCTTGAAAAAGATGACAGTGCGTGAGATAATAGAAACGGTATTAGCAGCCGTGGAGGGAAGGAACTTTTATGGAAAGGAAGGGAAGATGTCGAAAAAGATAATAACCTTCATCGCATCTGTTGTGCTGACCGGCCTTGTGGCGGCAGCCGTACTGGTTTTCGAGATGCCCAACTCGTTGTTCAACATGAACAGGGTTTTCGCGCAAGACATGGCAGAGGAGATCAAGGAGAAGTACGGGCAGGAAGATGAGGAGTTTGTATACAACGAGGCACTGGTCAACGTGCCCAGAGGCCAGATGTTCACCTATGAGTTGGAATTTGACTACTATAGCCCCGGTGCAGGCTTTGAGCTTGAGGACATCATCGATGTGTTTTTGGATGCGGAGTTTTCAGTTCCAGCCGAATCAAACAAAAGATGCGATCCGGTGACGGGCAGCATTACAATTTCGCCGCCGTTCGTGCCCAATTTTCTGTCATGGGACGTCTGGTGGGAAGAAGATGAGGGCTTCAGTTCGGCAGACTGGAAATACAGATACCAAGACTGGGGTTATGCACCGGGGTATTACATTGTCACGTATGTTGACCCCGCTGGGGAAAAATACGAGCGGCCTGTTGTCACCATGTTCACGGTTCAAAACGACCTTGCGGCGCCAAACGTCGAATACTACTTCAAGGACGGGCATTTGGGCTTGATATGGGACCCAGTGCCGGGAGCAGACGAGTATGCGATTTGCAAGGCGAGCGTAAACTCAGACGGCGGGTACAGCGTGACCAAACTGGGAGGCACGGCAGACACTGATTTTCTTTACATTGATCCAAATGAAGACGAAACATCGATGAATTACGAGCTGTACGTTGATCAGGATTCTTCATTACGGCAACCCTATTTTCTTTTCGTACAAGCGGGCAGCGGCGACGATTTTTCAAATATCAGCAACCCTGTTTACGACAAAGAGATAATCTCTTCCCTGCCATATGCTTTCGATTATGGATCCGCTGAGGATGAAGACGTTGAACACTGGGCTGGCGCAATAAGTGGGCTCGGCCTTTTCCGAGCAGTGGAAATGCTGGACGGCAACGTGATCCGCATGCCGGTCTCCTACGACATAGACAATGCCTGTTTGAGGGAAACCCTGTTAGCAGACGAAAGCATCGGTGACGACGGCGCCTACGCTTATTCAAACGCAAGCACTCACGACGCACTGGCTATCCCGTACAAGATAGTCGGTACGCCATTGGAAGGCTGGGTATACATTGAGGACTATGACAGGACCACTATGCGGCAAGAGCTCGAAAAGCTTAAGGAACGCGAAAGCAATGCTCAGTCTGACGCAGGGCTTGTGTCTCCCAGCTTTGACTTCAACATCGACGATACGGACGAACCAGCCTCAAATACGCCATACACTCTGTCCCGAGAAGGATTCAACGTGTTTGCGACAAACGCTTTTTCAGAATACCTCGCGATCAACATGCTAAACGGAGTAGTGGAAATCGACATCTCGGATTTCAACGAGCGGTTTGACATGGATGCGATGCTTGCGGCGATCAACGAGGCATTTTACCAGAACCCGCTCATACTGGGCATAAGCGGCTATGGCTGCAACTTTTCCAAGACGACGCTCTTCGTAGAGTACAAGGAAACCCGCTCCGAGCAGCAGCGAAAGCAAACTGCACTGAAAAAAGAAGCTTTCAATGTAGTTGGCAGGATAATAGTGCAGGGCATGTCGGACTTGGAAAAGGAGCTGGCGATCAACGATTACCTGTGCGAAACAGCCGAATACGACTATGCTGCCCTTGCCAACGCAGAGGAGAACAATTTTCTGAATGTGGATTCCGAATTCGACGATTCGTTCACTGCATATGGAGCATTGATAAACAAAACCGGCGTGTGTCAAAGCTATGCGATGGCATTCAAACTGCTGGCCGACGAGGCTGGCCTTGAGAGCATCGTAGTGACGGGAAACTTGTACGGCTCGCTGCCCCATGCGTGGAACAGAGCGCTTGTGGAGGGCAGCTGGATGACCATTGATTCCACAAACAACGACAACGAAGGCATGCCAAACAACCTGTTCAACATTCCAGACAGCGTAGCATGCCAAGTGCTTGTCGAGAACAGCGATTTTGTATCCGTAGACACCGTCGCGTACAGTGGGCAAAACGAAAACTTGGAATACTACCGCCTGAACGGCAAATACTATGGAATGCCTGAAATTGCAGACATTTTGGTTGCAGACATTATGAGGGAAGGCTATGCTCTGCTGCGAACCGATTACGACATGGACGACAGCCAATTCTTGGACATTGTCCTTGACGTTTTGGAAAAAGGCGGCTGGAGCGCCTACGAAATTGACGGCACACATTGGCTGGGCACCATATATTTGGCCTTGGAATGACCCACTGAGGAAAGAAAGGCAGACGATGAATATGAAAAAACAGACAAAATACGCAGCTGTTATAACGGCGATGGTGCTATTCCTGCTCGTGGGATGCGCAGAGGAGCAAGGCGTTGTCGAGGAGGAGCAAAGCGGCTCGCTTGCACTTGCAGCGCTTCCTGCGCTGTCCATGACGGAAAACATCAAGGAGGGCATGTCCTATGCAGACGTAGTGGGATTTTTGGGGCCGCCGATTCAGAGGGAAAATCTGAGGGTCAGCGACGAAGCACGGGAGGCAACTTTTATTTGGGGAATTGAGGGCGAACGCAGGTATGTCGAGGTGGTGTTTTATGCAGCATCTTTGAATGCCGAGCTGCAAGTGGCAAGCGTCACAGCAAACAATCCGCCGGAGAGCAGGCTTTCGAGGCATAGCAGCGGTGCTGGGGAGGTAACCGACAGCGAGGTTGTTTTGCATACTGAGTATTATGAAAATGAAAAAGAAAGCTTTGAGATTATCCCCGTTAGCTATCGTCAAGACGAGGATTCTGTCGTGGTGTATTGCGAGTTTGCAAATCCATTTCCATTCGATCTCAGGATTGGCGACGAAACGCTGTTCTTTAACGGAGAAGAACTTTCTCGGCTTGATTGGAGTTTCTCTTTTTCAGCTGACGCCAATTCGACAAGGACTCGCTACTTCAGAGTATACCGGATTGTGGAGCCGGGCGACCGCATAGACGTTTGTGGTACGCTGTACGACAATTATTCAAATGAATTGGATGAAATAGGGTTTTCAGCAGTTTTCCCAGAGGATGAAGAAGCGAATGAGGAACTCAGCGGTATCTCAAATATTTTGCAACATACCGCTGAGATTGACAATTCCACAATCGAGATTTTTAATTGACAAAGCGGATGTTTGGTGATAAAATCCCTTTTAGCAAGAGTTGAATGCAGAATTAATATCAGCGGTATGTATATGAAAATACATAGATACCGCTGAAGTGGGGACGAAGGATGGCGATTATCGGCAGAAAAAAAGAGCAGGGTATACTAAAAGGCTGCCTTGAGTCAGGCAAATCTGAATTTGTTGCTATTTATGGCAGAAGAAGGGTTGGAAAGACCTTCCTTGTAAAGGAATTTTTTGAAGCAGGGTTTGCCTTCTATTCGACTGGCATATTAAACGGAAACAGGGAGGCGCAGCTTCAGGTTTGGAACAATGAGATACTGCGCTTCGGAGGTGCGGATATTCCTGCTGCACAAAACTGGGTCAGCGCATTCGACAATCTCAATCTGCTCATTGAAAAGCTGTGTGCAGAGCAAAAAAACCCAACGAAAAAGGTCATCTTTCTGGATGAAATACCATGGATGGCAACATTGCACTCGGATTTTATTGCAGGCCTTGACTATTTCTGGAACAGGTGGGCGTCGTCGCGCAAAGACGTGCTCCTTATCGTTTGCGGGTCGGCCGCGTCATGGATAACCGACAAAATCATCAACGACAAAGGCGGGCTTCACAACCGCATCACGCGCCAAATCCTTGTTGAGCCTTTTACGCTTAAGGAGTGCGAGGTGTTCTTCGAAAGCCGGCATATCCCAATGACGCACTACCAGATGGCAGAAGCATACATGATTTTTGGAGGCATTCCGTATTATCTAAGTTTGATGGAACCGCGATACAGCCTGTATCAAAATGTAGACGAGATGTATTTTGCCCAAGGCGCGGAACTTCACAACGAGTTTGAAAACCTCTATCGGTCGCTGTACAGAAACGCCGACCATTACATTCGCGTAGTCGAAGCCCTTGCGAAGAAAGGAATCGGGCTTTCGCGTACAGAGATCGCTGCAGGATCCAAAATTGCCGACGGCGGCACCCTGACAAAAATATTGAGAGACCTGTCCATTAGCGGATTTATTCGGGAATACAGGGCGTACGGGCAAAAAAAGAGGGACAGCCTGTATCAATTGACAGATTTCTTTTCCATGTTTGACATCCGCTTCCGCGACAAGCGGGATGAGCACTCGAATGATTATTGGCTCCGGTTTTCAGCAACGTCCGCACATTCCGTATGGAGCGGGCTTTGCTATGAGAAGCTGTGTCTGTCGCATTTGCCTCAGATACGGAAAAAGCTCGGTATTGCCGGCGTACTGACGGCGGTGTTTTCTTGGAGGGGAAAGCACGGTGATGCAGGTGCACAAGTCGATTTGATAATAGACCGCAGCGACAACATCATAAACCTCTGTGAGATCAAATTCTCTTCCGGTCAGTTCCAGATCGACAAGAAGCATTACGAATCGATGCGCAACAAGAAATCGGCATTTGCAAATTCTACGCGCACGCGCAAAGCCGTGCAGACAACGATGATCACAACATTTGGTTTGAAACAGAACGCCTACAGCGCTGAAATAGTTTCAGAAGTCCTGCTGGACGACCTGTTTGAATAATAATTTCCTTTGAATTGGCGAGGTATATAATATGGATGGAAACACAAAGAATGAATTGGAATTGACAAAATGCGTTGAAAAAATGCTTTTCGAAAAGGGAGCCGACATAGTCCGGTTTGTTGACGTTTCAGGTTTGCCAGCCGTTCAGACGCAAGGCTTTGCGGCGGCTGTCGTATTCTGCATGGCACTTTCCAAAGAATTTATCGCTTCTGTGCACAAAGGAGAAGAGATTGAACACGACGAATTCGTTGAAAAGGAACATGAAACAGACGCGTTAGCAGACTGGCTTGCAGACTACTTGCGGCAAAAAGGGCATGAAGCGTATTCCCAGTCGGAGAAGAGTCATACGCAGAGCGGGAATTACGATGAAGCAACGCACACAAGCATATTACCGCACAAAACAATAGCGAGGCTGGCCGGAATCGGCTATATAGGGAAGAACAATTTGCTCATTACCAAGGAATACGGTTGCGGGTTTAGCATGTGCACTGTCTTGACAAACGCGCCGATAGCTACCGGGAAATACCCGTTGGATGCTTCACGATGTGGAAAGTGCGATGCATGCAAGCAGATTTGTTCTGAAAATGCCATAACTGGCAATAAATGGTCAAAAACCAGAGGCCGGGAATGGGTCGTGGACGTATACAAATGCACCTGTGCGTTAAAATGCATGGTGAATTGCCCAAAGACGCTGAAATACGCCCTACATTTCCCTAAAATCGACTAGCCTGACATATTCACTGGCAGCTGCCTCGCATTCATCGGTAAAGCCAGACTTGGAAAAAAGGATATAGTATTTCACCCTGTAGTTGAACATTTGGCTTTTTTCAATCAGCCCGTCAAGCACCGTGCGCCCCAAAGCTTCGTTTCGCCATTTGCACTCGCAGAAAATCGCTTGGCTGTCGCCAATGGCAACGATGTCAATTTCTTCTTCCTGTTTCTTGAGCGGGTTAGTCCCCCACCACCGTCCTGCGTCGCGGAAATAGAATGGTAACCTTTCTGCTAGATTTTCTTGCCACAGGTATTGCTTACATATGTCCTCAAACACCTCCCCCATGTAAGCCGAAATTTGCGGTGCAATGCTTTCGTAGACCTTTTTGCCCACATGCGATTGGATTTGCGATATGTTTTGAGGAACGAACCTGTACCAGAAACGGAACATGTTGTCTGCCAGTCGGTAAATCGTTTTTTTTGTGCTGTTGCTCAGTATCGGCAGCTCTTTTTTCACTATGCCAAGGGATGCCAGGGAGGTCAGGTACTTGCTGCACACCGCTGTTTCAAGCAACGTTTTTGTGGCGATTTCATTGAGCCGCGAACTGCCGCCGGCGATTGCGGAAATAATGCCGTTGTACACATGCGGCTCCCTAAGTTCTTGCTTTAACAAGTTGGATGGCTCTTCAAACAAATATGAAGCCGGGTCAAAAAAACTGTCAATTATGTTTTGCTCAAGAGGTTTCCTGCCATCGAATTGGGATAAATAATGCGGGACGCCCCCCGTGATTCCATACAGAACAGCATTGTCGTAAGCATTGTAGTTTTCGTGAAACCTGACGGACTCGAAGAAACTGAAAGGCTGGATATTGAATTGCGCCGTACGGCGACCGTAAAGTGGGCTTTGATACCCTAACACTTGGTTTTCCATGAAAGACATAGAAGAGCCGCACAAGATCAGAAACAGCTTCGTGTTTTTTAAGCGCATGTCAATTTGAGCCTGCAATATCGAAGAGATGCCATTTACAGATTTTGCAAGGTAAGGGTATTCGTCAATAGCAAGCACGATGCGCTCATCCGCGGCAAGGTCGCCTACAGCGTCAAGAGCGTCGATAAAATTTGCAAAGTGCGGCGGCTTGTTGACGTTTGCTGTAGCCACGTTCCAGATGCAATTGCTGAAGTTCTCTGTATTGATACGTTCGCTTGTTTCAAGCGACAGAAAATAGATGGCTCGTTTGTCTTTAATGAATTCCTGTATCAATGACGTTTTGCCAACCCGCCGTCTACCATACACTATGGCGCACTCGAACTTACCCCCGGCATACATTTCATTCAGCTTATTCAATTCATATTCTCTTCCAACGAACATGAAACACACCTTACTAGCTTACGAGTTACTAACTTACGAGTTTATATTATCACGACGAGAGGTTGATGTCAAGAGCTTTGACACTAGCTAAGGTTTCAGCGTTCCCGCACGGGGATCATCACCCGCATCAAATAATTAGTGTCGTCAGAGACGCTGACCTCGTTCAAGGGGTATTCTTCATAGGCGTCGCCGCATATTTCGAGGCCATTTCTGTCAATGTAATCGAACATCCGCCTGTACAAATCGCCGCTTTGGCCGTAAAAGCCACGTTGATAGCCGATGGCATACAGCGCGGCAGGTCTTTTGTCATGGCCTTCTGGATTGTAAAAATAGTAACGATCCGGCCAAACTAAGTCCCCACGTTTGACCCTTTCTACAGAAAAGACAGCCCAGACAGGGTAATTTAGGTTCAGATCCGGATATTTTTGATTTGCGTCAATGTAAAAACTGAGGAGTGTGTCCATGTCGTCCCTGCCTTGGCTGTAGTCGTTCAGATCGCCAAGTATGATCGCCTCTGCGGGAAGGAACTGCACCGTGATTTCTTTTTCATTTACGCCTAGTGCGGAATGAATGGACTTTTGCAGCGTAAACAAAAGCTTCCGGGCTCGTACCCACTCATTTATTATTGCGTCGATCTGCTTAATTTGACTCAAGAACAACTCGTCTGTGCTTTCCGGGGTTCGCTGGTCTTTCAAGTTCTTGATTTCGTCAAGAGTCATGCCCAGCTCCTGCAGCGTTCGGATTACATTCACGATGGTAAACTGCCTGCTGGAATAATAGCGGTAATTGTTTTCCCCGCGAGCAGCAGGGGGCAGCAGCCCGATTTTGTCATAATACAGCAATGTGTCGCGTGTTGTCCGCGTAAGTTCAGCAAAGTCGCTTATAGCAAAAAGCCCATGATCCTCCATAAGAACCTCCTCGTAACAGAGTTGAATGTATAGTATAAAAAGTTTTAGTGAAACAAAAAAACATATTGACTGTGGAGTTACACCATAGCTTATGATAAATAATGGCTCAAAACAAGCCAGTAAGTGATAAACAAAAACAATAAATTCAGAAAACAAAGGGGGATCTTATTTTATGAAAAACGCGATCAGCTATATATTCGCAAGCCCGTACAGGCCAAAAAAATTAACGAGGACGCAAAAGCTCGTCTGCTTTGCACTGAGCTTAACACTGGCGCTTTCACAGCAACCAAGCAATTCCACAGCACTTGCGGCGTCTGCATCGGCACCTGCAGAAGTCCCAGCCTTTCTCAACACCAATATTATCATGGTTCTGCATCAGATGCAAGAAAGTTTTTCAGCCTTAGCAGGTTGCGGTCGCAGTCTGCCGTATGCTATACTATTTGAATATGAACACATTAACCGACAACGACGTAATTGAATACGGCAAAATGATTTCCATTCTTTCAAACCGGATGATTTCTGACAGGGAAACCGCACAGGACGCTGCTCAGGAAGTATGGGTCGAGGTCGTGAAAAGCCTGCCTTCGTTCTGCGGTGAAAGCAAGCTGTCAACATGGATTTACACCATTGCAAAGCGGGTAATTTGTCGGCACCTGATGCACGAGAGACACCATTCAACAGCTTTTTTACACGGTTTTCTTGACGGCGAGGGGCGCGAGCTTCCAAGCAGCTTGGCAGATTTTGACAAGGAGCTGTGGATAAAAGAAGAATGCGACCGCTGCCTGACAGGGCTGTTCCATTGCCTGGGGGACGATGCACAGATGACCTATATATTCAGGGACGTTATCGGGCTTCCCTATGCGGAAATTGCTAGGATAATGGGCTACAGCGAACAGGATGCCAGAAAAAGCGTTTCGCGTTCAAGGAAAAAGCTAAGGAACTTCCTCAACAGGGAATGCCGCATCTTCAACCCGTGCTCAGAGTGCAAATGCCGCATGAACATGCTGATCGAAAGCATCGACCTGCCTTCCGAATACCAGCGAATCCGGGATTTGGCCGAGCGAATATCCATTTTTCGTCAAGCGGAGAAAGTTCTGCCCACCAAAAACTATTGGGAAAAATATTTTCACATGGGCAAATAAAACTGCTGTCACAAAAAACCCAACGCCTCCACTAATAAGAGAAAAAACAAACATTGGAGGTGTACCATGACAAACGAAGAAAGAATCGCAATCCTTGAGCAGAAGCTCAAGACACTGCAAGTGTACTACGCAGCAGCGATGGCTGACGCTACGCTACGCTACGGCGAGGCGGGCGTACTAGCCGCAGTGGCCGAAAGGAAGAGGGCAGAGCAGCTGAAAGCCGGGGCTGAGATGGCAAAACTGTACGGCATCAGCGACCCAAGGCAGGTCTTCCAAAAAGTCCAAGAGACGTATGGCTGCGCAGAATGGGTGATGGAGGGCACGGAGAGCGGCTTTGCAGCAACATGCACGAACTGCATGCTGTGCGCAATATCAAAAAAGAAGGGCGTTTTCAGCCCCTGCCAAATCAATTGCCTCTCACCCATCGAGGCTATGGTAAGGGGGCTTAGCCCGGGTGCCGAGTTCGTCGTCAAAAAAACCCTGTGGAACGATGACGAGTGCGCGGTAATAGTAAACAACCTAGGAACAAGTTGAGCTAATTTCGAGGCGAGGCAATGAGGACGATCATTCATGTTGACATGGACGCATTTTACGCAGCGGTCGAGGCGAGGGACAACCCCGCGCTGCAAGGCAAGCCGCTGATCATAGGGGCGCTCCCAAGCGAGCGGGGCGTTGTTTCCACATGCAGCTACGAAGCCAGAAAATACGGCGTACGCTCTGCCATGAGCATCAAAGAGGCGTACAAGCTGTGCCCGGACGGGATATACATGCATCCCAATTTTCATAAATACGAGGAAGCGTCGACGCAAATACATGAAATTTGGAACAAATACACAGATTTAATCGAATACATTTCCCTCGACGAAGGATTTCTGGATGTTACCGGTTCGATGTTGCTGTTTGGTGAAGCAGCAAATATGGGACGCGAAATAAAAAGCATGGTCAAGGATCAGACAGGGCTCACCTGTTCAGTCGGGGTAGGCTATTCCATGATGTCTGCGAAGCTGGCCAGCGAGGAGAAAAAACCTGACGGGTTTTTCGAGATACTGACGCCCGAAGCCTTGAAGAACCTCATTGTCGACAGGAACGTCCGGATCGTTTACGGTGTCGGACCGCAAACCGCCGAAGAACTGAAGCGGATCGGCGTCAATACAGTGCGGGACATACACGCAAGCAGGCAGGCGGTGATAGCTCTGCTTGGCAACCACGGCAGACAGATCGTTGAACTAGCCGAAGGCATCGACCACCGCATGGTGGCGTCTCAGGCAAAATCCCAATCGGTCGGGAAAGAACGGACATTTCAGCAGGACATTGTTGATTTTGACTACTTAAGGGACATTTTAAGGCTCACTGCCCGTGAATTGAGCTATAGCATCAGGCTAAAAGGGCTGTACTGCCGCACTGTGACGCTGAAGGCCACTTACAAAGATATGAAGAAAATAGCCAGGTCGAAAAGCGGCGACGCGACAAACAAGGCAAGCGACATATTCAACACCGCTGCCGGACTGCTTGACAAAATCGAACGGCGCCCGGTCAGGCTGATTGGGATCACGCTCAGCGGGTTTGACGATGCGCCCGGAAGGCAGCTTTCTCTTTTTGACAGCGACACGGATATGAAAGGTGAAAAACTTGATGCCCTTGTGCTGAACCTGCAGCAGAAGTACGGGATGGACATAGTTAAGTCAGGCAATGAATTGATGGCAGAGAAACGGGTAAAAACAGCAAAAAAATGATGGTGCTTGAAAAACAGCAGAATTCGTGATAATATTTTATCGATGAAAACAACACAAGGGATGTTGAAAGGAGGATACACATTTGAAAAGACATATTTTAGCGCTGTGCGTGTTGTTGTGCTTTGGGACAGGGTGCGCACAAAAGGCAGAGGAAAAGCCGTCTGTTTCTCCGGATGCCATTCAGGCAACGATCACCATGGAGGACGGCAGCACCATTGTCCTTGAACTCTATCCAAGCTTGGCGCCGCAGGCGGTGCGCAATTTCGTATATTTGGCGCGTCAGGGTTTCTATGACGGACTGAAGTTCCACCGCATCATGAGCGGCTTCATGATCCAGGGCGGCGACCCGGAGGGCACAGGCGGAGGCGGGCCCGGTTATACTATCAAAGGCGAATTTCAGCAAAACGGCTTTGCGAACGACCTTTCCCACACCCGTGGCGTGTTGTCCATGGCGAGGCGAGGGGACTCTTTCGACTCGGCGGGTTCGCAGTTCTTTATCATGCATGGGGATTCTACGTCTCTTGACGGAGGATACGCTGCATTTGGCAAGGTGATAAGCGGCATGGACGTGGTGGACGAGATTGCCAGTACGCCTAATTCCGGCCCGAACGGAGCGGTGGCAGAAAATAACAAACCGATCATGAAGACCATCACCATTGACGACGACGTTGAGCTGCCTGAACCGGACAGGATTCAGTAAGGAACAAAGGGATCGCTGAAGGGAGCGGTTGTATGATTACAGGGGACGTAAAAAAAATAGATTTGAGCACTTCGTCGTTTGAACGGATGATTACAAACAGGTGCCTATATGTCGACAAGACACGGTTTATCGAGCACTTCCTGAACGAGGGAAGCAGCGTCCAGCTAACTGCCCGGCAAAGGCGGCTTGGCAAAAGCCTCAATATGGACATGCTGCATTGTTTTTTGACGGACAAGGCAGACTACCGGCACCTGTTCAAAGGCTTGTACATTGAAACAAGCCCGTTGTGGGACAAGGCTAATTCTGCACCTGTTTTCTATTTCGACTTCAAGCAACTACTGCCCGACAATTATGCAGAAAGCATTTACTATATGGTGTGCGACTATATAGACACCTATTGCGGCGGCACAGTGCTTTCCAGGGCGGTGCGCAGCTATTTGGACAGTGAAAAATACACCGACGCAAGCGGGCTGCTGTATTTGACCGAATCGGTCTACAGAGCCACAGGCAAACGCTCCTACATTTTGATCGACGAATACGACAAGCTGCTTACGGACAGCTACAGGTCAGAAAAATACGAAGAGATACAAGATTTCGAAACGGCTTTTCTGTCTGCCGGGCTGAAAGGCAACCGCTATATTGAAAAAGCCCTGCTAACGGGCGTGATGCGCATATCCCACGAAAGCATGTTGAGCGGGTTGAACAATGTCGTGACTTTTGACGTGTATAGCGACAGCGTATATACGGACGATTACGGGTTGACAGACGAAGAGGTACTGGAGTTGAGCCAGCTGGCTGATTTGAACATAGGCGATCTTAAAGAATGGTACAACGGCATTAAAATAAACGGCCATGCAATATACAACACCTATTCAGTTATGTCGCACATTGACAGCAAGGCACTCAGCTGTTTTTGGGGCATGAGCGGGACTATGGGCATGGTCGCAGGCCTGCTAAACGATGAGCGGGAATTGGCGATAGCCAAGCTTCTAAATGGGGAAAGGGTTGAAGCGGTTGTGGACGAGGCCTTCTATTCTTTTTTGGTGCAGGCAGGGTACCTAGCACTCGACGAAAAGCTGCCGGAGAAAGGGACAGTGCTTCTTTCCATCCCTAACAAGGAGCTGCTCGTTGTATGGAAAGATTTCATTCTGACAAACATTTTTTCAGGAGTGGTAAAAGTGCGTACTTTATTCGACAATGTGGAGAACATTGACGTATTTGCAAAGGATTTGGAGTATTTCCTGAGCGACAGGCTGTCATACCACGTATTCATGCTTGGTATATTGTCAGCATACGACGACTTGCGTTGCAAGCATCCGCTATCAAACAGGGAGAGCGGCGACGGGCGGTATGACATATTTGTTGAAAAACCTGAGTGCAATTTCATTTTTGAATTCAAGGCCTGCGACGGGCCAGACGACCTTGACGAAAAAGCAGGCGAAGCATTGGCGCAGATAGACGATAAGCGCTATGGCGCAGATGTGGGCAGCAGCAAGCGACTCGTTAAAATCGGCATTGCGTTTTTTGGGAAGTCGTGCAGGGTAAAGGCCGTTTAGGCATTGGCTGAACAAGCAGGGAGCGGCAGCAAATGAAGGAACCAAGTGAAGAGAACATCGAAAAGAAGATCGAGGACTACCAGAACCAAGATAGCAGTGGGGAATCAAATCAAAAAGAAGACGGCAGTAACTGTGACTGCTGTGATGGTTGTTGTTGTCCATTTGAGTGCATTCGCTGTGGCGACGACTGTAGCGACTGCTGCAGCGGCGACTGCTGCGATTGTTCGTGATTTGCGAGGCGTAGCATGTTCGGATACGTACGGGCATTCAAGAAATTCATGCCACGCAAGCTAAAGCAGGCGTACAAAAACTATTATTGCGGCACTTGCTTCGCGCTTCAGAAAAACTACGGTCAGATGTTCCGATTTTTGCTGAGCTACGACATGGTTCTGATCGGGATACTGACAAAATCCCATGAGGATCCTTTGTGCGAGCGCATTCCTTGCTTCGGGCAGAGGAATCAGAAGGAACAGTTTGCAAGCGCAAAATGGGAAAGAGTAGCCGCATTGAGCTTGCTGCTGACGGCAGAAAAACTGCGGGACGACATTGAAGACGAGAATTCGCTAAAAGCGAAAATAGCTGCGCACACTCTCAGCAATGGCATTAAGAAGGCGAAGCAGGAGCATCCTGACATGGCTTCTGCAATAGCCGCAGGCTATCAGGAAGTTCTTGCTGCTGAGAAGGCAAAGAAGAGCACAATCGAAATTGCTGAGTGTTTTTCCGAGATGATGGGGAACGCCTATAGGCTGGTTGTGGCAGATGATAATGCCTGCACTGAAAAAATGGCATATGTCAAAGCTGTCTCCGAATGGGTATACTTTATCGACGCGCTTGACGACTATGAGAAAGATGCCCAAAAGGGCTGTTTCAACCCGTTGGCAAAGAGCAGTGCCACACAATTTGATTATGTCAACAAAAACATCCTAGAGGTACTTGGCTTGATCCGGCATTTTTACGAAAGTCTGAATAGAGCGTCAGGTGCTATTAACCCCGCCTGTGTAGAGGACGAGCTGCTAATAAACATAGCAATTAACTCAATCCCGTCGATGACAGCGACAATCCTTAATGGAAACAAGCTGCCGAAAATGAAGCATTTCCATGCCAAAAGCGAATGGGGCATTTTATGCGCAAACAGGTAACCATATATGCGCCAGCCGGTGAAAACAATGCCAAGGCGGTAGACCTGAAATTGAACGCCTTGCTTGAATTGTGCAGGAATGCCTCGGTCGAGACGGAGGTTATTTACGGATACTCAAGCGAAACAGAAGTCACATGTGAGCTGTTTGACAGATGGCTGATTAGCGGAGACCCGGCAGAGACGAGTTGCGAGGATTTGCTTAAGCTCGTGATTCTGAAGGAGCGCAACGGTTGCGAGCATAATTCGTGTTTGGGAAAGGTACTCTCGATCGACAGCGCAGGCATGGTTTACTGGTGCAAACACAACAAGCCCAAAACAGCTCTCGGCAGCATTGGCGAAATCAAAACACTCTCTGATTGTTTCAGCAACAAGGTGTTTGAAAAGCATCTTGACGCACATTACAAAAAACGTGAAACCTGCAAGTCCACATGCAAGCATTTTGAACTCTGTTTGGGTGGCTGCCCTTTGCGATGCGATTTGGACGGGCATTGCACCGAGCAGGAGTTCATTGAAATCGCGGAGCATGCCTTGTCTGAAACAAAGCGCTTTATTAAGCTGGGGGACCTGTCGCTTTTAAACAAACAGGCAAGGGCAATCGTCCTCAATGCTGTTGCACATGCGCCCTTTTCGGAATTGTTTTCTGGGATTTATGGAATTGAATAAAACTGATCTAGGGCAGCTTGACATATTATCACTGTGGTGATACAATTTTTTTATGGGAGGGGGGATAGCCGATGCCGGAAATCATTACGCTTTATCATGGATCAACTAGGAGAATAGAAAAGCCGGAATTAGGAAAAGGAAACCCATCCAACGACTACGGCATCGGGTTTTACTGCACAGAAAACCTAGAGCTGGCAAAGGAATGGGCTTGCAACAGCCAAATAGGCGGCTTCGCCAATGCTTATTCACTGGATGCCTCAGATATTTCCGTTTTGGAACTGTTTGGTTCGAAATACGGGATACTTGACTGGCTGGCGGTGCTCATTAACAACCGAGTCTTTGACACGACAAGCCAGATGGCGGCAGAAGCAAAAGAGTATTTGTCAGAGCATTTTCTACCAGACGTCAGTGCGTTCGACATGGTCAGGGGATACCGCGCAGATGATTCGTATTTTACTTTTGCGATGGATTTCCTTAGCAGTACCATTTCACTGCGCCAACTTAGCCGTGCGATGTCGCTTGGTTCTCTTGGCGAACAACTCGTGCTCAAGAGCAGCAAAGCTTTCGAAATGCTTAGTTTTACCGGAAGCGAACTGGCAGATGGCGCAATATATTTTGGAAAAAGGCAAAACCGCGACAAAGAAGCGCGGGAACAATACTTGAAACGCGAGCGCAAGACGGCTCGCAGAAGCGACGACATATTCATGATTGACATTCTGAGGGAGGAGATGAAGCGGAGTGACGCGCGCTTACAACGAGACATATCTTTTTCATGCAGCGAATAAATTCGGCAATATGATGGACTACGCCGTCAACGACTGCAATCTGGACGGCGACCAATATCTGCACATGTTTACCGTGTCTGGCATGGCAGAGCAATTTGAGCACGGCAACCCAAGAGTGGTGGCAGGCATGAGCGGCATTGAGATGGCAATGGAGACGATCCGGGCGGTATGCGGAAAACCGCCGACGGTCGCGCCGGCAGAGATCGACTATCGCACGGCAGAGTATTGGGGCGGATGGGCGCTTGCGCACTACCAGTGGCAGACAGCTCTAAGCTTTTCGGCGATTCGGCGTTTTTTGCCTTTTGCAGACATTTTGAACATGTACCCCACTTTGCATGAGGCGGACATAACGAAATTTTACGAGACAGCAAACGGGATTTACGCCCGCAGATGCCCAAAGACAAACCTCAAACGCATCAGGGAGGCCGCCGGGCTTTCCCAAGCCAAGCTAGCAGCAGAAGCGGAAGTGTCCCTGCGCTGCATCCAGATGTACGAGCAGCGTAACAAGGACATCAACAAGGCGCAGGCGATAACCTTGGTGAAAATCGCTAGGGTTTTGGGGTGCAGCGTGGAAGCGTTAGTCGAACTGGTATAAACTGGATCGAAAAGGCTGCGCCAATTGCCTTGGCGCAGCCCCCTGATATTGATAGAGGTTATTGAGGTTTTTTTACGTATTGGGCGAACACGGATTTCATGATGTCCACCGTTTCCAAGGCGTCCTGCAGCTCCGTCTGCAGGCGGCGGTTGTCGCTCTCCAGCTCAAGCACACGAGTGCTTTCCACGTCTTCGCGGGTCTGCGGCGAAACAGTTTGGACTTTGGCATGCCGCATGGCCGCCTCTGCCGCACGGCGTTTGATGTTCTCATCCACGTCAGCTACGAACATCTCGTCAGTCAATTGGTTGAACTTGCCGCGAGGCACGTAATGCGTGTGCAGCAATTCATGGCTCCGATGGCCGTTCGGCTCGACAAGGAATTCTTCGTACAGCGAAGTTACAAACGGGTTCTCGTGGCTCTTTCGCAGCTCCTTGCTCTCGTCTTCTGTATACAGTCCGCTTAAGCGTTTCTGCCGCACATCCGGGTCGGTTGAGCGTGGCTGCCCGCCGCCCATGATGCATCCGCTGGGGCAGCCCATGACCTCAATGAAGTGGTACGGCGACTCTCCCTTTTTGATCTGTTCCATCAGTTTCTTAGCGCCAGCCAAGCCGCTGGTGACAGCCACCTTTGCTTCCACCCCCTCCAGCATGGAGTATTCCGGTAGAGTGCCCGTTATTGTGATGGCGGCTTCTTTGACTTGGTCAAGACCTACTATTGGCGTGACGTGCAGGCCGTCAAAAGGCAGCTCGCGGCCGGTGACAAGTTCGTACACTGTGCGGAGCGCAGCTTCCATCACGCCGCCGGTGAGGCCGAATATGTCCGCAGCGCCGGTGGACATGCCAAGCGGGTTGTCAAAATCGCCGTCGGGCAGGTTCTTGAAATCGATCCCTGCAGAAGTGATCATCTTTGCCAGCTCGCGGGTCGTTATTACCGCGTCCACGTTTGGATTGCCGTCATTGCACATTTCCGGGCGCACAATTTCGCTTTTCTTAGCAGTGCACGGCATTACTGAGACCACGAACATTTTTTTGGGGTCGGTGCCCGTCTTTTCAGCGTAATATGATTTCGCCAACGCGCCAAGCATGGTGTGAGGCGATTTGCAGGTGGAGAGGTGATCCAAATGGTCTGGGTAAGAGTGTTCCACAAATTTGATCCACCCAGGGCTGCAGCTGGTGATCATTGGCAGCACTGTCGGCTTGCCGCCCAACGCGCTCTTCAGCCGGTTCAGAAGCTCGGTGCCTTCTTCTATGATTGTCAGGTCAGCCGTGAAGTTAGTGTCGAAAACATCGTCAAACCCCATCCTGCGCAGGGCTGACGCGAGTTTTCCCGTTACCCTGCTTCCTGCTGGCATGCCAAATTCCTCGCCGATAGCAACGCGCACTGCAGGGGCAACTTGCACGACTGTGCGGATTTCTGGGTCGCCAAGCGCTTCCCATGTATCCCCCATGCTGCTGGTCGCCCGAAGCGCACCAACTGGGCAGATTACCGTGCATTGCCCACAGAAAGCGCAGTTCACCTGCCCGAGAGGAAGCCCCATGGTGGTGCCTATCTCAGTGTCAAAACCGCGGTTCTGCGCACCAAGCACGCCGGTGCCCTGTATCTCCTTGCAGACAGTTACGCACCTGCGGCACCTTATGCATTTTGTCATGTCCCTGGTAACAGAGACGGAAGCGTCCACGTGAACACTGGAGCGCTCGCCTTCAAACCGTGAAGTTTCTACGCCAAGCATTTGCCCCATAGCCTGAAATTCGCAATTCTGGTTACGTGTGCAGCTCGGGCAGTCCTGCGAGTGGTCGGAAAGCAGCAGTTCATAAAGAACTTTTCGGACATTGCGCACCTTTGTGGTGTTGGTCCGCACTACCATGCCCTCGCGCACTTCCGTCATGCAGGCAGCCTGCAGGCTCTTGGCGCCTTCCACTTCGACCACGCAGATGCGGCATGCGCCCATTTTGTGAACGTCTTTGACATAGCAAAGGCTCGGGATGGTGATGTTGTTCTGCCGCGCCGCCTCCATGATGGTAGTCCCGGCAGGGACGGTGACCGGCAGGTTGTTTATTGTTAAGTTTACCACTACAGCTACCTCCTTTCGCAGTGTAGACAACGCATGGCCTCGGCCATGGCAGTCAGCTTGTGATAGCCCTTGACGACTTCTTCAAATGAATTCTTGCGTTTGTCAAGTTCCAGCATGTCCAGCGGATAGCGATTGAGTTCGACCACTTCGTCTTCGTCAAAGACATCGTCAATCTCAATTTTAGGCCCTTTGTTCAGAACGCCGCGCCCGCCGAGGTACTGGTCGATTGATTTAGCTGCCAGCTTGCCGTCGGCGATGGCTTGAACGACTGTGTCCGGCCCGTGCACCACGTCGCCGCCTGAGAACACGCCGTCCATGGTTGTCATCATTGTATCCGGGTTCACTGTGAACGTGCCCCACGGGGTCAGGCCAATGTCCTTCGTCGAAATGAACGGCAGGTCGGCGTACTGGCTGACGGCTGGGATGACGGTGTCCACTTCAATGGAAAACTCGCTGCCCGGCTGCACCACCGATTTTCTGCGTCCGCTTGAATCAAACACGCCCAAGGTCATTTTCGCGCAGTCAATTTTGTATACACGGTTGTTGCGCCCTACGAAACGCAAGGGCTGCGTCAGCTCCATGATCTTTACGCCTTCTTCGATTGCCTCATGCACCTCGGCCTTGTAGGCGGGCATCATGCCCTGTGTGCGGCGATAAATGATGGTGACTTCTTTCGCTCCAAGGCGCAGAGCCGTACGCGCCGAGTCGATAGCGGTGTTGCCGCCGCCGATGACTGCCACACGATCCCCTATGGCAGTTTCCCCGCCCAGCTTAACGCTCTTCAGGAAGTTGATGCCGTGGATCACGCCTTGCAGGTTTTCCCCTTCGACGCCGACTTGCTGCGGGAATTGCGTACCCGTTCCGACGAAGATCGCATCGTTGGTGTTTCGAAGCTCGTCAAAACCTATCTCCTTGCCAATGGTCGTATTTAGATGGATATGCACGCCTTCCTGCTCGATCAGGTGGATTTCGTGCTGCAGCACGTCCATGGGCAGGCGGTATTCCGGGATGCCGTAGGCAAGCACGCCGCCGGGGGTGCCCTCTGATTCGTAGACGTTGACCTCGTACCCGATCCTAGCCAAATAGTAGCCGCAGGTCAGCCCGGCAGCGCCGGCGCCGATGATGGCGACTCGCTTGCCGTTCTTGGGGAACACCATGTCCTGAGAAAACGGCTGCTCGTGCCTGCGGGCAAAGTCGGAGACAAAGCGTTTGATGTCGCATATCGCCACCGGGTCGTCGATCGTGCCCCGGCGGCACTTTGATTCGCAGGGCCTTGTGCAGACGCGCCCGCACACCGCCGGCAGCGGGTTCTCCTGACGGATCAGGTTGTACGCGTCCATGAACCGGCCTTTTTCCACCAAGGCGTTGTAGCCGGGCACGTTGATGTTGGCCGGGCAAGTGTTCTCGCATGGCGAGATGAACAGGTCTGCGCAGACGCCGGCCCTGCAGTACTTTTTGTGGATGTGTTCTTCAAATTCCACGCGGAAGTTTTCAATGGCGCTGAGCACCGGGTTTGGCGCCGTCTGTCCCAGTCCGCACATAGCAGACTCCTTAACGGTCAAGGCCAGCTCTTGAAGCAGCTCGATGTCGCCCTCCCGCCCGTCGCCGGTCGTGATGCGTTCCAATATTTCCAGCATGCGCTTGGTACCGATACGGCAAGCCACGCATTTTCCGCAGCTCTCGTCCCGGATAAAATCCATATAGTAGCGGGCAGTGTCCACCATGCAGGCGTCCTCGTCCATTACGATCAGCCCGCCTGAACCGATCATCGTGCCCAGTTTCAGGAGCGCGGCGTAGTCGGTGGGGGTGTTGAGGCTGTCCTTTGTAATGCACCCGCCGGAAGGACCGCCGGTCTGGGCAGACTTAAAGTCTTTGTTGTTTGGTATGCCGCCGCCGATGCCGAAGATCACGTCGCCCAGAGGCATCCCCATGGGAACCTCCACAAGGCCGGAATTAACGGTGTTTCCGGTCAGTGCAAACACTTTGGTGCCTGGGCTCTCAGGCGTACCGAACTGGCGGAACCAGTCCGCGCCGTTCAGGATGATTGGAGGCACATTGGCGAAAGTCTCCACGTTGTTTATTATCGAAGGCTTGCCAAACAGGCCCGATTGGAACGGGAACGGTGGTTTTTGTGACGGTTCGCCGCGCCTTCCCTCGACTGACGCCATCAGTGCCGTTTCCTCGCCGCAGACAAACGCGCCTGCGCCGATGCGGATCTCAATGTCAAAGTCAAACCCGCTGCCCATGATGTCATTGCCCAAAAGGCCATGTTCCCTTGCCATCTCTATGGCTGCCGTAAGGCGCCTGACGGCAATCGGGTATTCCGCACGGATGTAGACAACGCCTTTGCTGGCTCCGATGGCGTAGCCGCCCAGCATCATCCCTTCCAGTACGCTGTGGGAGTCGCCTTCAAACACCGAACGGTCCATGAAGGCGCCTGGGTCGCCTTCGTCAGCGTTGCATATGATGTATTTTTGGTCCCCGGGCTCTTTGTAGCAAGCTTCCCATTTCACACCGGTGGGGAAGCCGCCGCCGCCGCGCCCGCGCAGGCCGGCTTTTTTCATCGTCTCTATGACGTCAAACCGGTCGTCTTTTGCCAATGTGTTCGCCAAAGCCAGGTAGCCGTCCTTGGCAATATAGCTGTCAATGCAGTTCACGTCGATCAGCCCGCAGTTGCGCAGGGCTATGCGCACTTGATCCTTGAAGAAACTGACTTCGTGGATGTTTGCGACACGTTTGTTTTGGATGCAGTCGAAAAACGTATACTCTTCTACCGGATTTCCGCCGATCAAATGCTTGGCCACAACTGCCCGCATCTTTTCCGCATCCATTTCAGTATAGTACGTCTCATCCGGCAGCACATAGACCACTGGGCCGACCGCGCAAGTGCCCATGCAGCCACGCTCAATCACGGCGACTTTGCTGGTGAGGCCATGCTTTTCCAGCTCTTCCACCAGAACGTTGCGAACCTCTTCGCAGTTGGCGGAAACGCAGCCTGTGCCATAGCAAATCAAGACTTGGTAGTCGTAACCCGCCATTGCGTCGTTGTACGCAGCTTTGATCCTCGCAAGGTCGGCAGTGCCCATTATTTTTTTCTCACTCATTACGACACCACCTTTCAATACTCTTCTAAAATGCTTTTAAGCTTGTTTGCGTTTACTTGCTTGTAGACCTTGTCGTCGATCATCATGGTTGGGGCGAGTCCGCAGGCGCCAATGCAGCGCGCGATTTCAAAAGTGAATTTCCCGTCGCTCGTCGTTCCCCCCAGTTCAACGTCAAGGCGGTCCTTCAGATGCTCAACGATCTTTTTCCCGCCCCGGACATAGCATGCGGTACCCATGCACACCCTGATGGTGTGCTCGCCCCGCGGAACAGTGGAGAAAAACGAATAAAATGATACCACGCCAGACACCTCGGCAAGCGGAATGTCCATTTCCTCCGAGATGAATTCCTGCACCTCCATCGGCAGGTACCCGTAAATCTCCTGCGCAAGGTGCAGCACTTGGATCAAACTGTCATTTTTTCCCTTGTACAGGTCGATGACATTGGCAATCTGCTCAAATGCTTTTTTCTTTTCCGCATCGGTTGCCTGTGTTTCAAGATTTTTGCTCACATTATCCCTCCTTCTAAATCATGATATAAACATATATCTTCATTATATAGTATATAATTAAATTGTCACTAATGTATGATTAACTCAGTCAAATTTCGGCAATTTTGTGACGCTATGTGACGTTCCCCGTCACAATTTCATCGCATTTCACCGCCGCCAATGGAAATTGCCTATTGTTTTTAGTGCGAAAACTGATATAATATAATAAATTTCAACTGGAGAGACGGCTGATGAACGACGAAACCGTAAAAATACTGGTAGCGGAAGCGGACATGAGCATCTGCGAAATCATCAAACTTGGCGCAATCGACCAAGGATGGGCAATAGACGAAGCAAGGGATGGCATCTCAGCGATAAAGCTGCTGCGGCGCAAAGCATACCAGCTGATCATCCTGTCATGCGAGCTGCCTGTCATTGACGGGGGCATTGTGCTTCAGCTTACGCAGGAACAGGTGCGCTGCCCGGTGATTTTCATTGGGAAAAGCGGCGCCGAAGAAGACAGGCTGGCAGCATTCGAAGCAGGCGGCAACGACTATCTGCAAAAGCCCTTTTTCCCCCGTGAGCTGCTAGCCAGGATGCGCAACCTGATGAGGCTCTACGGCACCTATTACCAGAAACGGGACGAGCTGAAAGCAGGACCTGTACGCATAGAGCGCCATTCCCGGAGCGCCTTTGTCAGCGACAGCCGCCTTGAACTGACTTCCCGCGAATACAACCTCCTGCTGGAGCTTTGCAGCAACCCTGGGCGCGCTTTTTCCCGGGACTCGCTGCTGAACTCGGCATGGGGGTCCTCTTTCGAGGGCGGGGACCGCACGGTTGACACGCATATCAAGTCGCTGCGGAAAAAACTCAGCCCCTTTCAGGACTGCATCAAGACCGTCTGGGGGTACGGATACAAATTTGAGGAATAACGAATGCTAAAACCTGTCAAAATCAGTTGACAATTAAATGTGAAAATAATATAATCGAACTACAAAAGAAATACATGGATGATGAGTGCGGGAGAGTTCGCGTGTAACGCGGCGCCGAAGGAATAAGCAGGCATTTGGCCATAATGCCGGCGATGATCTCAGGCAAAGAGGACCGTGCTCGGACATAACTCTGGAAAGCGCAGCACCGAAGGGGCAACTTCAGAAATGGAGGAAACTCTCAGGTCAATAACAGAGCAGGGGGCTACTGTCTTCTGCTTTTTTTGTTGCAAAGCAGGAGAAGCCCAAAGTCAAGAGAAGGGTGAACAGCAGCGAGTATGTACAATGTGGTAGTCGGGACAGCCGGCCATGTGGACCATGGAAAGACCTGCCTGATCAAGGCGCTTACGGGAGTTGACACCGACAGGCTGAAAGAGGAAAAAAAACGGGGCATCACGATTGAGCTGGGGTTTGCAAAAATGCAAAACGACAGAGGGCTGAACATCGGCGTTATCGACGTCCCCGGGCATGAGAAGTTCATAAAAAACATGCTGGCTGGGATTGGCGGAATCGACATGGTTCTTCTTGTAGTCGCTGCTGACGAAGGAATCATGCCGCAAACCGTTGAGCATTTCGAAATCCTGAAAATGCTTCGGGTGAAGAAAGGCATCGTCGCCGTTACGAAGACGGACATGGTCGATGAAGAATGGCTTGAGATTGTAAGGGATGACATAAACGAGTTCGTGGCAGGCACTTTTCTGGAGAATGCCCCTGTTGTCGAAGTCTCGGCGCATACAGGGCAAAACATATCGGAACTGAAGGAATTAATCTGCGGCATAGCTGAAAAAACTGAAACCCGCAGGCTGCAACCGTCGCTTTTGAGGATCCCCGTAGACAGGGTTTTCACGATAGACGGGTTCGGCACGGTGGTGACAGGGACGCTCATTGAAGGCACCGTCGCGGTTGGGGACGAGGTGATGGTCTACCCGGCGGGCAAGCCGGCAAAGGTAAGGCACCTGCAAGTCCACGGCGACATGGTGAACAAAGCCTTCGCCGGACAGAGGACTGCTTTGAACCTGACAGGAATCAAGAGGGAAGAACTGCAGCGCGGCGACGTGCTGGCTGCAAAAGGCGCACTGAAGCCAACCATGATACTCGACGTCAAGATCGACATGTTCAAGGACAGCCCGCGCATGCTGGTTTCCGGCAGCAGGCTGCACCTGTACTGCGGGTCGGCCGAGGTTTTGTGCAAGGTGGTGCTCCTTGATGCAGAAAGGCTGGAAAGCGGCCAGTCAGGCTTCGCGCAGCTAAGGTTGGAAGAAGAGGTCGCACTGAGGAAGGACGACAGGTTCATACTGCGGTTTTATTCCCCCCTTGCCAGCATAGGCGGCGGGATTGTCCTCAATTCCAACCCGGTGAGGCGGCGACGGTACCAGGAAGAAACGCTTCAGGCGTTCTCCGTGAAGGAGGCCGGGGGGCTGGAGGAAGTGCTTGAGCAGGTGCTGCTTGAGGAAAGCAAAAAAATGCCTCCAACGGACGAAGTCAGCCGGCTGGCTGGGCTTGCAAGCGAAGAAGCGGCAGCAATTTTTGATTCGCTGGCTCAAAAAGGCAGGATCGTGCGACTGGCAGGAGGCATTGCGGTTCACACCGACTACCTGAACCATGCAAAGGAGAAGGCAGAGTTTCTTATGGAGCGATTTCACAGAGAAAACCCGTTCCGGCCGGGGATGCCCAAGGAAGAATTCCGCAAAAGGCTTGCAGGCAAATTGTTTTTAGACAATCGGCTCGTTGATACGCTGATTGGCAGAATGGCAGAAGACGAAACGATTGTGGACAACGGAAACCTCATTTCGAAGAAGGGGTTTGCCGTTACGTATACACCCGAAACCTTGAAGCAGAAGAGCAAAATTGAAGAAGACTATAGGGCGAGAGGCGTCGAAGCCCCTGAAACAGAGGAATACCTTAACCTTCTTGGATATAACGAACGGCCAGCCGCCTCAGAGCTCATCGAAGCTCTGAGGCGCGAAGGCCGTTTGGAAAAGCTGGCGCACAACTGCTATATCCATGCGGACTGCTTAGCCGGCGCCGTAGGTCTGCTGAAGGAGAAGATGGCGCAAAACGGGGAAATAACCCTTTCCGAGTACCGGGACATGCTCGGAACGTCCAGGAAATACGCAGTCAGGATACTGGAATACCTAGATCAGCAGAAGGTGACCAGGCTGGTCGGCGAAGCAAGGGTGTTGGTGTAGGGGAGGCATATTCAAGGTAGCAGAGCATATCGATGAAGGAAATGAGGACAGTGGCGCCCACATTGATCCTAAGACGTGCGAAGAAACAGGTGGATATTGCGGCCATGGGGGTGGCTGGGTACATTTCTTTTACGATGCTGAGGAAGGCTTGTACGGGGTTGCTTATGGCGACGAGTCAGGAGGAAGTTTTCAGATATACTCGAAAAAAGAATTTGAAAAAACATGCGAGTTTTACATGGACACCCTTAATGTGTTTACAGCTTTTAGCTCGACGATAGCTGAGGAGTACGAATATTCCGACGAAAAATCCGATTTAAACAAAGAAGCATGGGCAGGGAAATGCGCAGTCGCTTATGGCACGAAACTTGTTACTGAATTCGTTTACGACAGCAGTGAATCAAGTTGGAGAAAATTCAACAGCATAATAGCTGTGAAGTTAGGAGACAAGTGGGGCGTGGTTGACAAAGATGGAAAGGTTGTGATCCCGTTCGTGCTTGAGGAAGCAATCAGCATTGACGATATGTCTGCTTTCGGCAAATACAATGGGAAATATGGGATTATGAGGGTAACTGAGAATTGAAAGGAATTTTACTAACGAACAACCCGGCAGCTGCCGGGGAATATGAGGGGAAGATGGAAACCATGTACCTTGAGGGAGCGGAAATAGAGGGTGAGCTTTACCGAAAATTTTAACAAACCCATTAATTGGAAAGGAAGTGATACTTACTATGAAAAAACGAATTTTACCCCTGTTGCTTATCGCGTTCCTCTGCTTGATGCTTATTCCATTCACGTTTGCATCAGATGATGGATACAAAGAAGACATACCGCTTAAATACGATTATGCCGAAGCATTTTGCGAAGGCGTAGCCAGGGTCGTGCTAAATGACAAATGCGGCTTTATCAACAAAACCGGCGAAGAGGTTATTCCGCTCAAGTATGATGCCGCAAGTAGTTTTTCAGATGGCACAGCGTTGGTTGTGCTTGATGACAAATGGGGACTTGTTGATAATACTTTTAAAGAAGTCCTTCCGCCCAAATATGAACGCCTATGGGGTTTTGATGATGGCGTGGCGTGGTACGGGCAAGATGGAAAACTCGGTTTAATCGACGAAACTGGGAGAGAGATCATTCCTCCCAGGTACGATAGTGCAATAGGTTTCGTTTATGGCATAGCAGCAGTTCGCTTGGGCGATGAGGAAAGCGGCAAATGGGGCTTTATCAACAAGACCGGGAAGGAAATTATTTCACCTAAGTATGACTATGTCGCTACCCCTTTTTCTGAATATGAATCAACAGTAAAGGTGGTGGTCGGCGCAGGAGACTATTATCCACGCAGCCATGGCATTGTCGATAAAAACGGCGAGGTGGTGCCGCCAAAGTATGATAAAATTGAGTTTTGCGGAGAAGGCATGGCAAGATATTATACTGGCAGAAAGTGCGGCGTATTAGACAACAAAGGCAAGGAGGTTACGCCACCAAAGTATAAGCAAGTTGAAGATTTTTTTGATGGCATGGCTGCAGTATGCTATAGTGACGGTGTCGATTACGATAGCGATGCTGTTTGGGGTTTCATTGACAAGACTGGTAGGGAAATAGTGCCACTAACATATAGTAAAGTTTACAATTTTTACGATGGCAAAGCAGCGGTAGAACGCGACCACCGCTTGGGCTTTATTGATAAAACCGGGAGAGAGGTTATCCCACCGAAATACGACTTCGTTATGCCGTATTTCACGGACGATCCGCGATATTTTGTTGAAGGCTTAGCTGCGGTTCGCGGCGGCGAGGGCTCCTATTGGGGCTTCATAGATGAAGCAGGCAAAGAAATAGTGCCTTGTAAGTATCTCGATGTGCATAATTTCTCAGAAGGCATGGCTGCGGTCAGAACTGGCAGCTGGGAAGCACCGCCAGGGTATGACAGTAATTGGGGCTTCATAGACAAAACAGGCAGAGAGGTCATTGCGCCCAAGTACAGCGAAGTGGAAGATTTTATAGAA
>Ga0082212_10001909_pt1 | contig 30628 bp, 20 predicted proteins | sample TergutNt197P3_FD_71548 | JGI IMG/M metagenome (GOLD analysis project Ga0082212, IMG submission 71548) | Neocapritermes taracua P3 segment gut microbial communities from Petit-Saut dam, French Guiana - Nt197 P3 | ecosystem: Host-associated > Arthropoda: Insects > Digestive system > Gut ...
ACTTCGTCCCCAATCTTTTCCAAGGTTAGCCTTATTTTTGTAATGCCAGATAATCCACCTGCACGATTTGAAATATTTTGTCGCAGGATGTTTTAAGTCTGCTAAAATTTCAGAAAATCCACATACAAAAAGCGTTCCGGATGGTTTCAAAATTCGTGCAGCCTGTTCAATCCATTGCATGGAAAATTTGATATATTCTTCCTGACTTTCAAAATTATCCCATTCCGCCTTTTTAATATTATAGGGAGGGTCGGCAAAAATCATATTTGCGCTTTCGGACGGAAGCGATTGTAGCCACGCTATACTGTCGCCTTGCCATAATTGCCCGTTCTCGTGCCTGTAAAACAACAATGGCTTCACATTGCTCTCAAAAGCGGCCTTAATCCGTTCCCCTTTGAGCATCATCATGCCGAAGAAATTCGGCAATTCTTTATTTCGTACCATTGACTTATTCATTGACAGATTTTTTTGACCGCAAACGTACATGAAAAATTTGGATTTTCCAAGCGTGTCCAATGAAAAAACTTTTTTTACAGAGAAAAATAGACAGGAATCATGTAACTGTTTCAAAGTATTTTTTTTTGGCAAATTGTCATTTCAGAAAAAATACATACCTTTGCAGCTGCCATACAAAATAATTATCATTTTTTTAATCATACGTTCCGAACGTACACTTCATTTTTTCAACACCACCGGGCCATGCGACCCTGAATATCATTATATGCTTCCTCCCGAAGATCGTCTGGTGGGCGCGCAATTGTCCCGTTACATTAAAGATCGTCTCCTGTGTCTGATGATATTGATCCTGCAGGCATGTTGTTCAATATTTTGTTTAACTGGTCGCAGGCAGTTGTGCCTAAGCCTCTGATTATACTTTTCGATGAAGTGGATGTATTGGAAGGTAATGCCATGATCAGTTTTCTGAGGCAGTTGCGTGACGGTTTTACGGGACGTGGAATAGGCAGGTTCCCCGTATCCATCGCTCTGGTGGGTATGCGTGATTTGAAGGATTACATTACCGCATACAAAGACGGCGTAGGGCCCAATCCGGGTTCGCCGTTCAATATCAAGGAAGATTCCGCCTTCCTGTCCAATTTTCAAAGGGAGGAAATTGCTCGTCTTTTTGCACAGCGTATTGCCAAGAACGGTCAGCAAATTACGCGGGAGGCGTTGGACTATGTATTCGAGCAGTCAAACGGTCAGCCGTGGATTGTCAATTCACTGTTCAAACGGACCATCTTTCGCATCCTCGACGCTGATAGTGTCGAGACGGTAGAGTTGAAGCATGTCGAAGAAGCCCGCGAACAGATGATCATGGCGCGTGAGACCCATTTAGAGGCTTGGATATGGACAGCATGTTGAGGGAATTTCAGAAGTTCTGGCGCCGGTATGCCGACACCTGGGAAGAAAAGGCGGACTATACCGAAGCCTTTTCCCCCACCTGCTGCTGATGGCTTTCCTTCAAAGGATAATGAACGTTAGGGCGACGTGACCTTAGTGGGATGCTGATCACCTTTTTTTCCCTGAATTGGTATAAAATATACAAATCTATGATAATAATAAAAGAAACCGTATCTTTGCCGCCTCAAAGTGTAAAACGAAATTACCTCAAAGTGTAAAACGAAATTGCCTCAAAGTGTAAAACGAAATTACCTCAAAGTGTAAAACAAAATTACATCAATCAGTAAAATGATTTACCCGTAAAGTGTAAAATGACATACAAATGAAATATATTAAACGACTGACAGACATTGAATTATCAAGCAAACTGGAATCGTAAGGAGCGGTACTGATTCGCGGAGCAAAAGCATGCGGAAAAACAGAGTCGGCTAAACAGTTTGCCAAAAGTATTGCCCATATTGATACCGATGAAATGGTACCTGAAATTATGTCCGCTAATCCGGGACGCATACTTTTGGGCGACACGCCGCGTTTGCTTGACGAGTGGCAGGAGCAGCCAAAACTGTGGAACTTAGTACGCCGCGAAGTCGATGAGCGCTCCCTTCCTGCTCAATTCATTCTTACCGGTTCTGCCAATCCCGAAGAAAGCGTAAAAATGCATTCCGGCGCCGGTCGGTTCACAACACTGGATATGCGTACAATGTCGTGGCAGGAATTAGGCATTTCTTCCGCGAAAATCAAGATGAAAGACCTGTTTCAAGGATCAAAAATTGACATTTTTGATGAGGCAATGCAATTGGAAATGATAGTTGAAAAAATAGTGACCGGCGGATTTCCAAAATTCTTACTTCCGGTTTTTTTTGGTAGTAATCAAGATTACGCCGTTTTTACCTTTTTCGCCGTAGACGTCAGTTGCTGCATTGTTTTTGAGTACAGATATTGACTCGATTTCTTCCGGAAGAAGATTTTCTATGGTCGAAAATTCTTTATCGTCCACAATTATTAAAGGTTTATCTGATGCATTATTCAAAAATGAGAAAGTATTGTTTTCTTTCAAATCAGCAACTATTTCTGCTTTTGGCTGTACCAAAATTACATGCTGCTGTCCTGAATCATGATTTTGTGTTGCAAATGCCTTTGTAGTAATCAAAATTACGCCGTTTTTACCTTTTCTGCCGAAGACGTCAGTTGCTGCATTGTTTTTTAGTACGGACACAGAATGGATTTCATCCGGAGACATAGTTTCAAAATTTAAAATTTCATTCCCGTCTATCACAATTAAGGGTTTGTCTTCTTTTTTGTCATCGGTATTATCGATGACATACTCTTTTCCCGTAAACTTTATCGTATCTGTTTGTTGAAACGTCAACGTATCTGCCGTCAATATAAACTTATCGGTTTTCAGCATTACTTTTCCTTCTGTACCTGTCAGCATTGCGCTGTAAGCGTCTTCTTTTTTGTCATCGGCATTATTGATGACATACTCTTTTTCGGAAAAGGCCATTAGGAAGATGGCAATGGCCGGTATCGCCAGCAGGGCGAAAAATTTCTTTGTCGGGTTTGAAATGTTTTTTTTCATCATGTTGATTCGTTTAAAATTATTTGAATGGGAAAATGAATGGGTTATTGCGAAAACAGGCGATTTCATCCATTGGTTTAGCAGCGCCTGTTGATAGTCAGCCGGTCGAAAACCGGTCAATACCTCCCGGTCGGCAAGGTACTCTTGATTGTTACGGACTGCTTTTTCGTAAAATCGGACAATCGGGTTGAACCACCACATCAGACTTAGCAGGTTTGTGAGACACAGATCGATCCAGTGATGCTGTTTGACATGTGCATTTTCATGCGCCAGGATAATCTCTTTTTCGGTTTCCGTTAAATGTAAGGGAATAAACACAGACCGAAAAAATGTAAAGGCGTGGTCAAATTCGGAAGATTCAATGATTTGATAACCGGCAGGTTGGTTTTGACGGTTACGGCGTATGGATAGAAAGATACGCACCAATCCGATGCTCCGGACAAGGAGCAATACGGATAATACCGTCAAGTATACAACAGGCAACAGTCTACTGTAAAAGTTGATGAATGAAAATCTGTTGCTTTCGCCCGTCGGGATTGTTGGCAGTTCAGTCATTGGAAATGCCGGCGACTGCAGCATGGGAGCCGAAATAGCCGGAGCGGTCACTTCAACCGTATAACGAATGACGATCAGCGGCAGCAGTACGGCGGCGGCTATCCCTGTCAGCAGGAAGCCGCGATTGAAACGGTAAAACGTTTCTTTTTGCAGGAACAGCAGGTAGATACCCCAGAACACGGTCAGGATGACGCCTGCTTTCAGACTGTAAATACCAAAGGCTACCATGATTTTTCAGGGTTGTTTTGTCAGTTCTCTTTTTGTTTCTTCCAGCAACATTTCCATTTCCTGCAGGGTCATGTCGGATTCTTTTGCAAAGAACGAGGCCATGGAGGCAAACGAATTATTGAAATAGTTTCTTAACATGCCGAAAAGCTGATGTTTTGAGTAATCATCCTTTCCGACAAGCGGATAGTAAGTAAAGATACGTCCGTTGGCTTGATGGCCGACGTATCCTTTTGTTTCAAGGATGCGTATTATCGTTGAAACTGTTGTGCGCGAAGGCTTCGGTTCACTGAAACAGTCGCGTACATGCTGCACCGACCCTTCTTCCATCTTCCACAGGTATTGCATCACCTGCTCTTCTGCTTTTGTTAATTGCATCGCTTTTAAAAATTGACGCTGCAAATATACGACTATTTTTTTAGTCGCAAAATTTTTTATGTATTTTTTAATTTTTTTTTTAGATAGTACCGTCAAGGGTAATTTGTAAAACTGAAAACTTTTTTTTATTTTTGCGTCCAGTATTTATTATTAGAGTTTAGAGATTAGAGTTTAGAGTTTAGAGATTAGAGTTTAGAGATTAGAGTTTAGAGATTAGAGTTTAGATATTAGAGTTTAGAGTTTAGAGTTTAGAGATTGGGGATTATCGAAAAGATGTATTGGGTGGAGCAAACTCGAAAATTTATGAAAAATCGGCAATAACATGACTGTTGATATACGCGATGAAGGTAAATGGCTTGTTGCATTGGCTTCCGGTGATTTTCATGCATTTGATGTTTTGTATAAAAAATATCACCGGGCGCTTTACCATTTTTCGCTAAAGCTGTCAAATGACCCGCATGAAGCCGAAGAACTGGTGCAGTCTGCCTTTGTGGCCGTTTGGGAAACGCGACATACAATTGATCCTGACAAATCTTTCAGCGCTTTTTTGTTCAGCATCGTACGTAACCGTTTCTACGACATGTTGCGCAAGCGCGTTGTAGAGAGTTGTTATGCGGATTATATGCTGCATCAGGATCAACCGGAAATTGACGACGACCTCGAAAAACAGATCGAAGACAAGGAAATCAGGGAAATCATCCAAAAACTGTTACGGCAGGTACCCGAACGGCGACAGGAAATCTTCCGCCTGCGACATGAAGAAGACTTGTCGTACAAACAGATAGCCGAAAAACTGCAAATATCTGAAAATACGGTGGATACACAAATAAGAAATGTACTCAACTTCCTGCGGAAAGAGTTGCCGAAATATGTAAGGCTGTTACTATAAATTGTCATTTCAAAAAAAAAGTATACCTTTGCAGTTGTCATACAAAATAAATTAGCAAGTTAAAATCATGAGTACCGAACGTAATCTTCATTTTTTCAACACCACCGGGCCGTGTGACCCTGAAAAACATTATATGCTTCCACCCGAAGACCGGTTAGTAGGAGCGCAATTACGACGTTATATTCGCGATGAACTCTATTGGTTGCTTCATGCGCCCCGTCAAACGGGTAAAACGACTTTTTTACAAAGCTGGATGCGTGAAATCAATCATAAGGGCGAAGCGGTGGCCTGTTATGTGAGTGTGGAAGATTGCCAGAAAGTGACTGATTGGAAAGCAGGCATGTTAGTTCTTCATAAGGCTGTATGCGACTATGCCGATTGGGGTGGCTTACCTGTTCCTTTACTCGAAGCCCGTGAGCCGGAAGGACTTTTGCGGGCAACCTTAAAAAGATGGGCTGAACTTGTAGCGCCAAAACCGTTAATTGTTTTATTCGACGAGGTTGACGTGTTGGAAGGCGAAACGATGATCAGTTTCCTCCGTCAGTTGCGTGGTGGTTTTGCTATACGCGGCATCGGTAAATTCCCCGTATCCATCGCTTTGGTGGGCATGCGTGATTTGAAGGATTACATTACCGCATCCAAAGACGGCATATCGCCCAATCCGGGTTCGCCGTTCAATATAAAGGAAGATTCCGCCTTCCTGTCCAATTTTCAAAGGGAGGATATCGCCCGTCTTTTTGCACAGCGTACCGCCGAGAACGGTCAGCAAATTACGCGGGAGGCGTTGGACTATGTATTCGAGCAGTCAAACGGTCAGCCGTGGATTGTCAATTCGCTGTTCAAACGGACCATCTTTCGCATCCTCGACGCTGATAGTGTCGAGACGGTGGAGTTGAAGCATGTCGAGGAAGCCCGCGAGCAGATGATCATGGCGCGTGAGACCCATTTAGACGCGTTGGGGGAGCGTTTGAAAGACCCGCGCATCCGCAGGGTGGTGGAACCTATCATTATTGGCGAGGTAAATCCCGACCTTGGACGCTCCAATCCCGATGTGATGCTGGCGATGGATCTGGGGCTGGTGCAGTGGACATCCGAGACAGGCCTGACCATTTCCAATCCCGTATACACCGAGATATTGATACGCCATCTCAATTCGGGCTATCACGACATCATGCCCCCGCCCGCTTCGTGGAAGTGGCAGAAGCCCGACGGAGGCTTGGACATGGACAGCATGTTGAGGGAATTTCAGAAGTTCTGGCGCCGGTATGCCGACACCTGGGAAGAAAAGGCGGACTATACCGAAGCCTTCCCCCACCTGCTGCTGATGGCTTTCCTTCAAAGGATAATGAACGGTAGCGGTCGTATTGAGCGCGATTGCGGAGCCGGAAGGGGACGGATGGATGTGGGCGTTGAATACAGGGGCGACTGGCACGTAATTGAGATTAAACTGGTACGCGACCACGACAGCCCGCAAACGGTCAGGGAAGAGGGTCTGGAACAAATCGGATACTACCGCGACCGGTTTGATGCCGGAACACCTGCCTGGCTGCTTATCTTTGACCGCCGAACGAAAACGCGGGAAAAAGACTGGAATGAGCGCATCACGTGGGAACGGGAGGGCGACGTGGCCGTTGTGGGATGCTGAGGGTTTAGGGTATAGAGTTTAGAGTATAGAGTTTAGAGTATAGAGTATAGAGTTTAGAGTTTAGGGTATAATTTTGTTGTTGCGAATAACCTGTAACGATAATACCAAAGCGATTGGACAAGAAATTTTACATCACTCAGACCTCGTTCCGGCAATTGTTTGAAAAGCATTTCGACCCGCTTTGTCAATTTTTGGCTTGTTACACATCCGATCGTGCGACGATCGAAGATGTGGTGCAGGATGTGTTTGTGAAAATGTGGGAAAAGCGCGATGAAATCCAAATAGAATCTGTAAAGACCTATTTGTTCACGTCGGCGCGTAACCGGATGTTGAATTATATCCGCGACGGGAAACGGCAAAATACCTTATTGGAACAATGGGTGCAATCCGAACTGGAAAAGAAACGGGGTGAAGAATGTTTCGACATCGACGAATTTTCACGGCGGGTGGAAGGGGCTATTGAGTTCCTGCCTGATAAATGCAGGAAAATTTTCAACCTGAGCAAGAAAAAGAATTTAACATACAAACAAATTGCCGAACAGCTTGATATTTCAGTCAAAACAGTGGAAACGCAAATGGGGATTGCCTTGCGTAAAATACGAGAGCAATTGTCGGCTTATTATCCGCGAATATAAAAAAATCATTTTCATTTAGGGGTCGGGTTTTCAATCGGTGTCTATTTTAACAGGACGAAACAATCCGTCCAATGAAGTATTATGGAAATAGACGAACTGATAGCAAAGTATTTGAGCGGAGAGGCTTCCCCCGAAGAGGTCAATGATCTCGTTGAGTGGGTGCAAGCTTCACCTGAAAACGAATTGCTGTTCCGACAATCGGAAGAGGCATGGCGCCTGACGCACGACCCATCGAAGCCTATTCATATTGACAGGGAAAGAACCTGGGCGATGATAAAAAAGCGGATTTCGAGGCAATATTCATTGCCGGCTATGTTGCGGATAGCCGGCGTGGCTGCTGCCGTTGCGCTCGTACTGGGTCTGGCTGTGCCCTATCTTTTGAACGGTCATCAAAACGAAATGTCTGTTCAAACTCAAATAATCTCCCTGTATGTCCCCGGAGGGGTTTGTTCTAAAACTGTTTTGCCTGACAGCACGGTCGTATGGCTCAATGCTTCGTCTTCCATCAGTTATCCAAGCCGTTTTGACGGCGACACCCGTACCGTTGAACTGGTGGGAGAAGCTTTTTTCGACGTCGCGCGCGACGAAAGCAAGCCCTTTATCATCCAAAGCGGCAAATTGCGGGTGAACGTGCTGGGCACTTCATTCAACTTCAAACATTACGAAGGAGATACCCATGCGGCGATTGCCGTCGAAACAGGCATGGTGTCCTTATCGACAGGCGCATCCAAAACCACCCAACTGGAAGCAGGACAATATGCCACGGTTGACAACCGTACTTTGCAGACCCAGGTATACGATGATATCCCGACTGTTACAATAAAAAAGGAGGAGTTGACCGCTACGAATACGCCTGTCATGGTCGACAGGGAATCGCTCAACAATCAGTTTTCGTTGTGGCGTAGTTATGTGCTGGTTTTTCGGGACGAACCTTTCATCAATATCCTGAATGAATTGTCAAGGCACTATAATGTGGATTTTGAAATACGGGACAAAGAAATAATGGATTATGAGTACACTGCCACTTTCAACGATATGGGCCTTGAAGATATTTTGAAATTGCTAAAAATTTCAGCGCCAATCGATTATACCATCAAAAGTTTAACTTCTAATACCGATAATGCCTATGGGAAAAGAAAAGTAACCATCTTTCGGAAATAAGCCCGACGCTTATAACGAAAAATGAGGCGACTGCCATCGCCTCATCAAGTGTTTTTAGCTTTCATCGCCTATGACCGTTATGACTGTCATAAGCCAATTGTATAATAAAAAAACAGTCAAAAGTATGTACATTTTTAAAATTAAACAAATTAAACAACTCTTATTACGAAATGGAGTTAAAAAATTAGCAAACGTTATGAAAATAGCAGCGTTTTTAACATTCTTTTTTTCACTGCAACTGATTGCAGTGAACTCGTATTCACAGTCAACGCGTCTCAATCTGGATATGGAAACCGCCAAAATCAAAGACGTGCTGATGCAGATTGAGAACCAGTCGGAGTTCTATTTTCTTTACAATGGCAAATTGGTTGATGTGGACAAAACGGTCAGCATTCATGCCGAAAACCAATCCATCACCAACGTTCTTTCTCAATTGTTTGATAACAGGGAAGTGGCCGTAAAGATAATCGACCGTCAGATTGTTTTACTTCCCGCCACCATGGAATCAGATTTTGGAATTGTCCCGTCTGTCTTGCAGGGAATAGCAATCACCGGTACGGTGACCGACTCAAATGGAGAACCACTGCCCGGTGTTACCGTGATTATCAAGGGAACCACGCAGGGAACGGCAACCGACGTTGACGGCACTTATTCCCTGTCGGTACCGGGTGAAAATGAAATTTTAATGTTTTCTTATATTGGGTTTTTTACGCAAGAAATAACCGTAGGCAGCCAACGAAATATCAACATCACTTTGATCGAAGATGCCCGCCAGCTCGAAGAGGTGGTGGTGGTAGGTTATGGCGCCCAAAAGAAAGTGAACCTGACAGGTGCCGTCGCAAATATCAGTTTTGAGAACGAAGCAATTACCTCACGGCCCTTGACAAGCGCTTCTGCCGCATTATCAGGGTTGATGCCGGGATTAGTCATTCGTCAGTCAAGCGGTGATCCTAATTCCGATGGAGCAAGTATCAGGGTCAGGGGTGTCGGTACGCTCAATAACAGCGATCCTTTGGTGCTGATAGATGGACAACCCGGTGATTTAAACAGTTTAAGTCCAAGTGATATTTCATCCATTTCGGTGCTTAAGGATGCTGCATCAGCGGCTATTTATGGGTCAAGGGCGGCCAATGGCGTGATTTTGGTAACCACTAAGGCAGGAATGGACAGTGGCGGTAAAGTGACTTTCAACTATACCGGCAATATCGGGTTTACAAATCCAACCAAGTTGTACGAACTCGTCACCAATACGGCCGATCACATGACGATCTCGAATCTGGTGTATCAAAATTCTGGTCAAAACCAACCGTTTTCTCAGGAATTAATAAATGAATGGCGTGAAAAATCGAAAACAGACCCTATCCTTTATCCGAATACCAATTGGTGGGATGTGCTACTTACGCCCAACACGATTAATAACCATGCATTATCGGCAAGAGGCGGTAACAGCAAGATCAATTTCTACACTTCTTTCAATTTTCTGGATAATAACGGGATTATGAAAAATACGGCTTTTAAGCGATATACTTTCAAAAATACCTTGACTTATCAGGTGAACAGTTGGCTTAAAATGGGAAATACGATAACGGCAATGTTTGGAAAAGCAGAACCGGTAAGTCCCGAATATGTATTTCAATGGTTTTTGGTAACTACTCCCGGACTGTTGCCCAAGCATCCGGATGGTCGATATGGAGGCGCCATGACGCCCGGTGAGGCTTCCGCCAACAATCAGTTTATAGCGCTGGAAAATTCGCTGGGTGAAAGAAATACGCAGCGTTATAACGGGAAACTGTTTGCTACCATCACGCCAGTAAAAGGATTCGATATTACCGGTAGCTATTATATTGACATGTATAATTACGATGCATGGAGCAGTAACCGACCGACCACACGCTGGAATTTTCAGACCGAAACGCCGATTAGCGTACCTTCCGGGATTTTAAGTATTAACAACAGTTACTCAAAAGCCCAGCGTCATGTGTTTGATGTTTTTGCAAACTATTCCAAAACCTTTGCCGAATTGCACAACATTCAGCTATTGGCAGGTTTCAACCAGGAATATTATAAAAGCCAGTATTTCAGCGCAGCCAAACAAGACCTGTTCAGTTTGGACACGCCTGTATTGGATGCCGCCCCTACCATGACTTCGTCAGGAGGCAGCGCTTCCGACTTTGCCATGCGGTCATTTTTCGGACGAATCAATTATGATTATGCAAATAAATATTTGTTCGAAGTCAATCTTCGTGCGGATGGATCTTCCCGATTTTCGCCTGACAACCGTTGGGGCTATTTCCCGTCGTTTTCTGCTGGATGGCGTATTTCGGAAGAGACATTCTGGGAAAATCTGAAACCGACGGTGGATAATCTGAAGCTCAGGGGTTCCTGGGGTCAATTAGGAAATAACATGATCGGTAATTACGACTGGCAGGATTTATTTGCCGTCGCCAATCACAGTTTTAATGGAGTTGCCGTTACGGGGCTTGCACCTAATGCTATTGCCAATAACCTGATTACCTGGGAAACGACAGAAGTGATTAATGTGGGCGCTGATGTCACCTTATTTGGCGCCTTGAATCTCTCTCTTGAATACTATAACAAGTACACGCATGGCATTCTGTACCGCGACCCCATCCCATACGTCAATGGCGGTCTAACAGCACCGATGGTCAATAGCGCAGAAGTCCGTAATACAGGCTTTGAATACGATGTGAATTATCGCACCAAAATCGGTAAGGATTTCATTATTTCCATTGGGCTGAATGGTGCTGTTAACCACAATAAAATTGAGAAATACAAGGATGGCTTGCTGGAAGTACGTGGTGTAAGCGCATGGAAGGAAGGCCAGCCGATCGATAAATTCTATGTCAGAGAGATCGATCATATTGTTCAGGACAAGGCGGAAATCGACAGGCTGGTAGCTGATGGCTGGACATTCAATCCTTCCGTTCCGGGCCCCGGCGATTTCCTGTATAAAAACAACAACGGCGACAAGGCGATTAACGATGAGGATAAAGTGCTGAAAGGCAATCCTATTCCCATATTCAGTTATGGAGGAACGCTCTCGATGGAATACAGGGGTTTTGATTTTTATGGTTTGATAACCGGCATTTCGGGATGGGACAGATATACCAGCTCAACGCTCTTCAGTCTGGATACATACCCCAATTACATGTTTCACAAGAGTTACATGAACGCATGGACGGAAACGAATCACAGTACAACCATTCCCAAGATATATTACAGTAACCCCAAAAACCAGCAGGTGTCGGATTACCACCTTCATGATGCAAGTTACATGCGGGTAAAAACACTTCAATTGGGATATACGTTGCCCGCCAAGATGTCCAAACGGATATTCATGGACAAACTGCGCGCATACATCAATCTTGAGAACTTCTTCACGTTTACTTCGTATCCCGGAATGGACCCTGAAGCTACCGGATCAACCTATCAGGCCGACACGAATTACCCTTTACTAAAAACCGTGTCGTTTGGCCTTAATATTAGTTTTTAACATTTAAAATGATATGCAAATGAAAAAGATATTATTTGTTTTTTGTGCTTTCGCCATTTTGGCAAGTTGCAATGATGGCTTTTTAGACAGGACTCCCTACAATCAGATTTCAAGCACGATTATCTGGAAATCTGACGCGAACGCTATTATGGGTGTCAATGGAATCTATATGAACTCAAAGCGGGAATGGGCTATGATGGGATTTCCCTATCATTTTACGCGTTGCGGGCCTGACGGCTTTGAAATGTGGCGTACTTCTGAAATGGAACGGAATACGGCAACAAGCAGAAGCGGATTCTTTTTGGGTACTTACAGAGAATTTTACCGGATGATCCGCGGGGCAAACGATGCGATTTATAATTTGACGGATAACCCTGATGTCACGCCTGACCTGGCAAAAAGATTGGTAGGTGAAGCAAAGTTTTTCCGAGGTCTTTCGTATTTTATTCTTTGGCATTTTTTTGGTGGAGTAATCATTTTAGACGAACCGATATTGCCTCAGAATACCTATTTACCAAGAAATACGGCAGAGGAAGTAAAGGAATTTCTTATCAAGGACCTGACAGACGCCATCGATCTGTTGCCGGTGGTTCATGCCGAAGCAGATTATGGCCGAATAACAAAAGGCGCTGCCATAGCGTTGCTTGGTAAAGTATATCTGTTCGACCAGCAGTGGGGAAAGGCAGTCGAGCAGTTTGGAAAACTTCTGAGTTCACCCTATTCATACAATTTGCATCCCGAATACTGGCAATTGTTCGATTTCAAATGGGAAAAGAATGACGAAGTGGTATATGCCGTTCAAATGATTGATCAGCTTGACTTGGGCAGTTCGATGGAAGAATGGTATGGCATGCGTTCTACACACCAATATGCGCAGTCCTACTGCTTCCCTTCTTCGCTTACTTTTGAGACCTATACGCACGCCGATGGAGAGCCAATCGATTTAATTTCCAGACCCAAAAGAAGCGATTATGACACCGAGTTCGATTATGGTGTCGTCTTGATGGAATGGTACGAGGATTTATTGAAGTCGGATCTTGACAAGCGGTTGCAGGGAAATATCATTATACCGACAGATACTTTTCTGGGTGCAAGAAATGAAATTTATAAAAAATACTGGCCGTACGAAGATTATCTGACGGCATCGCCGCCGCCTATCTTTCAGGATTTGACAACGCTGGCGCGCTTCCATTGGCGCAAATTTGTCAATACCGGAACCGAAAATGTGACCAGATGGAATTCGCCCAATGATATTCCCATCATTCGATTTGCAGATGTGCTACTGATGTATGCCGAAGCGCTAAACGAACAATCCGGCCCCGTGGCCGAGGTGTACCAGTCGGTGAATCGTGTCAGAACAAGATCCGGAATAGTTGATTTGCCCGAAGGATTGAGCAAGGACGAGATGCGAAGAATGATCTGGATGGAAAGATTTCATGAGTTTCCGGGCGAAGGTCATTTGTTCTTCGATGTGCGCCGATGGAAAACCGCACATACCACCGACCCTATTTTTGGTTTAAATCATAATGTGCTTGATTTCAGGGGTGAGGTAGATTTTACGCGGGTATTTGTTGAACGGAATTATCTTTGGCCGATACCGCAAGCCGAAATAGAACTGAACGACAAATTAACCCAGAATCCAGGATGGGAATAGTTGACTGACTGCCCCCGGACCTCTCCGTAGGGAGAAGATTGTTTGCCTTTGCTCGGCGTAGTCTCCTCTGACTACGCCGAGCGAAGGACTACGCCGAGCGAAGGACTACGCCGAGCGAAGGTACCAGGTATAAATAATAATAATAAATTAATAATGAACAGCATGAAAAAAATATGTTTTTTTATTTTCATCACGATAGTTTCATGGCCCTTATTATCACAGGAAAAAAGGGACTTCTTGACTTCGGCATATTCCAAAACTGTAGTGAAAGAAGCGCTGCTGAAAGACCATGCATGGGTGCCCTATCCTGCATACGGCGACCGTAAAGCGTGGGAAAGTCTGCCCCAACTGTTACGGGCAAACTACATCAAGGCCGGCGAACAGTACCTCAACTATGGATGGCCTGCAATCAAAGCGACAGATTATTTGGCATTCGACCGGACAGGCGACCGTCAGGCAATGGAAATACCGCATGGACAACGGTTGAATGCCTTGCAATCCTTGGTAATGGCAGAGTTAATGGAAGGGAAGGGACGGTTTATGGACGACATTGTCAATGGCGTTTTTTCCTTTTGCGAACAAACAACCTGGGCCTATTCGGCTTGTTTCTATATGTATAACAGGGGGAAAGACAGCTGGAATGCCGAAATGGGCGAAACCAACCTCCCTGACATCGACGACCCGATCGTTGACCTTTCGGTCGGAGATGTGGCGAATAACCTTTCGTGGGTCTGGTATTTTTTTCATGCGGAATTTGACAAAATCAGCCCGGTGATTTCACGCAGGCTGAAAAGCGAGATAACCGACAAAGTCCTGACCCCGTTTTACGAACGTAACGACTATTGGTGGATTAACGGATGGGGACGCGGAGCGGTCAACAATTGGACGCCCTGGTGCAATTACAACATGTTGACAGCCATTCTGCTGGTGGAAGACGATCCGGTAAAAAAAATCGAAGGCGTCTACAAAACAATGACTTCCGTGGATTTGTTTTTCAACAGTTATCCCGACGACGGCGGTTGCGACGAGGGACCCAACTACTGGGGCGTGGCAGGAGGTAGAGCATTCGACTATCTGAATCTTTTAGATGTGGCGTCAAATGGTAAAATGACTATTTACAATCACCCGTTGGTCAAGGAAATTGGCCGGTATGTATACCGCGCGCATATCGCCGACGGGACGTATTTCATCAATTTTGCCGATGCGCCGGCTAAAAGCGGTGCACGGTCGGGCGTTGTATACAGGTATGGACAAAAAATTGACGACGCCGCAATGAAAGCGTTTGGCGCTTTCCTTTTGGCAAAGCAGGATTATGGTGAAAAACCGGAGATAAACAGGATGGGAGCGATGCTGGAAAACCTGTTCGGTCTGGGAGACTGGCAGCTTACCCCAACAGAAGAATCATTGATTTCGGAGTACTATTTTCCTGATTTACAAGTTTTTATTGCCAGAGACAAAGGCGGAACCTCCGATGGATTTTTTATGGCAGCCAAAGGTGGACACAATTCCGAATCACACAACCATAACGATGTGGGGTCGTGCATTGTATTCTATAACGGTCAACCGGTGTTAGTAGATGCCGGCGTTGGCACCTATACAAAGGATACGTTCAGCGGAAATCGGTATAATATATGGACGATGCAGTCGAACTATCATAATTTGCCGCTCATTAACGGATTTGCGCAGAATCAGGGAAGACAGTATGCTGCAAAAAACAGTAAATATGCAGCAACAAAATCCAGTGTCTCGTTTTCGACTGACATTACGGAAGCCTATCCGGAAAGTGCACAGGTGGAGAAATGGGTGAGAAGTTATACGCTGGATCGTGGAAAACGAATCACGGTTTCAGATCAATTCCAGTTGAGGGAAGTGTCGAGCGGAACGGAACTGCACCTGATGACGCCACTGCAATGCTCCATTTTGCCGCAGGGAATTGTTGAAATGAAAGGCAGTAATTTTGTGCTGCATTTGAAATACAACACTAACAAGCTGACAGCCAGAATTGAAACGAAAGAAATGGATGACCCGCGACTTCAAAATGTTTGGGGAAATCAATTATTTATGCTTATCTTTGAGGTTGAAAAGAAAAAATCGGATCAGCTATCCATTGAAATTGTAAACGTAAACAATAAATAATATGAAAAGATTGGTTATAAAGTTATGGGCTGTCATTTTGCTTCAGACGGGATGCTCCACTTCGGAGAACGGGGAATTATTTCAGCAAAAGTACATCAACGACCTGCTGAATAAAGTTACTGAATGGCAGTTGGATAATCCCAAACATGCGCTGTGCGACTGGACCAACGGCGCTTTCTATGCCGGCGTTTTTGCAGCATGGGAGACGACAGGCTCGGATGCCATTTATAAAGCGCTACTGGAGATGGGCGAAAAAACGGAATGGAAGCCGTGTAATACGTACCCGTCGGACAGAGCCAACGACCTTGCCATCTGCCAGACACACGTGGATTTATACAGGATTGAGAAAAAGCAGGAAATGATCCGGCCTTTTGCCGATACGGTGAATGTTTTTATGTCGAGGCCTTACAACCCAAAGCGTTATCTGCCGGAAGAAGTGCAGATGCAAGTTTTGTGGTGGTGTGATGCCCTGTTTATGGCGCCTCCTGCAATCGTCAAACTGGGGGTAACATTGAACAACCGCGATTATTTGAGCTATAACGACAAGCTGTTCATGGAATGTTATCAGTTGCTGTACGATCAAGAAGAGCACCTGTTTGCCCGCGATATCAGGTATGTCATCAAAAATGACGGAAAAGACATGCGCGAAGCAAACGGAAAAAAGATTTTCTGGGGTAGGGGAAACGGATGGGTAGCAGCCGGACTGGCGCGTATGCTCAAAGAGCTTCCTGCCGATTATCCTCAACGGCCTTTCTACGAAAAGCTGTTCAGGGAAATGATGACAAAACTGGCTTCTATTCAGCAGACGGACGGGTTATGGCGGTGCAGCCTGCTCGACCCGGATGCTTATCCGGGCGGTGAAACAAGCGGTTCCGGTTTTTACTGTTACGCCATGGCATGGGGTATCAATAACGGTTTGCTGGATAAAAAGACCTTTTTGCCGGTCGTGGAAAAAACGTGGATTGCCTTAATTGGCTGTGTGAACGAGGAAGGCCGGGTTGGATGGGTGCAGCCCATTGGTGATGATCCGCAGAAAAATTTCAGCCGTGACAGTTGGGGCGTATACGGTACCGGCGCCTTTCTGCTGGCTGGAAGTGAAGTTATTAAATTGAAAAATAAAATTAAATAAAGAAAATTATGAAATACATTTTTTTTGCAGTTATTGCATGGTGCGTGTCGGTTTCAGTACAGGCAAGAGAAAAACGGGATTTGTTGACAAGCACCTATTCGGAACAATTCGTGCAAAATGCACTTGTTCAGGATAACAGTTGGATAAAATATCCAAAATATAAAGACCGGCTTGCATGGCAAAGCGTTTCGGAATCGCTGCGTGCAAAGTATATCACAAACGGTGAACGGTATATCGGTTATGACTGGCCATCCGTCAGGGCGACCGAATACCTGGAGTTCTCGCGGTCAGGCGACCGGGGGATAATGGAACGTCCTCAAAATGAAAGGAGAGCAGCTTTGCAGGCATTGGTAATGGCCGAACTGATGGAAGGGAAAGGCCGGTTCATGGATGACATCATCAACGGTGTATTTTTGTTTTGTGAACAAACCTACTGGGGTGCGTCTGCTCATTTTTACATGTACAAGGAAGGTGAAAGTCCCGGAACCGAGGGTAGTCCGACGACCAATCTCCCCGACATAGAAAATCCCATCGTTGATCTTGTCGTGGGAGAAATAGCTGCTGACCTTGCCTGGGTCTGGTATTATTTTCATGAAGAATTTGACCGGATCAGCCCGGTTGTCGCGCGAAGGCTAAAAAGTGAAATCAAAGACAAGGTCTTGAACCCTTTCTACGAGCGCGACGACTATTGGTGGATTACCGGTTGGAAACGGGGGGCTGTAAATAACTGGACGCCATGGTGTAACTTTAATGTGCTCAACTGTATAATGCTCATCGAGGATGATCCGGTCAAAAAGACAAAAGCCATCTATAAAACCATGGCTTCCGTCGATCTCTTTTTCAACTCATACCCCGATGATGGCGCCTGTGATGAAGGGCCTTCGTATTGGGGCGTTGCGGGGTGCAAGGCTTTCGATTATCTGAATTTTTTGAATGTGGCTACCGGTAACAAGATCAGTATCTTCGACCATCCGTTGGTCAAGGATATCGGGCGTTATATCTACAGGGTGTATATCAGTCAGGGATGCTATTTTACAAATTTTGCCGATGCTTCCCCAATAATACATCCGCGTGGTGGTGCCATTTTCCGCTATGGGAAAGAAATTGGCGATGAAACCATGAAAGCGTTTGGCGCATTTTTGCTTCGCGACAGGCAATATGGTGAAGAACCGGTTACCGGCTCCATCGGACTGATTCTGGAAGATATGTTTCAAATGGAAGGGTGGCAGCAGACCCAAGCGAGCGAGCCGCTCATCGCTGACTTTTACTTTCCCGATACGCAGATAGCAGTAGCAAGGGATCAGGCAGGTTCGAACAAGGGGTTTTATTTTGCAGCCAAAGGCGGGCATAACGGTGAAGCCCACAATCACAACGATGTGGGTTCCTGCATCGTCTTTTACAATGCGAATCCGGTACTGATTGATCTTGGCGTCGGTGAATACACCCGACAAACGTTTTCAAACGAAAGGTATCAAATATGGTATCTGCAATCGTTGTATCACAATGTGCCTGCCATCAACGGCATGGCGCAACCGCCCGGCGGACAGTATAAAGCCGCTAATTCGGCTTTCAAAGCCTCGCCGTCGAAAGTCAGTTTTCAGACTGATCTTGCTGCGGCATACCCTGCCGATGCTAAGGTTGACAAATGGATACGCAATATAACGCTCGAACGGGGCAAAAGAATACGGATATCCGAAAAATTCCAGTTAAGCGAAATCGCAGGGAAAACAGAATTGCGTTATGTTACGCCTTTGCAGTGCGCCATTGTCAAACCGGGCGTTTTGTCGCTGGCAGGCGATGGATTTGAGTTGCTGATAACCTATAAGCCAGCTGTGTTAAAAGCCCGGATCGAGCAAAAGGAGATCGACAGCAGAAGTCTTCGCAATATCTGGGGAGAAAAAGTTTCCATTATCATCTTTGAAATTCCCGATGTGAAATCGGGAGATGTATCCATCGAGATCATCAACAGTAAATAAATCGTTTCCGCTTCACGGAATTTGCCTTTCTAATCGTATATCTGACATGAAACAGAAAATGTCAGATGAAAATCACATGGCCGGATTGCTTTCCGGTTTTCTTTCGGGGACCTTGACTCCGAAAGAAAAAGGCATGTTATACAGCTATTTAAAAGATGAAAGTCACAAGGATGAAATTGTCGGTTGGTTGCAGGAACAATGGACTGAAGGGTTGTGGCAGGCGAACAGTGAAGCAACGGGAGAGGCAATGATGGCAAGGATTAAGGCCGATATGGAAAAGCATACGAAGAAAACGCACCGTATCAGCCTGTTCCTGCGCTATGCTGCGATTTTTGTGATCGGTTTCGGCTTGTCGTGGGTGATACAAAAAATGGCTGGCAACGCTTCCGAAGCGCCGGTTGTTGCCGAATTATCCCCGCAATACAATGAAATAGTCGTTCCATACGGCTCCAAGACAAAGGTCAAGCTTCCCGACAGTTCCACCGTATGGCTCAATTCCGGCGCGCGGCTGAAATATCCGGCACATTTTGACGGCGACAGCCGCGAAGTATTCCTTCAGGGCGAAGGCTTTTTCGATGTGACAAAAGATAGTGAACATCCGTTTCTCGTCAACAGCAACGGATTGAATATCAAAGTTATCGGCACGCGGTTCAACCTGATGGCCAATGCCGGCGACGACATCATCGAAACGACGCTGGTGGAGGGGTCGATCGAGATATTGGGATGGACGGGCGACGACAGGCGAAACAACCTGATACTGCAACCGGGTCAAAAACTGACTTTGCATAAGGTTGGCGATCAATATGAGGTAAAGAACTTGCAGGAAGCCGGTCTGACCATCCCCGAAGAAACGCTCCGTCCCGTGAAAATCGAAAGCGCCAGCCTGCTGAAAAAGGCCAGCGTGGAAACCGTCACGGCCTGGACGGAAAACAGGATGGTTTTTCACAGGGAACGTTTCGGCGATGTGAAAACCAAACTCGAACGGTGGTATGGTGTAACCATCGAAGTGAAAGACCCGGAAATATTGGATTACAGATTCACCGGCACATTCGAAAAACAGACATTTGAACAGGCGATGAACGCATTGAGCAAAGCCGCTTCGTGTAGATTCAGGATTGATAACAATCACGTAACTGTTTCGAAATAACTTCTATTATTCATTAATATTCAATAGCCTATGAAAAATCAAGCAGAAAGAATCAAACTGAAAAAATCGAAAAAATCGGAAATTTTTTTCAAAAAACAGTACAAATCATTTTTTATCAATTATTTTTACACACCAGAAATGTATGGAAAATTTTAAATCAATTAAACACACGGGGGTATTCCCCAGTAAAAAAACAATGAATGTTATGAAGTTATCATGTGTTTTACTTATTTTTTCTCTGCTGCAGGTCGCTGCAAAGGGTTTTACGCAAAATACTTTTATCACCCTGCAAGCCGACAACATATCGCTTGAGCAGTTGTTTACAGAGATTGAGAAGCAGACCGACGTAAAGTTTTTGTACCGGTACGAGAACGTAGCCGGTAAAAAGTTGAAGATAGATGCTGAAAATGTATCTTTAGCCGTCGTGCTCGACGAGGCGCTCCATGGCAATAATTTGAAATATACGCTGATGGAAAACAACCTGATTGTTGTAGCGTCCGAAAGTGTTGCCTTGCAGGGGATTACCGTTACAGGTGTCGTGACCGACACCGGCGGCGACCCGCTGCCGGGCGTGAGTGTCAGGGTGAAAGGAACCAATGTCGGCGACGCAACAGGTGCCGATGGCCGCTATTCGGTTACGCTGCCCGACGGCGTGGATGCGACGCTTGTTTTTTCATATATTGGATTTGTCACCGTTGAGCGAACAGTGGGAAACAGGCGCGAGATCAATGTGATTCTGGATGAGGACACCCGACAGATTGACGAGGTGGTGGTCGTAGGCTACGGAACCCAAAGGAAAGCGATTCTAACAGGTTCGGTAGCTGCGATTAAATCCGAAAAACTGACCATAGCGCCCATTGCGAATGTCACAAACACGCTTGCAGGCCAGTTGCCGGGGCTGATTGCAAAATATACCGGCGGACAGCCTGGCTCGGATGCTGCAGCGCTGAGTATTCGTGGATTTGGAAGTCCCTTGGTGATCGTGGATGGCGTAGAATCAAGTTTCAGTAATTTAGACCCGTCTCAGATTGAATCTGTCTCCATTTTGAAAGACGGCGCTGCCTCTATTTACGGTGCACGTGCCGGAAACGGTGTGATTTTGGTGACCTCAAAACGCGGCACTGACATAAAGCCTACGATTACGGTAAACACTTCGTGTTCGATGCAAGGAGTTACCCGTCGGGTAAAACCGGCAAGTTCGGGGCAATGGGCACAAATGGAACGTGAAATCCACCTGAACTCGGGGCAGCCCGAAGAAAGTGTACCATGGACACAGGAGGCGGTAGCCAAATTTTTTGCGGGAAATGATCCCGCATACCCCAATGCCGACTGGTATGGCTTTATAATCCGACCGTTTGCACCCATGCAGAACCATAATCTTTCCATTCGCGGCGGAAGCGATAAAATCAAATATTACGGCTTTTTTGGATATACCGATCAGGAAACGATGATCAAAGAAAAGGGCGGGGCTTATCAGCGTTATAATATTCAGTCGAATATTGATGCAAAAGTGACGCAAAACTTGAAATTGAGCGTCGACCTTTCTCTCATTTATGATGATCATTTTTTCACCCCGAGAGGAATGACGGGCGCGAGCTATTATCTATGGAATGATATTTACGGCTCAAGGCCGTGGTATCCAACCACATTTCCCGACCCAACCAAAATAGCATACGGCGGGCTGGACACAGGTAGCGCTTATGCCATGTCAAATACGGATATTTACGGATACAATCACTCGAAAAACAGAAATATCCGGGGCGGTATCTCTTTGGAATATGATTTCAGCAAGTTTGTGAAAGGCTTGAAAGCAAAGGCGTTCATTAACTATCGTGATGACGAGGGATATGGTAAAAGTTTTCAGCGACCGGTAACGACCTATACGTATAATCCTACTGTCCAGGAATATACTGTTGCAACCAATTTCCCCACTCAGTCCACATTGAACGAATCGGTTTCGCGCAGCAATCTGCTCACCCAGCAATATTCGGTAAATTATGAGAACACGTTCAGTGAAACGCATCGCCTTTCGGCATTTGTCATGTATGAAAGCATGAACTACTATAATCACTGGTTTAGCGCTTCCCGAAGGGATTTTATGACGCCTGCCATCGATCAGATGTATGCCGGAAGCACGGTAGGCATGAGCAACGGAGGGTCGGCCAGCGAAATGGGACGCGTGAGTTATGTTGGTCGACTGAATTACAGCTTTCGCGATAAATATTTACTCGAAACCATCTTGCGCGCCGATGCTTCTGCGAAATTTGATTCAGTACATCGCTGGGGATATTTTCCCAGTGTATCCGTAGGGTGGGTCATGTCGCAGGAAGGTTTTATGGAAAATAATTCTTTGCTGGAATACCTTAAATTACGAGCCAGTTACGGACAGTCGGGAAACGATGGCGTGGCCAATTTCAATTACCTGGCCGGATATGCCGTATCGGGCAGTGATACTTATATTTTGGGCAACACGCCCGTAAAGGGACTCTACGCTACCGGTCTGGCTAATCCGACTTTGACCTGGGAAAAGATGACCATTTCCAATGCCGGTATTGACTTTACGTTCACCGACCGGGTCCTTTACGGTACTGTAGAGTTTTTTTATCGCGACCGCAAAGGCATACCGGCAACGAGACTGACATCGTTACCGTCAACTTTCGGCGCCATTCTTCCGGTGGAAAATCTGAACCACATCAGCACCAGAGGTTTTGAATTGCAGTTGGGTACGGTTCTGAAAACAAGCGACCTGACGTTTGATGTTTCGGGAAATATTTCATGGTCGCGCAGCAGGTACGAATATTATGAAGAACCCGAATACGAGGACCTTGACCAGAAAAGAATTTATCAGTTGACGGGCAGATGGACGGACGTTGCTTACAGGTATAAATCCGACGGACTTTTTACGAGTCAGGAACAAATCAACGCATTAGATTATACATACAGTTCGTTGGGAGGAGGAAACGCCGCGCTGCGTCCAGGAGATGTAAAGCTGTTGGACACCAATCACGACGGTGTGCTCGACTGGAAAGACTTGGTGAAAATGCCCGGCGCTTCCATGCCACTTTGGATGTACGGACTGAATACAATAATCAATTACAGGGGCTTTGATTTGAACGCCCTGTTTCAGGGCGCATTCGGATACATTACCAATGTTGATTACGGTACATTCTTCAAGTACGATAAAATGTACGAATTAAGATGGACCGAAGAAAATAACAATCCAAATGCGCTGGTAGCCCGATTGGGAGGAGTTTCCTCCGGTGGCGGGTCCGATTATCATAACAAATCGACGTCCTATCTGCGTCTGAAAAGCCTTTCTTTGGGATATGAGTTGCCCGACAGGATGCTTTCAAAAGTGGGTATTACCAAGTTGAGGCTCTATCTGGCGGGCACCAATCTGTTTACCGTGAGCACTTTAAACAAGTATGGCCTCGACCCGGAAGCGCCGGCCATCTATTCCTATTACCCGCAACAGCGGACGTACAGTATTGGGTTGAATTTTTCATTTTAATTGTAAAACTTTTATTCTTTGATAATCATGAAACGAATATTTCATATCATAATTGCAGTTGGATTCTTCACTGCCTGTCAGGATGTTTTGGAAAAACAGCCATTAGACATGATTTCTGATGCCGTCGTCTGGAGCGATCCGGTGTTGATTGAGGCCTACCTGGCGCAGCAATATAAATTTACGCCCGTGCTGGTGCAGGATGCGAACACTTGCGTCAGTGGATGGAGCTTATCGCCCATCAGCGTCACCGGCGACATTAATTTCGACTATTACCGAAGCATCGAATTTGGCGGCGCGCTGATACTCAATTCGATGTCGGACGAAGGATTGTCGGGTTGGGTGCCGGCCACTCCCGACAGCTGGAAAAGGAACGGGATAACCATTGGAGGGGGCTTTTCAGAATATTGGGAACTGCCCTATAAAGTCATCCGGAATTTGAACGAGTTTATCGAACGGGTACCCAATTCGCCGGTCGACCCTTCGCTGGCAGTATTACGAACGGGAGAAGCCCGATTTTTAAGGGCATTCAATTATTTTTCCATGGTCAAACGGTACGGCGGCGTGCCGTTAATCACCCAAGTATTGCAGCTGGATGACCCCGAAGAAGCGCTTTATCCTGCCAGAAATTCCGAAAAAGAGATTTATGACTTCATTATTTCGGAGATGGACGCTATTGCGGAAGATTTGAAGGAAACGGTGGATTTTGGAAGACCCACCAGAGAGGTTGCCATGGCATTGAAATGCAGGGCTGCGCTTTATGCAGCCAGTATAGCCCAATTCGGGACGGTACAGCTCAACGGATTGCTGGGCATCCCTTCGTCCGAAGCCGGCAGTTATTACCAGAAAGCATACAATGCGGCAAGCGAAATTATCAACAGCGGCAGACACTCGCTTTATAATCAGGATGCCGACAAAGTGCTTAATTTCAAGAACATATTTTTGAAAAAGAAAAATCCCGAAATTATTTTAGCAGTACAGCATACACTGTCGGACGGAATGGGAGGAGGCAACGGATGGGGCTACGATTTTTTTCAAACGCCGAAGCCTCAGGCATGGGACTTGGGGAACGCCAATTGCCCGTATCTTGAGACCGTCGAAGCGTTTGAATATGCAGATGGCCGTAGCGGACAACTCGATCGTGCGGCTATCCAGCAGGGACTGTGGGATCTGGATGATATTTTTGGAGGGAAAGACCCCCGTTTTTATGCAAGCATCTGGTTGCACGACACGCCGTGGAGAGGTGGCAAAGTAGATTTTCATCAGGGCTTGATCGTGAATGGCGAAGTCATTGATGGCGCCGGACTGGGATACGAAGGCGTCGAGTCATGGGGAAATCAGCGGACAGGTTATCTTCGTACCGGATTCGGAGTGATGAAATATTTGGATGAGACCGTACCCATGTCGCCGGGTGTGGGATGGGATGCCTCCGATTATGCTGTTTTCAGATACGGCGAAATATTGTTGAACTTTGCGGAAGCGGCGTTCGAACTCGACAAATCAGCGGAAGCCCTGAAGGCAGTGAATGACATCCGAAACAGAGCGGGGATACCCGAACTGACCGCCGTCAGCCGCGAACTGATCCGTCAGGAAAGGCGGATTGAACTCGCCTACGAGAATCACCGTTACTGGGATTTGCGCAGATGGAGAACTGCCGAAACGGTGCTGACCGGACATTATTCGGGATTACGGTATATTCTGGATTACGAAACGCGAAAATACCAGCTGGTGGTGCTGGACCAGATAGACGGAGCAACCGGACTTAATTTCCCGGCGCGCAATTATTATTTTCCGATAACGCTGGGAAGGACTGGCGCTAATCATAATCTTGTTGAAAACCCCGGATATAATTAATCAATATGATGGAAAGAAGAAAATTTCGTTCTGTTTTTACCTGCCTAATTTTGCCGGTATGGATGTGTGTTGTTTCTACAGTATGCGCAGGCAGCGTTGTTCAAAACAACAGGGATGGCGATATTGTCATCGAAAACGAACAATTCAAGTTAGTGATTGGGAGCAATGCGATCGCCCGGAGCCTGATTCTTAAATCTACCGGCGAGGAGTGCTTGAAGCAGGATGAGTCTATCGCTCTTTTCTCGGTTACGCAGGAACGCCCGTACCACAACGAGCTAAAGTTGGGACACCCCAACAAGAAGACAACTTTTCAGGCAGATGCGATTAGCCGAAAAGGCGACCAACTGATTGTTGGCTTCGAATTGCTCCCCTACGAAGCGGTTATCCGGGTTCGGGAAACGCCGGCCTATATCGGTTTTACCCTCGACGGTTTTATCACGGAGGGCGCATATCCCGAATATCTGAAAATCACGCCGCCGCCTGCCACTGAATTGTGTCTTTTGCAGTTGCCGGTACGCGACATGAAATATTTTGGCGAGTGGCTCAATGTGAGTTGGGACGACCGTGTCGCAGTCAATGTGCTGGCTACGGATGAATATGCGTACATCGACTTTGAAAAACGCAACGGTTATCATCTTTTAAAAGCAAGCGCCGTCAAGGATATCAAATTTGAAGGTACGGGTGCGGCGCTCATTGTCGGCAAACCGGATAAACTGCTCGATAACATTGCCCAACTTGAGAACGACTTTAATCTTCCAAAAGGCGTGGAAAGTCGTCGAAGCGATCTCATCAACACATCCTATTACTGGACTTTCGACATCAATCCCGCTAATGTCGACCGGCATATCAAATACGCCAAGATGGGCGGATTCAGGGCGATGAGCATCTACTATCCTGCTATTGAGGGATTCGCCAGCTACGACTTGATAGGGGATTATGAAATTGACAGGAAACTTTATCCCGGCGGGAAGGAAGATTTGATACGGATGCTGAACAAGATCAAGGCGGCGGGCATCACGCCCGGCGTTCATTTTCTACATTCGCATATCGGACGCAGAAGCCGGTATGTGACGCCAGTGCCCGATTACAGGTTGAATCAGTTGCAGACGTTCAATCTCTCGGAAGATTTGGGACTTGCCGATACGGAAATAGGTGTAGAGCAGAATCCGGCAGGATGCACCATGGCCGAAGGGTGCAGGGTGTTGAAAGCCGGAACGGAGCTTATCTCTTACGAAAGCTATACTACCGTCAGGCCTTACCGGTTTACGGGCTGTGTGAGGGGAATAGACAAAACCACCATCAACAGCCTGCCGAAAGGTACTGGCATAGGCATATTGGATGTAAGTGAATTTGGCGCTACCAGCGTCTATGTCGACCAGCGGACGAGCTTGCAGGACGAGATAGCCGTAAAAATTGGCAACATTTACGATGCGGGCTTCCAGTTCATGTATTATGACGGTTCGGAAGGTGTCAACGAGCCTTTCGGCATCAATGTGCCGTTAGCACAGTATCGTGTATACAAGCAGTTAAGGCCGGCGCCCCTGTTTACCGAAGGGGCTGCAAAAGCACATTTCAGCTGGCACATACTGAGCGGCGGAAACGCCTTTGACGTGTTTCCACCGGAAAAGCTGAAGGAAAAGACCAGAGAATGGCCGGCGGAAGAAGCGCCCCGCATGCGGCAGGACTTCACGCGCCTCAACTTCGGCTGGCTGGGATATTGGCTTCCCGACAACAAGACCACGCATCCGTTTCTTCCAAAAGTGGAAACGATAGGTACGCAACCCGACATGTGGGAATATGTCACGGGCGTAGCGGCTGCATGGGATTGTCCGGTTTCAATATTTGCACACATTCCCGATTTTGACGCACACCCCCGAACGGCTGATAACCTGGAAGTCTTACGAAGATGGGAAGAGGTAAGAGCGCAACACTGGCTTACCGGAGAGCAGAAGAAGATGCTGCAAAACGCAGACCGGGAGCATCATTTGTTGGTCAATGAGCAAAATGATTTTGAATTGCTGCCCTACGAGCAGATACGCGACATTGCAGGTGGGAGCGAGGAGGTAAGAGCCTTTATCTTCGAGCGAAAAAAAGAATATTATGTGGTGTATTGGCACATATCGGGCAATAAGCAGATCGAATTGCCGTTGAAATCTTCAGACATCACCCTGTACGAGAAATTGGGACGGGCGAAAACTGTTTCTTCCGGTAAAAGCGGCAAAGTTGTTGTTCCCGTGAGCCATCGCCGCTATATCAAAGCGAATAAGCTGGCAAGGGAACAGTTTTTGGATGCACTAAAAAATGCACGGATAATTGAGAATTGAGAATTGAGAATTGAGAATTAAGAATATAAGAAAATCATGAAATTAACAGTAAAGACATGTTTGTTGTTCATGCTCATCGCAAGTATTTTGGTCGGCTGTAATGGGAATACGGCCAAACCCGTAAAATTTTATGTGGATATGGCACAGGGTGACGACAAGCATACCGGAAAGCAGTCAAGCCCCGTCGCAACGCTTTACAGGGCGCAGGAACTTGTCAGGACGGCAGTAAAAAGTACCGATAAGGACATCATTGTTTATTTGAAAGGCGGTGTTTATACCCTCTCGAAAACATGGACTTTCGACGGCGCGCTGGACTCTCCGGCGGACGGTAAAACGGTCACTTACAAAGCGTACAACAACGAAAAGGTTTACATTTCGGGCGGATTGCGACTTGACGGATGGACCGTTTTCGACCGCGACAACGGCATTGTCAAAGCGACTGTTCCCGAGGGTTTTTATACACGCGACTTGTACGTGAACGACAAACCGGCCATACGGGCGCGAACGGCCAAGATAGATACTGCATTACTGAAATGGCCGGACTTTGGGCCGGAAATATTGTACCGTGACGGGGGAGCGCTTGCGCGCTCCCCCAACCCCGGCGATATGGAGGTTGTGTTTAACTATCAGTGGTATGTACACCGTGCCGGTGTCGTTTCGGCTGAGGTGCGCGACGGTATCTACAGCGTGTTGACATTGAAACAGAAAGGACATCAGCGGGTGATGGCCGCCCAAATATCGGGTATCCCCTATACAACGGAAACAATATGGTACTTTGAGAACGCCTTTGCCCTGCTGGACGAGCCGGGAGAATGGTATTTCGACCGGTCGGCTCAAACGGTTTATTACAAGCTGCGAGCAGGCGAACAGGCGGGTTCGCTGACCGCCTTCGCCGGGCTGACCGAGATGCTGATCGACAACAGGCCCGAATCCACACTGAAAAACATCATTTTTGAGGGACTCACCTTTTCTCATACCACTTGGCTGCAGCCTGAACAGCCGGAAGGCTGGGTGACCATACAGGCCGGTCTCTACGTGACGGTGCCCGAAGACCGCGCCGACATGTCGAAATGGCAGCGACCGCATACGGCTATCCGACTGGTCAATACGGACGGCATCCAGTTTGTCGACAACGATTTTATCAATCTCGGCAACGGGGTCATCGATATGGAGCGGACAAAAAATGCACGTATTTCCGGCAACCTCTTCACTTACTGCGGAGGTACGGCGCTTTTACTGGGTGGCTTTGACTGCCAGGGCGACCAGCATACCAGGGATGAAGCCCGGATTACGTCGGACTGCGAGATTTCCAATAACTATATCCACCACATCTGCACGAACATGCAGTCGACCTGCGGGGTCACGATCGGGTTTTCCAGAAATATCATGTTTACGAACAACACCCTGCACGACTTGCCCTACACCGGCCTCAGCTATGGCTGGGGATGGGGCTGCAACCAGTTAGAGCTTGAAAGCGAGAGCCGGGGCGGTCGCATTGCCAATAATCATATTTACGATGTTTTACAGCAGGTATTTGACGGTGGCGGCATTTATACACTCTCGCAGCGCGACGGGATTGTAATCGAAAACAATTATGTACATCACGTACAGGACCATTTCGGCGCCATTTACCTCGACAACAGCAGCGCGGGATATACCGTCCGTAACAACGTGCTGCACGACAATACCCGCAACCTTCTCTTGACTTCTTATGATACAAATGTATATGGCAATTACTTGGATGATGTTGAATCGGTCATGTACATCGGCTTCAAAGACCGCGAAGGCAACATGATCAGGACGATGAAAGGAGGCGACGGCAAGGTTTACGTGCTAAGTTTTGAGGAATGGGCAAGCCTCAACAACACCTATTCCGATGCAACCGAAGATAAAAAGGACGAAATCATTGCGTCCAGCGGCGTGGAACCTGCTTATAGGGCACGGTTTGGGATTGAGTAGATGGTTTATTTCGGCTTCGCTCAATAAACTATTCCATTCATGGCATTAATTACCGTCGCAGAAAATATCATACCCCCTGACACTTCCTAATCTGTGCTTGTCTACAAAATTAGGTTAGATAATAAACTCCTTTTTGGAACAACAAGGAAACATTTCGGAAGTTTCTGTAGTTTCTGATTGATAATTTTGATATATACATGGTTTTTCTATTTATATTTTTTCCACCAATTCCTTCCTTACCAACTCCCAAGCCGTATCAATGTCATAACTTACTCCTTGTTTCAATAACAGGTAAATGTCCTCCCTGAAATCTTTATCCGAAAATTTTTCTGTCATATTTGCGAGGAACTGTTTTTGGGTCGGAGGAGTATTAACAACGTTTTTGATGTAAATCTTATAGCAATGAATCAGTTTTTCAGTATCAATATTCGACTGCGTTAATGCCCAATACAGGTCAAACAAATCACGACCTTTTTTACGCTGATACAATGCCCGTAATTTTGTAGATAAAAGTTCCTCTATTTCGTAACCTGTAACGTTGCATTGACCGGCGAACCACGAACTCTTTACTTCGTATGGTATTTCTTTTAACTCAAAAACATTTATGTGTTCACGGGTATTAATCTCGATTTTCAAACGCATCGGGACAACCGGTTGCATTTCGGTATAAAAACGATAGATGACCGTATTATTGTGAATATGCTGTTTGACTACCCGTTTCGTACCAAGAAACGTCAGTCTTTCACGCAACCGTTTCAATATCGGATTGATTGGTTCGGCGTTAATCTGCACGAAGTCTATATCCTCACTATACCTGATTTGTGGGGTCAGGTACAGTTTATGCAGGGCTGTACCGCCCATAGCCGTCAGGTTAACAGTTTAATTTCCTGTAAACCATAACAATAAGAAATTTTATAATTTGAATAATTTAATACAAAACCTTTGCAAATTATTATTTC
>Ga0082212_10001910_pt1 | contig 30622 bp, 31 predicted proteins | sample TergutNt197P3_FD_71548 | JGI IMG/M metagenome (GOLD analysis project Ga0082212, IMG submission 71548) | Neocapritermes taracua P3 segment gut microbial communities from Petit-Saut dam, French Guiana - Nt197 P3 | ecosystem: Host-associated > Arthropoda: Insects > Digestive system > Gut ...
AGATTCACAAACACTGACGCTGAAGAATGTACCTGCCTCATGGAACGGGTATCAGTTCAGTTGCAGAGTGAGTTGTGAACCTCCAAATCCTACCATACTTGAGCATCTTTTTTCCACCCCCGCCACGCTAACCGTAACGCCCGCGTTTGTGGCAGTTACCAATATTACCGGCGTGCCCACAACGGTAACCGCGGGAAACTCGCTCACGCTCTCGGGTACGGTCGCCCCCACAAATGCTACTAACAAAACAATAGTATGGAGCATACAGAACGCGGGAACCACCGGCGCCAAAATAAGTGGAAATACCCTCAGTACCATCACAGTGGGAACCGTTACCGTACTGGCAACCATTATCAACGGTGCAAGCGCAACCGTCAACTACACGAAGCCTTTTAATATTACGGTAACCTCTCCGTTTAGCGGAGGCAACGGCACGTCGGGCAACCCCTATCAGGTTGCCACTGCCGCGCAGTTAAACCACGTGCGCAACTATCTTACTTCCCACTTCAAGCAAACCGCCAATATTAGCCTTGCCCTTAGCGGAACATGGACGCCGATTGGAACGTATGCAAACCGTTTTACCGGCACATACGATGGCGGGGGTTTTTCCATCAATTACCTCAGCATTACTTCGTCAACTGCCGGCGATCAGGGCTTGTTCGGAGTAATCGGCGCGGGCGGCGCAGTGAGGAATGTGGCGCTGAGAGACGTATATATCAATGTTACCAACAGCGAAGTAGGCGGTATTGCAGGATCAAACTATGGTACCATAGAGAACTGCTATGTAACCGGAACGGTCAGAGGAACATACAATGTCGGCGGTATAGCGGGTATCGCTAGTAATGGAGGCGTGATAAAAAACTGCTACACCACCTGCAATGTTACAGGCAGCTTCGACGCTGTAGGCGGAATAACGGGAGGGGGAAGTTCCGGCACGGTACAATACTGTTATGCTACGGGAACAGTAACCGGAAAAAACTATGTTGGCGGCATCATGGGAATTAATGCTAGCGTTAACCACTGCGTTGCGCTTAACAAAGAGGTTTCGGCAACCGATGCCACCGGCGCAGTGGGGCGCGTAGTGGGCAGTGGCGGCACACTTGCAAGCAACTACGCCCGCTCCTCCGACATGACGCTGAAAAACGGCAACGGTAATGTAACCCCAACGTCAAACGCATCGGGCATACACGGCGAAGATGCCCACAGTATCAGTATTACAAGCGGCACATGGTGGACTGCGTCTGCCCGCGGTTTCAGCGCCACAAATTGGCATTGTGAGGATGGGATCTTTCCACAGCTAAAAACCACCGGCGGCGCCCCATTTAACCAAGCGCAGTAGGGCAACGGTGCAGTAGGAGATCAATTAAGAATTATGAATTAAAAATTAAGAGAAAGGCGCCGCAAGGCGCCTTTTTTTAATTGAGAATTGAGAATGAAGAAATAACTCATAATTCATAATTTGTTTTTCATCTTATAATTATCAATTATTAATTCTCAATTCTCAATTAGTTTATTTGTATCTTTGCGGGGTAAAAAAATAAAACGCAATGACATCTTCGTTAGTTAATAAAATACAGTCTAGTTTAAAGAATGCGCCTGTTCAGCGAGCATGGCTGTTTGGTTCGTATGCCCGTAATGAAGAAACGCCGTTTAGCGACATTGATATACTTGTACAGTTTGTTCCCGATGCCAAAATCAGTCTGTTCGATTATGGCGGAATAGTTTATCAATTAGAAGAATCGACCGGACATAAGGTTGATTTGGTGCAGGAAGGTATGATAAAACCATTTGCACGTGAAAATGTAGAAAAAGATAGAATTTTGATTTATGAGAGAGAAACCTCGTGATTTGGAGCGTATTCTGCATATTTATGGAAGCAATCGACGACATTTTAGAATTTGCAGAGAACAAAACATTTGATGATTTCAAATCGACAAAAATACTGAAACACGCCATATACCGCAATTTTACCGTTATAGGCGAAGCCGCTAATTTGCTTACCAAAGAATACAAAGAAGCAAACAACATTATTGAATGGCAGAAAATTATCGGCATGCGTCATGTATTAGTACATGGCTATTATGAAGCCGATGACAAAATTGTTTGGCAAACCGTAACAGAAGATTTGCCGAAATTACACAACCTGTTGAAGCAAAATCTTAATAACCTGCCGGATTAAAAAAAAGCGGCTTGCGCCGCTTTTTTTAGAGTTATGAGTTGGGAGCCGCAATGCCAGAGCCTTGTGCTACGCCAACTCTTTCTCTGGATCCCAAAACCGCTCAGTAAAATTTACAATCCGGTCGCCATCAAATTCTATTCCTTCGTTCTCAAGGAGTTCGTGCATGGCATTGGGTGTGTCGAAATGATGCTTGCCGGTGAGCAGGCCATTGCGGTTTACTACGCGGTGTGCAGGTATAAATTCAGGGTGATGATGAGAGGCATTCATAGCCCAGCCTACCATTCGTGCTGCACCCGGCGCCCCAAGATAAGAAGCAATGGCGCCGTAAGAAGTTACCCTTCCCGGCGGGATGAGCTTTGCCACTTCGTAAACCTGACTATAAAAATCGGACATTCTAAATTTTATGACTCATTTATAAATCTCTTGCACTGCGGCCAAAACTGCGGTATTCGTCACGTTCAATTTCAATTTCGGGTTCAGCATAATTTTTTTCGTTAAGCCTAAACGCAATATATTTAATAGTTATACCGCGACTGAGCCACTGTTTCTCGTAAAATGTTTTTATATGTAAAGTTTCGTTTATAATTTCAGATTCATACAAATTATTGGTTTCGGCCAAAACTTCAAATTTGTTTAAATGTACCAGTGCACTTGTATATGAAAACTGAAAATTACTGTCTGTTTTCAGGTGGATAATTCCGTCGGTTTTCAGTAAATTTTTGTATTTGTTGAGGAAAGTTGTCGAAGTTAGCCTTTTAGAGGTTTTTTTCATTTGCGGATCGGGAAAAGTAAGCCATATTTCATCTACTTCGCCGGGGGCAAAAAACTGTGTTATCAGTTCGATATTAGTACGCAAAAATGCCACGTTTTTCAATCCTTTTGAGAGGGCAGTTTTGGCGCCTTTCCACAAACGTGCTCCTTTAATATCAACTCCTATGTAGTTTATGCCGGGAAATTTTTCGGCAAGTTCAACTGTATATTCTCCCTTGCCACAGCCCAGCTCCAAAACAATAGGATTTTCATTTCCAAAAAACGAACTTCCCCACTTTCCCTTTAATTCAAAATCAGAATCTTTTATCGAATTGTAAGGCGCCTGAATCACATGTTCAAAGCCTTTCATTTCTTCAAATTTGGCAAGTTTGTTTTTCCCCACGGTTATTCTGTTTTTTCAATCATAAAGCCAACATCGCTGATACCCTTCAGGTTACTTTCGCTCATACCCTGCTGTATTTTTATTGTATAAACACCTGTTTGACTGAACGTAACATCTCTGCGAAACATGCTTGTACGTGTTTTTAATTCGCCGAAACCTTCGCCCAGCCATTTGCCTGCATGATCGGCAATTGTAATTTCAACGGTATCTTTTTTAACAACACCATCCGGTTCGGTAATTTCAACAAACAACCAAAGATTACTGTAACTGTATGAGGTTTTATTTCTTACGTTCAGGTATAAATTGTATTGCCAGCTTGTATTTGTTATGTTAAAATCGAAAATTGCCGGCGAATCTTTTTCCCACCCACTTACAGGAATTGATTTATAATTTTCGAAAACTTTGTTCTTATCGCATGATGAAAGAAATAATATTACAGTTCCTGTGAAAAAAAAGGTAAGCAAAAGCCTTTTCATCAGTTTTCATGTTGTTTTTTCCAATTATTACGCCTTTTCTTTTTTCTATGTTTTTTAGCCTGATTTTCGAAACGGTTCAGATCTTCCTGCCCGGCCATGTTGTAAAAAGCATCTGTATCTTTTTTTTCTGTCTCTGTTTTCGCAATGATTATTTTTTCAGGTCGCTTCCCTGCTTTATTCATTTGCTGAATTTTTTTCACCACTTCAACAGGTATTTCAATCAGGCCGTTTGAACCGTTACCTTTGATCGAATAAAAATATTTGCGATTAAAAATATCAGCTTTTGAGAACACATACGTTCCGCTTTCAGTTTCGAGCGGATAATGAGTCGGAGGAAAATCTATTTGTGCATCGACATATGCGTCAACTTCAAAATTAAGGCAACATTTAAGTTTTCCGCACTGACCTGCTAATTTAAGTGGGTTTAGCGAAATTTCCTGATAACGTGCCGCATTGGTCGAAACAGAAACGAAATTGCTCATCCACGAGGTACAGCAAAGCTCTCGCCCACATGGGCCTATACCGCCAATGCGGCCTGCCTCCTGCCTGGCGCCTATTTGTTTCATTTCTATTCTGACGTGGAAAGTTTTGGCAAGTACTTTTATCAGTTGCCTGAAATCGACACGGTCGTCGGCTATATAGTAGAAAATGGCTTTGGTGCAGTCGCCCTGATATTCAACGTCGCCAATTTTCATATCTAATTCCAGGTCGGCGGTAATTTGCCTCGAACGTATCATGGCTTGGTGTTCGAGTCCAATCGCTTCTTCCCATTTTTCAATATCAACTTGTCGGGCCTTACGGTAAACCTTACGCAGTTTGCCGTTTGTGAGCGTAGCCTTGTGCCTCTTCATTTGCTCGCAAACCAAACCGCCGGTCAGGGTAACTATGCCAATATCGTGCCCGGGATTAGCCTCTACAGCAACCAAATCGCCTGGTTTCAGTTTCAGGCTGCTGACATTCTGGTAGTAGTCTTTTCTTGTATTTTTAAAACGGACTTCAATAATATCGTCGGTTGTGCCGATTGATTCTATATCTCCCAACCAGTTGGTTACATGAAGTTTAGCACAGTTGCCTGACCTCTTGCAGCATGCTCCCCGTTCAATCGTATCTGTTTTTTCCATAAAAATATTTAAACATAATGCCTACCGGTAACATACATTATGGTTAGCATTAACTTGTACAAAAATAATATAATATTGTCTATCTGATAACGGAAGTTGGATTAAACTTATGTTTTTGCAGGAAAAAAGGCCACCTAATAACTTTTTAGAAGATTCCATTCTACACAACGGGTGTTTAATATTAAAAAAAACCTTAAAAATTATCTGCCAAAGTTGAAATCTTTACTTTTTTACTATTTTTAACTCAAACAAAAAAATAAAAGTCATGTTAAAGGAAAAAATACTAAATGCACTTAACGAACAAATCAACGCTGAACAGTATTCAGCTTTGTTGTATCTTTCAATGTCGGCCTGGCTCAGCGACAAAGGATTGCCGGGCTTTGCCAACTGGACATATATTCAATATCAGGAAGAGCTTACACATGCCAACAAATTTTTTAAGTATGTAACTGAGCGCGGCGGTAAAGTAACTTTGAAGTCGATAGCCCAAATGGATACCGAATTTAAAGATGTGGTCGATATTTTTGAGAAAACGCTAAAACATGAACAGCATGTTACAAGTTTAATAAACAACTTAGTTGATATTGCAGTTGAAGAACGCGACCACGCCACGCAAAGTTTTTTGAAATGGTTTGTTGACGAACAGGTGGAAGAAGAAGCAAATGCGCAGGAAATTTTAGACACTCTAAAATTAATTAACGGGCAGGGCAACGGTATTTTTATGCTTGACCGCGAATTGCGCCAGCGTGTATTTGTGGACGAAACACAGGCAGTACAATAATAATTAATTTTTCATATTGTAAAGGCTGCATAAAAGCAGCCTTTTTAATTGCAGCAAATGGAAGCAAAGGAACAAATAGATTCCCAGTATGCACAATTATTCGATTATTGCCGGTTGAACTGGGGTGATACTTCGCTTGAAAAAATTGAAAATGCATTCCGTTTTGCGCAATCGGTTATTGGCGAGAGCAGGTTTAAAACCGGCGAAGTAATTTTGAGCCATTCTCTCAAAGTTGCCAATGTGATAGCAACCGAAATAGGAATGGGGATTGATTCAATCGTTGCAGGCATTTTGCATAATGTAATGTATGCCGGCCTCGAAATAGAGGATGTGCGCAAGGAAATTGAAAAAAAATTTGGCGAATCTCTGTATTCCATTCTGGAAGGAATGCTGAAAATAAATGCTCTTGGCACCGATACGGTTGATATTTATTCGGAAAATTACAGAAAATTGCTTCTTGCCATGGCCGGCGATGTGAGAGTTATCATTGTAAAAATTGCCGACAGGCTTCAGGTAATGCGCAGTCTCGAATTTTATGAATCCGAAAAAAGGGCACACCTGGTTACCGAAACTTCGCACCTGTATGCTCCCCTTGCTCACCGTTTAGGCTTGTATGCAATTACTTCCGAATTACAGGATCTTTGCCTGAAATTTCAAAAACCGGAACAATACAACTACGTGGTTTTGCGTTTGCATGAAACCGAAAAAGAACGTGCAAATTTTGTTGCCGAATTTGTAAAACCTGTCGAAATAAAACTGCAAAAACGCGGAATGAATTTTTCGATGAAAGCCCGCACAAAATCCATATTCTCGATATGGAACAAAATGCGGAAACAAAATGTAACTTTCGATGAAGTAATCGACTTGTTTGCAATCCGGATTATCCTCGACTCAAAACCCGAAGATGAAAAAACTGACTGCTGGACAGCTTATTCATCTGTAACTGAAGAATATCAGGCAAACCCGGAGCGCTTACGCGATTGGATAACCATTCCAAAATCAAACGGATATGAATCACTTCATACCACGGTTATGGGGCCGCAGGGGAAATGGGTTGAAATACAAATCCGTACAAAACGCATGGACGAAATTGCTGAAAAAGGGTTGGCCGCACACTGGAAGTACAAAGGCGGAAAGGAAAATTCGGACTATGACAAATGGCTGACCGGAATCCGCGATATTCTTGAAAATAAGGATTTAAATGTGGCGGATTTTATCGACGATTTCAGAACCGACATTTACAGCGACGAAATATTTGTTTTTACTCCGAAAGGCGATCTAAAAAAATTACCACATGGCGCTACCATACTTGATTTCGCTTATGATATTCATTCCGAGCTGGGAGACCGCTGTGTCGGAGGAAAAGTTAACGGAAAAAAAGTTACTCTGAAATATAAACTTAAAAACGGTGACCAAATTTCAATTGATACTTCAAACAGCCAAAAACCTAAAATGGACTGGCTCGATTTTTTGGTTACGTCGAAAGCCAAAAACAGGGTAAAAGCCAGTTTAAACGAGGAACGAAGCCGACAGGCCGCACAGGGGAAAGAAACTATCGTCAGAAAATTTAAAAACTGGAAACTCGATTTCAACGACGATGCTATCCGTAAAATGCTAAAAAAATACGGGGTCAAACTGGCTGCCGATCTGTACTACAGTGTAGCTGCAGGAAAAATTAATCCACTGGATATAAAACTTTTGTTCACGGAAAAAGCGGAAGAAGAGTCGGCTAAACATACACTGGAAGAGTTGCTGCCTAAAAGCGATTTTAAGGAACTCTCTTTCGACAGTACCGACGACTTTCTTGTTATCGACAACAACCTCAAAAACATGAACTACAAACTTGCCCCATGCTGTAATCCTGTTTTTGGAGATACAATTTTCGGGTTTGTAAGCATTAAGGAAGGCATAAAAATACACCGCGACAGATGTCCAAACGCGCCGCAAATGAAAGATAGGTTCCCATACCGCATTATAAAAGCCAAGTGGAGGGGAGACAACAATTCTTCGCGCAATTCTTTTTTGGCTACATTATACATTTCGGGTACCGACGAAATTGGTATTGTATCCGAAATTTCACACATTATCGCTAAAGACACAGGTACGCAAATGCGTTCAATAAACATTGAATCCGACAAAGGTAATTTCGAGGGAATTTTAAAAGTATTTGTCTATGATCTTGAACATCTTGAATTTTTAATCCAGCGGCTTAAAAAAGTAAATGGTGTTATTTCAGTAACCAGAGGCGAAAAATGAAAATAAATACTTGTCGCGCCAAATTCGATGAAAGGAAGCTTAAATGCTTTCCGTTTCACTGAAATTATAGAAAAATTGTTATTTGATTTTGCTTACGAACCGGCAAAAAACATACTCAAATAATAAAATAATGATGAAATTTTTATTCAATTTCATTTTTTTCACTTATTAAATACATCATCAACATAAATTTTCAAAAATTATTTTTACTTTTGGAAATTATGATTTGAACTTAATAGTTAAATAACAGTAAAAAGATAGAAAAATGAAAAGATTATTATTATTATTTATCGGTTTATGTTTTGCAGTGATGTCGTTTGCACAGGATGCAGCTGAAAAAATTAATCAGGCACAGGAAGCTTTAAGAGCACAGGATTATGCAAAAGCCTATGAGTTGTTCGACGATGCTATGAACAACCTCGGCGACGTACAGGTTGATGCGTTAATAAACTTTAATATTGGTTTTGCCGCATACAGATCAGGGAACTTAGAAGGCGCCGTGAAATATTTTGACAAAGCCATTGAGGCCGGAATAAATATTTCGAAAAGCCACGAGTATAAAGCAATGGCATACAACGACAAGGAAGATTACGCCAATGCTGTAGCCTCATTCGAGCAAGCGCTTGCCACGGCTGAAACGGGCATTGAAGCGTTGACTTATAACGCAGGTATTGCCGCTTATAGAGGCAAATTATTAGACAAGGCCGTTGACCTTTTTGGAAAATCGGCAGAACTTGGCTACAGAGGCGAAACAGCCTTATATTACAAGGCAATGGCTCTTAGAGGTTTGGGTAAAGATGAAGAATACAAAGAAACTCTCGTTGAAGGTGCAGACAAATTTCCAAACGAAAAAAATATTACTTCTGCTTTGGCAAACGTTTATGTTATGGAAGGAAATGAATTATACAAAAAAGGCGCAAGCATTTTAAGCAGTGCCAATCAGAAAGTAAATAACGGAGAGATGACAACGACAGATGACGCATATACCAAAGAAGTAGAGAGCGCAAAGGTTGAATTTAGGGCTGCAGTTGAAATACTTGAAAAAGCAAAATCGCTGGATGAATCGAATCAAAATGCACAAAGGATTATTGATGCATGTTCGGCAGTATTATAAGATTTAACACAGAAAATTGTGTATCATACTATAATCGTTACAGGTTTATAGGATATAAAGCAAGAATGTTGTGAGTTTATGCTCACAACATTCTTGCTTTATTGGGTATTGTTAATGATTTTAAATCTACCGTGCGTAATAATTTACCATTCATTTGTTGCGGAAAAGGTTTTTATCTATTTTTGCAGTCCTTAAATGATGACGGTCTCATAGTTCAACGGATAGAACGACAGTTTCCTAAACTGTAAATCTGGGTTCGATTCCCGGTGGGACTACTAAGGTGTTTATTTTTAATGGTTTGTAAAGTTTATGTAAGAAAGCATTCAACTTTGAATGCTTTCTTTGTTCTGTAAAGTTATTTATATCTCCAGCGTAGTCTTTAATTTTCCATTCATAAGTTTTTTTGCTTTTGACTGCTCCGTTTGCGACAATCTCATTTTGAAGACACGTAACTTTTTCAATGTTGCGAAATAAAATTTATAATTAATTAAACGATTCATAAAAAAGCGTTTAATTTGTTTTTTGAATTTAAATTAGAACCATTAATTGTCATTCAGCGGAAATTTTAATCTCTTCGTATAAATTAACAGTTAAAATGAGTAAAGTTTTAATCATAGGAGCAGGAGGTGTTGGAAGAGTAGTAGCCAGCAAATGTGCCGACAACCCCGAAGTTTTTTCTGAAATCATACTGGCCAGTCGTACAAAACTGAAATGCGATGTAATCGCAAAAGAGGTGGGCAAAGGCAGAATACAAACAGCTCAGGTTGATGCCGATAATGTGCCTGAAGTAGTGGAGCTAATTAATAAATTTAAACCTGAGATAGTGATAAATGTAGCACTGCCTTATCAGGATTTGCCCATTATGGACGCCTGCCTCGAAACAGGAGTAAACTACCTTGATACAGCAAATTACGAGCCCAAAGATGTGGCAAAATTTGAATACAGCTGGCAGTGGGCATACAACGATCGTTTTAAAGAAAAAGGAATTATGGCTGTTTTGGGCTGTGGATTCGATCCGGGGGTGACTAATATATATACAGCTTACGCGGCAAAGCATCATTTCAACGAGTTACACTGTCTTGATATTGTTGATTGTAATGGAGGTGATCACGGAAAAGCATTTGCAACTAACTTTAATCCCGAAATAAATATTCGTGAAATAACCCAGAAAGGTCGTTACTGGAAAGACGGGCAATGGATCGAAACTGAGCCTTTTGAAATTAAAAAGGCGCTTACATATCCAAATATAGGGTCTCGTAATTCGTATGTTTTGTACCATGAAGAATTAGAGTCGCTGGTAAAAAATTTTCCAACTTTAAAACAAGCCCGTTTCTGGATGACGTTTGGTGATGAGTATTTAACACACCTTCGCGTAATTCAGAATATTGGGATGTCGCGAATCGATCCTGTTAAATTTAAAGGAATTGATATTGCACCGATTGAATTTCTGAAAGCAGTTCTTCCCAATCCCGGCGATTTGGGCGAAAATTACACCGGCGAAACTTCTATCGGCTGCCGTATAAAAGGGCTAAAAGACGGCAAGGAACAAACATATTACATCTGGAACAATTGCAGTCATCAGACAGCTTACAGGGAAACAGGGACACAGGGAGTTTCATACACTACCGGGGTGCCGGCCATGCTTGGTGCGATGATGGTACTTACCGGGAAATGGAGTGGCAAGGGCGTATTTAACGTGGAAGAATTCGATCCCGATCCTTTCATGGAAAAAATCGGAAAATATGGTCTGCCATGGAACGAGGTTTTTAATATAGATTTAGAAGTGTGATTCGTTTGTCATAGCTAAAAATTGCAAAAAAATAATAAAGCAGAAAGTGGATTTTTCAAAAATACCGTCGCCGGCATTTGTACTCGATGAAAAGCTTCTCCGCCGGAATCTGGAATTGATAAACCGGATTCAGAACGATGCCAGAATTGAAATTATTCTGGCATTTAAAGGTTTTGCCATGTGGAGCGTTTTTCCGCTTGTAAGGCAATACTTAAACGGCGCAGCAGCCAGCTCGCTTTTCGAAGCCAGACTTTGTTTCGAGGAAATGAAAACCCGCGCACATGTTTATGCCCCTGCGTATTTTGAAAACGAATTTGATGAATTAATTTCATATTCAAGTCATATTGTTTTCAATTCGTTTCAACAGTTCCATAAATTTTATCCCAAAACGAAAAAAGCTGATCATTATATTTCCTGCGGAATCAGGATAAATCCCGAATATTCCGATGTAGCTACCGATTTGTATAATCCAAGCCTTGCAGGATCGCGTTTGGGAGTAGGGATCGAAGAGTTCCCTGAAGAACTTCCCGAAGGCATTGAAGGCATTCATTTTCATGTATTATGTGAGTCGGATTCGTACAGCCTCGCTTATGTTTTGAAAAACTTCGAGGCCCGTTTCGGTAAATATTTACATCAGGTAAAGTGGGTAAACATGGGCGGCGGCCATCTGATGACCCGCAAGGGTTATAATCATAATCATTTAATCAGGTTACTTCAGGATTTCCAAAAGAAATACAACGTAAATGTTATTCTTGAACCGGGGAGCGCTATTGCTTGGGAAACAGGCGTGCTGGTTTCGAAAGTATTGGACATAGTGCAGCACAAAGGCGTGAAAGTTGCTATTCTCGATATTTCGTTCACCGCCCATATGCCCGACACACTTGAGATGCCTTACAGACCAAAAATAATTGGGGCAAAAGAGCCGGACAAAAACAGCAAATATTTATATCGCCTTGGCGGAATTAGCTGCTTGGCCGGCGATTATATGGAAGTCTACGATTTTGGCCATGAACTCCAACCGGGCGAACAGGTTATTTTCCTCGACATGATTCATTACACTATGGTAAAAACGACCATGTTTAACGGGGTAAGCCACCCGGCAATAGCCGTCTGGACAGAGGATAACCAGTTAAAAACCATCAAGAAATTCGGATACGAAGATTTTAAAAACCGACTGTCTTGATTTCATAATTATAAAAGGCTTTAAGACAGCCTCTACTCTCCATTATCAATTTTAAAGGTTATCCTCAATTTGCATTAAATTTGTATTAAATTTCATGGCAATAATTATGAATTACTGTTTATATGAAAGATTAAAAAAGATCATTTAAAATTTTATCTTTATATTGTCTTTATAAAACAAGATGACAAATAAATTAACACGGTTTAATGAAAAACATTGCCGCATAATTGTGTTGTTTATTTAATAATAATAATAATAATAATAATAGTTTCTAAACAATGAAGAAAAAAATTATCTTTTTATTTTTTACATTACTTCCCCTCCTTTTTGGTTGTGGAGGGCAACAATCGGGCGAAAATAATTCCTTTATTTCACCAAAAGATGAAGATGGAAGTAGGCTTTGGCTGCGCACCGAAACAGGAAAAAACGCAACTGTTACTGCTAACGAGCAAACCCCAACTATTAACATTGCCAAGCAGGAGCTGGAATCTCAATGGAAAGGAGCTCAGGTTCAATTAAACATTCTCAACAGTCCGGAACTGCAAAAACTGGGAAAAGACGGTTACACGATCACAGGTAACAAGCTTTCGGGTATTACTATTCAGGCGTCTGCCGAACAGGGCCTGCTTTACGGGGCTTATCATCTGTTGCGTTTGCAGGAAACTGGGAACGATTCTGGAAAGTTGAACATTACGGAATCGCCCAAATACGATCTCCGGATATTAAACCACTGGGATAATTTGGGCTGGGCGTTTGAACGCGAATCTACCGGACGGACTTCCGTCTGGCGCATGGACGAAATAATCAATCAAACTTCATCGCGACTTAAACAATATGCTCGTGCAAACGCCTCTATCGGAATTAACGGGACAGTGTTGAACAATCCAAATGCTTCGCCCGAAATGTTGACGATAGAAACCCTTCAAAAAGTTAAATTAGTCGCCGATGAACTTCGTCCATACCATATCAAAGTATATTTATCAGTCAACTTTTTTTCGCCCAATTCCTTGGGCAGACTTCCAACTTCCGATCCATTGGATAAGGATGTCAGAGAATGGTGGAAAGATAGAGCCAAAGATATATACAGCTTGATTCCCGATTTTGGAGGCTTTTTGGTGAAAGCCGACTCGGAAGGATTACCCGGCCCGCATGAGTACGGACGTTCACATGCCGACGGAGCTAATGTACTTGCCGAGGCGCTCGAACCTTACAACGGAATTGTGATGTGGCGTGCCTTTGTATATAATCCAAGCGGATCTGGTGTATATCGTGAGTATGGGGAAACGCGTTCTTTTGTCAGGACAAATGAAGATGACCGTGCAAATCAAGCATTTACTGAATTTATGCCATTAGATGGTAAATTCAATGATAATGTTATTCTTCAGGTAAAAAACGGCCCTATTGATTTTCAGCCACGTGAACCGTTCAGTCCATTATTTGGAGCAATGGAGAAAACACCGCTGATGCCGGAATTGCAAATCATGCAGGAATACCTTGGTTCTACAACTCATTTGGTTTTCCTTGCTACACAATGGAAAGAATTTTTTGATAGCGATACTTATTGCGCCGGAAAAGGTTCGACAGTTGCCAAAACAACAGACGGAACAATTTATCCGCACAAGGTCAGTGCCGTTGCAGCAGTAGTCAATACAAGCAGTGATGTAAACTGGTCAGGGAATCATTTTGCACAAGCCAACTGGTATGCTTTCGGACGGTTAGGATGGAATCATGAGATTTCGGCAGAACAAATTGCCGACGAATGGTTAAAGATGACTTTTTCGCAAGATCCCGGTTTTGTGAAGCCTGCAAAAGAAATAATGATGGATTCGTGGGAAACAACAGTAAGTTTTTCGATGCCGCTGGGATTGCATCATATATTTGCATGGAGAACTCACTACGGTCCTGAGCCCTGGTGCGATCTTCCCGGTGTCAGACCCGACTGGCTTCCCGTTAACTATCATAAAGCCAATGAAATTGGAGTTGGCTTTGACAGGACGGTTAATGGCAGTAATGCCGTAAGTCAATATTTTTCTCCTTTGAGGGAAGAGTTTAACGACATCAATACCTGTCCCGAAAAGTTCCTGTTATGGTTTCATCATGCACCATGGGATCACCGGATGAAAAGCGGACGAATATTTTGGGATGAATTGTGTTATACATATCAGGCGGGTGTTGACCAAATGCGTGATATTCAAAAAAAATGGGACAGTGTAGAAAAATATGTTGACCAAAAACGCTTTTTAGACACTCAATACAGGCTAAAAGTTCAGTCAAGAGATGCCGTATGGTGGAGAGATGCCTGTGTACTTTATTTTCAGACATTCTCAAAAAGACCGATTCCGCAAGAGTTGGAAAGACCTGTTTATGATTTGAATGAACTGCAGCAGATAAAATTGTTGGATATAAACAATGTACTTAATGGTTCAAGACAACTTTAACTATAAAGCTGTAAAAAAACTAAAAACAATAAGGGCGCAATAATGCGCCCTTATTGTTTTATAAAACTTTCGTGTTAAATTAATGTTGTGCATTGTTTTGCTTTTTTGTTCAGATATTACCTTAAATAACAAGGCAGGAATATTGAATACATCGAAATAAAATTGGAATATTGGGAAAGGCTCATTATTTTTGAAATCTGATTCAAAATAAAACACAGAAATGGAAAACTTTAAAGAAGAATTAAAAAAAATTAAGGCACTGGTGTTCGATGTGGATGGAGTGTTATCGAAAGATTATTCGCCTCTCGATTCGACCGGTGAACCAATGCGCACAGCAAACATGAAAGATGGCTATGCAATAAGGACTGCATTAAGCGCCGGTTTTCAGGTTGCAATTATTACAGGCGGTGTTTCCGAAAGGGTTAAATTCAGATATAAAAAGTTGGGGGTAGAGTATTATTACGATAAAATCAGTAATAAAATGGATTGTTTGCTCGATTTTATGGATAAAACCGGAATCGCCAAAAGCGAAATCATGTACATGGGCGACGACGTACTTGATTATCATGTTATGGTGGAAATAGGTGTCCCAACTTGCCCATTAGATGCAGCTCCTGAAATCAAGAACATTTCTAAATATATTTCGGAATGTAAAAGTGGACAAGGTTGTGTACGCGATATAATTGAGCAGGTAATGAGGGCGCAAAATCTTTGGTTTAGGATTTAATGAGTAAAAATAGTTTATAGTTGAATTGGTTTCCCCCATATAATTATATTCTTGCCTCAAAATCGCCAAGGCGCCGGGAACTTTTAAAAACACTCGGAATTGATTTTCGGGTGAAATTTAAAGAGGTGGAGGAGATATTTCCCGATGGACTTTCAAAAGAAGAGATACCTGTTTATTTGGTTAAATTGAAAGCGGAACCATTTTTAGAAGAGTTAGGCAGCAACGACATGCTGATTACGGCCGATACAATTGTGTGGTTCAACAATCAAGTGTTAGGGAAGCCAGGAAATTACGACGAAGCCAAAGCCATGCTCGAAATGCTCAGCGGCAATGAGCATCAGGTTATTTCGGGTGTTTGCCTGACTACAACAAAGAAACAAATATCATTTTTCGAGACTTCAAATGTTCAGTTTAAAATGCTTTCAAATGTCGAAATAGAATACTACATAACGCATTTCAAACCTTTCGATAAGGCCGGCGCTTACGGTATTCAGGAGTGGATTGGTTCAATAGGAATAACTCGTATAGAGGGTTCGTTTTACAATATTATGGGGCTTCCCGTTCAACGGTTATACGAAGAAATTCAAAATTTTTAGGAAACAGAAAAAATAATCAAAAAAGGAACCACGAAGAAAAAAAATCAAACTTAAGGATTTCGTGTTTCCATATTTTTAACAATGAAATACCACTTAGTTATTTTAGGTTGCCAAATGAACCTGTCGGACAGTGAGCGGGTTATTTCTGTGCTGAACGAAGCCGGATACATATATACTGACAACGAAGATGAAGCAGGTTTAATCGGTATTCTGGTTTGTTCGGTGCGGCAAAAAGCCATCGACAAAGTGTATTCGCGCATTCATAAATGGAACAAATGGAAAAACAGTAAAAACCTGATAACTTTTATTTCGGGCTGCATTTTACCCGACGATCATGAAAAGTTCCTAAAACTTTTCGATATTACTTTTCAGATGAAAGATTTATCAAAGCTTCCTGAAATGATTAGCAACTACGGGATAACAACATCGGTGCATCTTAAGACAGGAATTGATCCGTATAATGAAAATATTGAGCAGTTTTGGGAACTTAAACCATCGTATCAGTCGGAATTCGAGGCATTTATCCCTATACAGAACGGGTGCGACAAATTTTGTTCGTTTTGTGCTGTGCCCTATACCCGTGGACGCGAGGTTTCACGCCCCTCAAAAGATATTCTTGACGAAATTGCCTTATTAGTTTCACAGGGGTTTAAAACGATTACACTGCTGGGACAAAATGTAAACTCATACGGACTCGACAAAAAAGGTGAAGAAATTACTTTTCCTGAATTGCTGGGGCAGATTGGTGAAATGGGAAACCGGCTGAAAAAAGAGCTGTGGGTATATTTTACATCACCGCACCCGCGCGATATGACCGATGAAGTTATAGACATAATGGCACAATATCCGGTGCTGGCCAAGCAAATTCACCTGCCTGTGCAAAGTGGCGACGATAATGTTTTGACACGCATGAACCGTAAACACAACATGGAAAAATACCGCCACATTGTACAGTATATCAGGAAGATAATACCACAGGCTACTTTGTTTACCGATATAATTGTTGGTTTTACCGGCGAAACCGAAGAACAGTTTGAAAATACTCGGCGGGCAATGGAAGAATTTAAATTCAACATGTCGTACACAGCCATGTATTCGCCGCGGCCCGGAGCAACGAGCCACCGCTGGGACGACGATATACCGCACGACGAAAAAAAACGCCGCCTGCACATTTTAACCGAAGAACTGCGAAAACACAATATTTTATATAACAAGCAGATGGTTGGAAAAACAGTACGTGTACTTGTACGCGGCGCCGACCGTAAAGAGGATTTCCTTTCTGCATTGACCGAAGGAAAACTGATTGTAAGGTTTCCTTCCGAAAATAAAAATCTTATCGGACAATTCGTTGATATAAAAATAGTTTCTGCGTCCGATTTTTCGCTTGAAGGCGAATTTGGAAAAGAAACGGAAAGCGTCAAATTTTAACTTTTTAAAAAATATGTTTCAATTCTTGGATTGTAATTAATATTTGTTTATAATTGCACTCTATTTTATAGAAATTCGCATCCCCGCGTATAATACTCCATTGTTTTTTATCAATAGTTTATATTAAAAGGAATAATAATAATAATTAAAATGTACGATATTTTAGAATTAAACCAGAAGCTGGTTTCCGAACTTAGAGAGATTGCAAAAAATCTGAACATTAAAAAACCGGAATTTTTCAAAAAGCAGGATCTCATTTATAAAATTTTAGATACCCAGGCCATTCAGGAAAGTGAAAAAAAAGAAAGTAAAACTTCTTCTTCCAATAAACAACAAGTGAAAGAAGAAAAGTCAATATTAAACTTTTTGCGAAAAAAACCTGATAACCAACCGGATATAGAGCAGAGCCAAATAGATTTCGAACGTCAAAAACGCCCGCGCCGCGAAAGGCTTGAGCCAACAGTTAAACTTGAGAAAGTAGTTGATGTCAAGAAAAATCCTGAGGAAAAAGAGGCAGTAGTTCAATCGAGGCAGGAGCAAATTAAAGCAATAATTAAAAGTTTTAACAAGGAAAAACCTATTCAGGCTGAAAATAATCTGCTTCTCAAAGAAGAAAAGCAGCCCGACAAAGTTGAAGAATCGCACGAAATATCGGAAATTCAACCTGTTAAAGAAGTAATTATTGAAAAAAAGCATTCGCAACAACAAAAACAGGAAGAAAAAAAACCGGCCGCTCAACAGCCTGTCAGGGAAATTAAGCCACAAAAACAATTTAACCCTAACAGGCAAAATAACCAAAACACACAAAATGGGACACAAAGTGACAACCACAAATACAAGCAGTACGAGTTTGAAGGAATAATAACTAACACAGGGGTTCTGGAAGTTTTACAGGATGGATATGGTTTTCTGCGTTCATCCGATTTTAATTACCTTAACTCGCCCGACGATATTTATGTTTCTCAATCGCAAATTAAGCTTTTCGGGCTGAAAAACGGCGACACGATACAAGGAACTATTCGTCCGCCTAAAGAAGGTGAAAAATATTTCCCTTTGATTAAAGTACTTGAAATCAATGGTAAAAATCCGAGTTATATTCGCGACAGGGTTCCGTTTGACCATTTAACGCCACTGTTTCCTGACGAAAAGTTCCAGCTGACCGGCAACGGACATGATAATATATCTACACGTATTATCGATATGTTTACGCCTATAGGTAAAGGACAGCGTGGGTTGATTGTTGCCCAGCCAAAAACCGGCAAAACGGTTCTTTTAAAAGAAATTGCGAATGCAATTGCCGCAAACCATCCTGATGTTTACATGATTATACTTTTGATTGATGAGCGTCCGGAAGAGGTAACTGATATGGCACGCAGCGTAAATGCCGAAGTAATTTCGTCAACTTTCGACGAACCGGCTGAAAAACACGTGCGTGTAGCAAATATTGTTCTGGAAAAAGCTAAACGACTGGTTGAATGCGGGCACGATGTGGTTATCCTGCTTGATTCGATTACACGTTTGGCCCGCGCCTACAATACAGTTCAACCGGCTTCGGGCAAAGTACTTTCAGGTGGTGTTGACGCAAATGCACTGCACAAACCAAAACGTTTCTTTGGAGCTGCAAGGAATATTGAAGAAGGTGGTTCGCTTACTATTCTGGCAACCGCGCTAACCGATACCGGTTCGAAAATGGACGAAGTTATTTTCGAGGAATTTAAAGGAACAGGTAACATGGAATTACAGCTCGACCGCAAACTGTCGAACAAACGTATTTTCCCATCTATCGATATTCCTGTTTCAAGTACGCGCCGTGAAGATTTACTGCTGCCAAAACATGTTCTCGACAAACTATGGATTTTGCGCAACTATCTCGGTGACATGAATTCTCTTGAAGCCATGGAATTTATGAGAACAAGGCTGATGCGTGCAGATTCTGTTGAAGAATTTCTTGTATCGATGAATGACGAATAATTGTTTCTAATTTGTATGCTAACCAAAACGGTTAGTAAAAACATAAAAATTTCCGATAAATAAGTTGCTGTGGTTTTACGGATTAATTTTACACTTTGCATATATAATTTACGATTTATAACTATTTGATTATCTGCGGAATTTTGATTTTTAAATTGAAAATATTTATTAGAACTTATATAAGTAGAGGTTTGTTTGCTATTTCTGTTTTATCACCTTTTTAAGGCGATAATTGATTTAGGATTTCCGTATTTACTTCATTCGTTTCCCAAATATTCTGCTTGCATCTTCTTTGGTAATTTTTTTACGACTTCCTCTATCGAATGTCTAATCCAATACTTTACAGTCTCATCTTTCATGTCGCTGTTAATAATAATGCTATTCCAGTATTTTTTATTGAAATGCCAAGCTGCTTTCACGCAATTAAACTGTTCGCGTAACTCAATAGCTTTAGCGGGGTCGCATTTTATTGATATTTTCAGTTCAGGATCATTTAAAGGAATTACGGCAAACCATTTCCTAAACACTCTGAAAATAAGATATTCATCTTCAAAGGGCATATCTTCGGTTGCATTTTTTAGCGAAAGACAATATTCGCGTAATTCTTCTACATTCATTGTTTTTCTTTCTTTTATTGTTTCTCATATTCTTTTGGAATTGAAAATCCAAATGTTTTGCATAGCAACAGTACATCGTGTCGGTCTTTTTCTTTCTGTTCGTAACCTTGGTGATATAAGACTTGTGCTTCGGCTGTCAGACAACGTACCGTAATTCCACCGATTGTCCCCTTTCCATTCAAAATGTCCGCAGGATAAATTTGATTTTCAAAACGTAATGTCCTTTCTTCTGCAAACTCAAACAAATGAAGGTCTATTGTACGGTCGTAAACATCGCACCAAACCGATTGATCTTCAGATTCAATTTTTGCCTGCCAATAACCATTGGACTTTATCATTTCCATAAATGCATTGGTGTCTTTCTTTTGGACAAAAAAGTCTATATCATTGTGCTGTCGTGTTTGTCGTCTTAAAATTGCATCCACTCCCCATCCGCCTGTAATCCACACATCAACCCCAATAAGTTCGGTTTTTTTCAGTAAATCAACAACGTCTTTTTCTTTCACCATAACAATTAATTAATGACTATTTTCGTTTCAATCTCAATGTCGTTTTTGAGCATTGACCATATTGGACAATATTTTGTTTCTGCCATTTTGATTACCTTTTCTATTTCTTCTGTGGTTGTATTTTTCGACTTAACAAACATTTCAAGAATTATTTTGCAAAATCCGGTAGGGTGTTCTGTTTTTCTTATGCCCTTTACGTTCATCGAATATTCTTCAATATCTTTTTGCATTTTTCTTAATACAGGCAATATAACTCCGCTGATACAAGTCCCAAAACTTATTAAGAATAACTCCAACGGCATATATCCTTCGTTGTTTCCCAGTGGCGGAATATAGTCGGTTATAATTTCCGGGTTATTACCGGCTTTTGTTTGAAACTTAAGACCTTGGTCTATCAATTTCATTTCTACATTTAGATGATTGTTTTCCATAAACCAAATGTTTTTCTATTTACTATCTTTTAATTTCTTTCCGTTTGATTTAGTCATTATCTGCACTCTCATCCGCTTGCAGATAACGTTCCGGCGGCTGATACTAAACGTTATGCAGGCTATTTCCGTTTATGTCTGCATGACACTTTCTGCGGGGTTACTGCCGCCGTTGCACCAAACCGCTCGTTGTGTGTAAGTGTTTTTCAGTCTTAAAAATAATCTTCTTTTAACCACAACTCAAAAATAGGGTCTAAAATATTTACGGACTGAGGTGTTACATCGATGATTTCGCGAGAAATCAGCGTTGTTTTTATCTTTTTCAGATTGGCTGAACTTCCCAAACGATATTTTTTGAGATTTATCTGCGAACTAAATGCAGTTTCGCCGTTAATAACCGCTTTGAGAAAATTAATTTGCGTACTTGTCAGTGTTTCTATTTGTCCAACAAAAAGCAAACTCAATTGATTTTTAATGCTTTGCAAAGATTCATCAATAATTTCTTTTGAACAACTTGTTTTTGTTCTCAACCAGGCTTGCTGTGCAAGTTGTTGTACATAATAAGAATGATTATCAACGAGTTTTGCTAAATATTCTGCCTGTTCAATGCTTATTTTTTTGTTCGTATCTTCAAAGCGTTTTTTGATAAATTCACCCCATTTTTGATTGTTGATTTTTTGCAAAAACATAATATCGCCAAATTTGTAAAATGGCATTGCCGAATTTGAAAAAATATCCAACAGCATACTTCGCTTACTCCCGTAAAGACAATATGCAACGTTGTGGTGATGTTGCCAATGCGAGCGCAGTTTTCGCTGAAATGCCAAACTTTCAGGAAAATCGCCAATAGATTGAAACTCGTCTATACAAACGATTACACTATTTTTTTTTGCTTTTGCAATAGTTTCGGGCAAATTTAATATTTCGTCGGGGCTTTTTTGCAATGTTTCCCACCCAACGCCAAACGAAATTTCGGCTTGCGAATCAGGCGAGAAATTAATTTTTGGTAATAAGTGCGATAAAAATGTTTTTGCATTTTCAGCCATTTCCTCCCAACGACTTGAAGTTGATTTTAGAACTTCTTTGGCAAAATATTCGTAAAATTCCGCCTCAGTTCGGACATTAAAAATATCAATAATGCATACTTTTATGCCTTTCTGCTCATTGCGGATTTTTGCTGCAACATTTTTTACAAGGGAAGTTTTTCCCCAACGTCTTGGTGAAATGATCATTGTATTTATCAACGATTTAAAGTTCATTTCAAGACGCAAACATTCCTCTTCTCTGTCTGTAAAATTTATCAAATCAGACGATTTCCCAAAAATAAACGGTAACTTCTGTCTCATCTCAAAAATATTTTTTGCAAAGATACAATTTTTTCAAATATAACCAACAGGTTTGTAACTTTTGGGTTACAAACCAGAAAGTTGCACAACTGCTCTTGCAGAATAATTGTTCACGTTACCTCGTCTGTCGCTCTCCGTTGGCTGTGTCGCACTACACTTTCTGCGGGGTTACTGCCGCCGTTGCGCCAAATCGCTCGTTGTAGGCTGACATCTCTGTCGCGGCTCCATATATTGTTAGTTCAATTTTAGGCTGTTCGGATATAAAATTTCGGGGTCAATATCGGCGTTATTTGCCCATGCTATCGTTTTGAAACAAACCCTTACTGTATTAAACATAGCAGGGTCTTTTAATGCCCTAAACACGGTACCGAAATCTAAATAAGGTTTCATGTCAAAAATACGCTGTTCGTCATTCTCAAATGTTAGCAACAACATATAATTTTTTTGTGGAACAACTGCTTTAACTCCTATATACATGACAATACTTATTTTAACGGTTCTATTTTATAGGGTTCCTCCCCATTCTGACATAAATCCCAATTTGCTATCAGTTCTTCTTTATGAATTTCTATCCACGCTTGTATGAAACGCAGATGACGGGGTGATAAGTGCCCCTCAATCATTGTTCCGTTAGAAATATCTACAATGGTATCATTGCCTTGATACTCTACATGAATATGAGGCGGATTATGTTCTTTTGGCGAATAATACATTCGGATAATTAATCCAAAAAACATTGAAAGTGTTGGCATAACATTTGTCTTTAGTTCTTTATGACACAAAGCTACTTGTTTTTATCGTTTTACAAAATTATTTTTGTTTGAAACTCTCAGCTTTTGTCCGCTTGCCTCTAACGTTTGCCCGCTGGCTTTGCGGGGGCGGCACAAAGGCTCGGGCGGGATAGTAACTTCCAAATTCGCACTACCGTTTCTGTGGGGCTAATGCCGCTATCTCGCCAAACTGCCCGTTAAGCGCTGGCATTTTTTATCTCGTATCCTCCATAATGCGCTCCTCTATGACAATTTGGACATAACGCAATTGCATTTTCAATAGTATCTTTTCCTCCGTCTGATAAAGATTTAATGTGGTGTACCTCCAAAAAAGGCGTTCCGTCAGAAATTCTATTGAATGGCGCAAATTGATTACAAAATTCACATTTTCCGTTGGCTCTCTCCAATACTTCCGCAACTACATACGGATTACGATTGAAAGTAACCGCTTTCTTTTCAGAGGCGGAAGGGTATTCCGGATAATTGTTTATTTTACTTAATCGTTCTTCGCTTGTGAGTTGTAATGCTTTTGTTACTTTTTCTTCAAAATCGTCCTCGTATTTTTCTTTTGAGTTACTGTCTATTTCAATTGCAATATCCTGCATTACCTTGTAAACAATATCAAAAAATTTGTCTGCATTATCTGAATTGCCTATTTCTAAAGTACAGATACCAACATCCGATATTGATATTCCTCCGTCATTTAGATTTATCATTGATTTCAGAATATCGAAAAAACGAAAAGAATAATCGTAAGTTCCTTTATTTATAATGTTGTTAAATTGTTGCCTTATTTTTATTGAAAATTGACTAAACCCGTGCAAATAAAATAGATATCTGTCCTTGTAATAGCAATGTAAATTAGTTCTTGGGCTTATGTAAAATCCATTTGCAATAGTTTCTAATCTCAGTAAAAATCTTTCTGCTGCTGCAAACCCTTTTAAATTATTTTTATTTGTTCTGTAATTCTCAAATTCTTTTGTGTGTTCAAAATCAGCATTTGCATATTTTGATTTTTTATCAGTAAGATTTTTACGAACAATCTGATTCCCGATTAATAAATCATTAAGTTCTTTCTCTATATTTTCTGTTCGGTATCTTGCTACCCTCGCCCATTCGTGAGGCACTTTTTGGTCAAAATCTGAAAAAGTTACAGATTGAAATATTCTGTCAAATACTTGTCGGGATTGTTTCATCGCATTTTGGCTGTTCATTCCTGTTTTTGCCCAACAAAACAACCAACAAACACTTTGGGCAGTTACATACTGCTCATTCACTATCCAATGTTCAGTCAATGCTTTTTGAAAAGTGTCGTGACTAATTTCTCCAAAAAGTTTTTCTAATTCTGATTTTTCAACTTTTAATTTTACCATATTCTACTTCGTGTTTTGTTGTCGATTTCTCGCTGCACTGTCCGCCGCTTGCACACAACGTCCGCTAGCTTTGCGAAGGGTTTTGCCTTTTGCAAAACCGGCAGATGTACGAAGTCCCGCAGGGCTGAGTACATTCGCAAAGCCAGCGGACGTTGCGCCGCAGCCCGAAGGGATTGCGGCGCATCTCACAAATATACGCAATAATTACTTATTTACTTCTCGATACAGATTTTATTTATGCTCTGCTTTATTATTGTGCGTTTCGTTAATGTACGGGTATTTGTTTTTGGCGCTGTTTATAAAGCTTTTTTGCATAATAATTGTAAATATGATTTAATGATTATATTTTTAGCCGGTAAAATTTTTTTTCATTTATAAACTTAAAATGAATTTTAAACGCACAGTAAATATTGCGCTTATTGTCTTGAGTTTCACAGGTTTTGCTGTTATTTTCTGGTGGTTGAACAACGATCCAACACGTAATTTCACCATTAGTGAGGCCGGCGCTGATAATCGGGGTAGCGGTGAGAATGCTCAGGAAGTTGTTATTGGCGAATTATTTTACCGGTACGATTCGGCGTACACCGGGCTAAACGAAACATGGCCCCGTTTCAGGGGAAGCGACTTCGACAATATTTCAAAATCGCCTGTTAAGCTTATTGAAAAATTTCCGGCTGAAGGGCCTAAAATTTTATGGAAAGTTGAACTTGGCGAAGGCCATTCAGGTGCGGCCATTTGGAAAGGTTTGGCTTATGTGCTTGATTATGATGAAGAAAAGCGTGCCGACATGCTGCGCTGTTTTTCGGTAGTAGAAGGGAAAGAATTGTGGGCAAGGGGATACGAAGTGAATATTAAGCGTAACCACGGCATGTCGCGTACAATTCCGACAGTTACTGAAAATTTTATTTTGACAATGGGGCCTAATTGCCACGTAATGTGCCTCGACCGCGAAAGCGGCGATTTTCTGTGGGGGCTCGATGTTGCTAAAGAATACGAGTCGGAAGTGCCGCTTTGGTACACCGGTCAATGCCCGCTTATCGACAATGGTGTTGCCATAATTGCCACCGGCGGTAAAGCCCTGCTCGTTGCCATTGACTGCGCCACCGGCGAAAAATTATGGGAAACCCCAAATCCCAAAAACTGGCTAATGTCGCATTCGTCGGTTATCCCTTATACTTTTGGCGGACGCAAAATGTATGTTTACAGCGCAGTAGGAGGGCTGTTTGCCATAGCTGCCGACGGCGACGATGCCGGACAAATACTTTGGGAAAATACCGACTGGAACCACTCGGTAGTAGCGCCGTCGCCGGTTTGCATGCCCGACGGAAAAATTTTTATTACGGCTGGTTACGGCGCAGGAGGAATGATGCTGCAACTATCGGCAAACAACGGAAAATATACAATTACCCCCATTACAAAATATAAAGCCAACGAAGGCTTGTCGTGCGAACAGCAAACACCGGTTTTCTGGAACGGCCATTTGTTTGGAATCCTTCCCAAAGATGGCGGAACCTTGCGCACTCAATTAATTTGCGTTCACCCTTCCGACGTAAAAAAAGTTGTATGGTCGAGCGGAAAGGAAACACGTTTTGGTTTAGGCCCGTTTTTTATGGCCGACAATAAATTTTTTATCCTAAACGACGACGGCACTATGACCATAGTCCGCCCCAGTACAGAGCGGTATATTCAATTAGATCAGGCGAAGATTATTGAAGACGGGCATGATGCCTGGGCGCCTTTTGCCTTAGCCGATGGGTATTTAATTTTGAGGGATTCAAAAACAATGGTTTGTGTCGATTTAAATATTTAATTGCTAATAATCTGCTAAATGAAAAACAAAGGGATCGTTATTTTTCTGATAATACTTGCAGCGATGATTATTGCCATAATTATCGGCGATTATATTTCTCAGCGTCCGGGTAAAAGAGGGGCGAATCCCTATGAATACAATATTAACGAATATAAAAATATTGATCCTGAGCTGATAAAATATCAGGAATCAAAAAATTTCAGAATCGGATTTGAAACCCCGGCCGGAATAGCTGTTGCCGCTGATAAAATATATGTTATCGGCGACCGAAGTTTGAAAATTATTGATTTTTCAGGGAAATTGCTGAATGAAGTTCAGCTGACTGAAAGCCCCGGAGCACTTGAAGTTACGGATGAAAAAATTTTCATAGCGGTAAATAAAAAAATTATTGTTTTGTCGATGGATGGCAGGCAGCTCGATGAGTGGATTTTAGCCGGAGAAAATTCATATATTACGTCAATATCAGCTTATGAAGATAATGTTTTTGTTGCCGATGCCGGTTTGCGAAAAGTGTACCGATTTTCGGAAAACGGGGAACTGCTGAATGAGTTTGAAGGTAAAAAAAGCGACGGCGTTTCGCATGGGTTTATTATTCCAAGCCCTTATTTCGACTTGGGTGTTACGCAATACGGCGATCTTTGGGTTACCAATCCGGGAATGCATTCAATTGAAAATTATACTTTTGAAGGTTATATGAGAAGTTTTTTTGAAAATACCGGAATACATATCGAAGGATTTAGCGGCTGCTGTAATCCGGCTTATTTTACTTTTCTCGATGACGGCAGTTTTGTAACCAGCGAAAAAGGCATTGTAAGGATTAAGATATATAAACCGTCGGGTGAGTTTGACTGCGTGGTGGCGCCGCCCGATAAATTTAAAGAAGACGGCGAGGCGCCCGATGTAGCTGTCGACAGTTCAGGGAATATTTACGCCCTCGACTTTGACAAAAAAACAGTGAGAGTGTTTGAACCAAAATAAAATTTATTGAATTAAAAATGAACCGGAAAGATTTTTTTAAAACAGGGGGAAGGTTATTGCTGCTGGGCGGAATAACAGCTTCGACAGGTTATCTTTTGGTAAATAAAAAAGTTACGGCTGTTTGTTCGGTTTCGCCAACCTGTAAAAATTGTAAAATTTATTTCGATTGTATAAATCCTGAAATTAAAATTGAAAGGAATGATAAAGATGTGAAAACTTGAATGTTACGCACAACTTGACAGATTAATTTTTAAATTGATTAGTAAATTATACAACCATTGATAAAAAATATGTTTATGAAAAATTCATTTTTTAGATTTTGTTTAGCGGCTTGCATTTCGCTTTTTAGCCCTGCATGTTCAAATACTGAAAAACTGCAAGGTAATGAGTTTCTTGTAGAAGGCAAATTGTCTGGTGTAGAAGATGGGATTGTAGTCAGGATAGGTAGAGTTGATGGAATGGTGAGTTTACCTGTAAAATTGGATACGGTTATGAACGGACGTTTTACGCTCAGAGGCGAGGCAGAATCTGATTTGGAACAGTTAGAGATTTCAGCATATGGGAAAGACATTGCACCTTATCCTTTGTACGTTTGGGTTATGCCGGGAGCTAAGGTGAAAATTAAAGGGAAAGGGAAAATTATTCCTTTGTGGGATGTAAAAAGTTCGGTTCCATATCAGAAAGAGGAAAACCGTTTTATAAATAATAAAAGGGATTTAATTATTGAAAGGAGTCGTATAAGCCTAAACAGAAATGAATTGTTTGAAAAAATAGCGGCGGCCTCTTCTGAAGAAGAAGCTGCTGAATACAGACATATAAGCAATAATATTCTTCTTAAAGAAATAATGCAGTTATCTGAAGAAGATCTTTTTTGGGATATGAGTACAATGGAAAAAATGGATATTTCTCCTGTTTGGCTTAAAAAGATGCAACATATCACACAATTTATAAGAGTTTATGACAACCTTCGTCCAAAGGTATGGGAATTGTTCGGTAGAATGTCGGAAGAAGATAAAAACACTCCCTACGGTACCCAAATTATTGCCGCGCTTACTCCATACAATGTTGTTGGAGTAGGAGATAATATTGCAGACGCCAATTTGTTAGATATAAACGGAAATACAAAACGCCTTTCGGATTATTTAGACAAATATCTGCTACTGGACTTTTGGAGTTTAGGTTGTGGGCCGTGTATTATGGCTTTCCCGACAATGAAAGAGATTTCGGAAACCTACCGTGACAAGCTTACCATAATAAGTATCAGCATTGATCCCGATGCTATATGGAAGAAAGCAATGGATATGCATAATACGCCGTGGGTAAATTTACGTGACCCTAATCTTTGGAGCGGTTTATCTGCAAGTTATGGCGTTCTTGCAATTCCAAATTATGTAATGATTTCGCCCGAAGGCAAAATTATTGATACGTGGGCCGGGTTCAGCGAAGGGTTTTTAAAGATGAAAGTTAGCGAAAATATTAACTAATACACGGTCTTAAATATTTACAACAGTTAATAGGCTTTGGTGGTTAAACAGACTAACTATCTGAAAAATGGAAAAAAACAGTAAATCAAAAAACCGCAGGGAATTTCTTCAAAGCGGCGCCCGTCTTTCGATGGTGCTGGCGCTGGGAGGTGTAAGCGGGCTGTCGTTAAGCAAAGTTACTGCCGGCAGTTATGTATGGCAGATAGACCCGTTTGAATGTACTCAGTGCGGGCGCTGTGCCACCGACTGCATAAAGAGCCCCTCGGCAGTAAAATGCGTGCATGCCTACGAACTATGCGGGTACTGCGACCTGTGCGGCGGCTATCTGAAAGTTGACTCGAATGCACGTTCTACTGCAGCCGAAAACCAGCTGTGCCCCACTGCTGCCATTGAACGAAGATTTATTGAAGAACCTTTTTTTGAATATGTTATCAACGAAAATCTTTGCATTGGCTGTGCCAAATGTGTGAAAGGATGCACATCGTTCGGAAACGGTTCTTTGCATCTTCAAATTATTCATGATATATGCCTGAACTGTAACGAATGTTCCATTGCGCGTAATTGCCCTTCGAGTGCAATAAAAAGGGTAAAGGCAAGCGAGGCGTATAACATAAAAGGCGACTGGTCGAAACAAAACACATAGCAATTAACTGAACCGGCATGAAAAAATCTGTATATATATTATTTTTTATTCTATTTTTCTTGTTTTCTTGTTTCGCCAACGCCCAGCAACAGCGTTTTCCGAAACCTGAATTTGATTCGGGTTATACCCAGCCCGATGTAATAACACCCGAACCGCGTGCGTTTCAGCTCGAATATTTTGATGTTTTTGTTTTGCTGGCAGTTCTCTCGCTGGCGTCGTATTTTGCTGTTCGTAGCCGCTCGCGGCAGGGAATTTTGTGGTTATCGGTATTTTCACTCATTTATTTCGGGTTTTACCGTAATGGCTGTATTTGTTCCGTCGGCGCCATTCAAAATATTACATTGTCGTTTACCGACGCGGCTTACGCCATTTCGCTTACGGCTTTGCTGTTTTTTATTTTGCCGCTTGTTTTTACTTTATTTTTCGGAAGGACATTTTGCGCGGGCGTCTGTCCGTTGGGAGCCATTCAGGATTTGGTTGTTTTGAAACCGATTAGTTTGCCAAAATGGTTGAATAAAACACTGGGACTGATTCCGTGCGTTTATCTTGCTGTTGCAGTGCTTTTTGCCGCCACAGGAACCGATTTTATAATTTGCCGCTACGATCCGTTTGTGGGAATTTTCCGCATGGATGCAAAGTTTTTAATGATTGCTCTTGGTGTCGCATTTCTTTTAATGGGAATGTTTGTGGCGCGGCCATATTGCCGGTTTTTATGTCCGTACGGAGTATTGCTTAACTTTATGTCGCGCTTTTCAAAATGGCACCTCACCATAACACCTTCAAAATGTATTAAGTGTAAACTTTGCGCGCATTCGTGCCCGTTCGATGCTATCGATTTCCCAACCGACGGGAAAGAAATAATAAAATCGGGTATTGGGCCGAAACGGTTTATTACCTATGCTGTAATTATTCCGTTGTGGATAGCGGCCGGCGTTTTTATTGGTGCAAAATCGCATATTTTTTTATCGAAGGCAAATCCTGATGTTTACTTAGCCGAATTACTCATTGCCTATCCTGAAGTTAAAAACGACCTTGACAACATTGATGTTCAAACATTTTTATCTTCCGGAAAATCGATGCAGGCATTAGTTGAGAAAGCCGAAATTATTCGTGAAAAATTTTACACAGGCAGTATGGTTGCCGGCGGATTCATCGGACTTGTAATAGGCATGACTTTACTGAATACGGTAGTTTTTCGGAAACGTCGGGATTACGAACCGCACAAGGGAAATTGTTTCAGCTGTGGGCGCTGTATGGATTTTTGTCCGGTTGAAAAACAGGATAAAGTAACATAGTGAATGAATAAAAATAAAAAATGGATATAAAAGACAAAGTCAAGGTATTACAAAATGTCGCAGTAATTTCCGGAATTTTCTGCATTGTAGTAGCCATGCTGCTATTGCTGAATTATTTTCAGATGTCGACAAACAACCCCATTGAAAGCAAGGCGCT
>Ga0082212_10001911_pt1 | contig 30602 bp, 22 predicted proteins | sample TergutNt197P3_FD_71548 | JGI IMG/M metagenome (GOLD analysis project Ga0082212, IMG submission 71548) | Neocapritermes taracua P3 segment gut microbial communities from Petit-Saut dam, French Guiana - Nt197 P3 | ecosystem: Host-associated > Arthropoda: Insects > Digestive system > Gut ...
TATCTCCGGGCTATCCTTTTATTATTTTTTTACAGTACACGCCCCGCCTGCTGAGCGTGAGTTGTAACACGTTTCTTTTTACAGTTCAGAGGGGTATCCGGGAGACTGCCTTCATTAAGGCTGATGTAATAGCAGGAGGCGGTAGCCACTGCTCATATACCCCGGAACATTCGTAGAAGCCTCAAAAAAGCATCTCCCGGATACCCCTCTGAACTGTAACCGTTTCTTTAGGAAACAGAAATAAAACTGGCTCTAAACCTTTCATTACTCGTAATATTATAGTAGAATATATCAACGATGAAGATACATAAAGAAAAAGAATCAGATTTGGAAAAAAACTATTACCAGAGTAAGGAGGCTGATAGGAATGCCGCTGACGACGCTTACCCATCCGTTGATACAGCACAAGCTCACCATTCTGCGCGATAAGGAAACAGGCGTAAAAGTTTTCAGAGAGGTGGTCAGCGAGATCGCCATGCTAATGTGCTATGAAGCAATGCGAGAACTTCCGCTTATGGACGTCGAAGTCGAGACGCCCGTCGCAGTAGCGCACAGCATGTCCCTGGAGGGGAAGAAGCTGGCTCTTGTACCGATCCTTCGGGCGGGGCTTGGCATGGTTGACGGCGTGCTGAGCCTTGTACCCTCAGCGAAAGTCGCGCATATCGGGCTTTACCGGGACCCGGAGACACTGCAGCCCGTGGAGTATTACTGCAAGCTGCCGCCGGACACAGCAGAGCGGGACTGTTTCATGCTCGACCCAATGCTGGCAACAGGTGGTACCGCTTCAGCCGCAGCGCAATATCTGAAGGACGCAGGCGCGCGCTCCATCAAGCTGCTCAGTATTTTATCCGCACCGGACGGCGTCGCAAAACTTGAGCGCGAACATCCCGACGTGGCAATTTTCACATGTGCCGTTGACGATCATCTAAACGACCACGGATATATCGTCCCAGGTCTGGGTGACGCGGGAGACAGGATTTTCGGAACGAAATAGCGCAAGAGCTTTATTACTGACGGATTTCATTATACAAGAAGGAGGATGTTTATGCACAGCCTTGATCAAATTGATCTAAAGTCCACTCCGTTTGCAAGGAGGGAGACAAAAATACTGCTTGTTATGAAAGACAGCAGCTTGTTTCTGGGCCTGAGACCAACCGGCCCGGTTTTACCATTTGAGCAGATGTTCGGCAGCGCCGGGATATCCGGGATAATGCGATTCTCAGTCGTTGATAATGAAAACGAACTCCCCGTTACGATTAATGCAGGCGCATTCATTACTGAGTTGATAACCAACGCCGGATACACACGGTTCACCTTGGATAAAGATTCCAACGCATTAAGGATTGAGGGGAACGTACCTCAGCTCAGGATATCCGGAGAGACTGCGCGAGGATCAGGCTCCCTCCGATTACCTGATGGCGCGGAAACGACGCGCGGAGGCAGGCTGGTATACAAGGTGTCGCGGGGAAGCTTCACTTTCGACGATACCTGGGTGCAAGCCTCTTACTCCAATGTTCCGCCATGCATAGACGTTAAGCCCGATAAGGGTTTGTTTGACCTCGCAATATTTGAGCTTCCGCCTGACATCGATCCCCCCGCATTAACAAAGTCATTTGAAGAATGCGCGGAAGAAAATGAAGCAGACTTTCAGGCATTCAGGAAGACACTAATACAAATGGATGATTTTTCTGCATATGCATTGTGGATTGCTTCACCAAAGGTCGGCTCCATCGAGCTTGCGGAAGAGTCATATTTATTCTCCGATCCTCTGGCTGCAGCTGAGCGCGTCCTCGCATCCGCCGAAGCAGGGAAATCATCCGTAGTACCGAAGTTCGCATCAGCAGCGCTTAGGCTCATAAACGCTAACATGATTGACGATCTTCCGAATGAATTTGTTTGTCGGCTGAAAGCTGCACTGCAAGAGTCGCTTAACTGGTGGAACAAGTACCGCTTCGATACGTTGAGAGGACAGTACTTCTATGCCTACCGCAGTGAGACAGGCGAGGAGAATCCGCGATGGTTTGGTAATGCGCCGGTTTATCATCACGGGCTTCAGGGGCGCCTGTCAGAGTTGTCAGCAGCTATCGATAAATTATCGTGAAAGGAGATGGCTTAACAATGATAGCATTTGGAAAAGGGCAGAAATTTGACCTGGTCCAATGCCCGTACGGGAGGCACGGATCCGGTCTGTATCTATATGAGGACTATGAACAACCGATAATACATATGGCTAACTTTAAAGCGAGTTCACTTATGTCCGGAAGTGACTTCATATTCGATTTACAAGTTTTACAACGGGATAAATCTGTGCGTTACTCGTATTATGCCGACGAAGGTTCACTGAAAATGACGCAGTACGGAGATGCTCATGGTTGTGTCGAAGCGGTGCTGACATACTATAATTACGCGAGATTCAGGGGAAACTGCGGGTTTCGAATAGTTTTAAACCCGCTTCCGGCTAAAGATGGTGCAGTGGCGTGCAAGGGCGTCTTCAAATTCCTTGACAACAGCGGAGTCGAGGCGGACTTCGGAGAGTACGGCAGAATGTACTTCCGCGCCATTCATGGTGAACTGTCCGTAAACGCAGAATTTGATTACGCTATAGGCCGCTACAAGTCTTTTGCTATCGAGATACAGGCAGACGACGAAACAGGCAGATTCGATCTTGCAGTACACGAAAATCTTACCGGAGCGAATCATTACAGTGATGACTATAAACCGTTTGACGAGTTAATCTCGGAAAATAGATCTGACCTTGCGGAGTTTAAGAAGAACTATACACAGGTTGCGAAAGGCTATGAAGACACAGCGGAATATGCGATGTGGTTGATTTGGAGCCACAGAGTAAAGCCCGAAGGGTACTATAAAACACCGATGATACTTATGCATCTTCAGTACCTTAATGCATGCGCAAGCTGGCAGCAGAGCTACAATGCTATGCCGATGCAGAGGAACCCCCGGGAAGCCTGGAGGCAAATATGCTCTTTATTTGAACATCAGGATGAGGAGACCGGTAAACTTCCGGGTATGCTGTTTTACTCAGGCGCCGGAGCAATGCAATCACCATTTCAGGGATTTGCCCTCGACTTTGTTATCCGGCAGTGCGGAGACAGCTTCCTAACCGAAGCCGAGTGTAAGAAAATGTATCCGAAGTTTTCAAAGTGGATCGAATTCTGGGTAAAGTACCGCTCGGCGAAACAAGGCGACGACGTAGTTGCTGTGACTACTCAGCATGACAGCGGGTGGGATGACGCCACTATATTTAAAAACGGTTTTCCGGTCAGCACCCCTGATATTGCGGCCCTGCTCATTGTTCTTATGGAGTGTACGGCACGTTTAGCGAGAGGGGCAGGAGATACTGAAGGCGAAGAATCATGGAAAGCTCGCGCTGATCGCCTCCTCGACACTCTGATCAATGACTTTTGGGACGGTGAGAAGTTCGCAGCCATTAAGAAAGGCGAGAAACTTACCGATAGCATGAGTTTTGTAAATTATCAGGCTATTTTACTTGGAGACAGATTGCCGCCTCACATCATTGATAAAATTGCGGAGAAACTGACTGCTGAGGGAGAGTTCCTGAGCCCAATCGGGTTATGTACGGAAAGCATGAAAAGCCCTCTATGCACATGGGGGCACAGCTTTGTCCGCGGTCGGGTGATTGTCGCGGTGAACATGATTCTTTCTGTCGGATTACACCTGGCGGGAAAAAAGAAAGAAGCATCGATGATAGCCCGCAGAATTTGTGACAAAATAAAGCAGGACGGAATGATTCTCGGTTTCGCGCCGCCATACAGTCACTACCCTCTTACAGGAGCCAAAGTAGAACTTGACGTACCGCCGCTTGTGACTGATCCGTGGCCATGGAACACATGGGCGGCAAATTGCTTCCTGACAATGGCTGCAAGTGTTATCGAAGACTGACAGACGCTGCGGTATAACAGGGAGGCGCTCATTCGAGCGCCTCCCTGTTAAATAGATTTCATAAGACAGCCTGATACCTCAAGCGAGATCGAACCGCGTAAGTGCGGATCAAAAAGCTCGATCTTTATCAGATATTACAATGCATTGATTTCTTTGACATTATGGCATGAAACGAAGTGATTCGGCAGGACCTCCTCATAAGAAGGAAACAATTTTCCGCAAACTTCGGTTGCGTACTGGCAACGGGCGAGAAAGCGGCATTCCGGCTTGGGATTGATGGGCGATGTTAGCTCGCCGCGGAGCTCAACTTTCTTCTTTTCAATGTCGATATTCGGTACCGGAATAGCGGATAAGAGCCCTTTCGTGTACGGATGGAGGGGATTCCTGAAGAGTTCTTTCGACTCGCATTTCTCAACCATTGCTCCAATGTACATAACCAGAATATCGTTTGATATATGTCTGACGACAGACAGGTCATGCGTGACAAAGATATACGTGAGTTCTTTTTGTTCCTGCAGATCCTGCATCAGGTTCAGTATCTGAGCTTGAATAGAAACGTCAAGCGCGGAAACAGGCTCGTCGCACACAATAAACTTCGGCGAAAGCGCCAGCGCCCTCGCTACGCCAATACGCTGCCTGCGGCCCCCGTCGAGTTCGTGCGGGTAGGAGTAAGCGAAGCGCCTCGCCAGACCTACAGTATCCATGAGCTCGTATACACGCTTTTGCCTGTCCTTTGACTTGTACATATGAAACACTTTCAGAGGGTCTGCGATCAAGTCCGACACGCATAATCTTGGGTTGAGCGAAGAGTATGGATCCTGAAAAATGATCTGCATTTGCTTTCGGAGTTCAGTGTTCTCTTTTTCAGAGATATTCGTAATGTCTCTGCCTTCGAAAAAGATTCTCCCGTCGGTAGGTTCAAGCAGTTTCAGCACGACTCTGCCGAGAGTCGACTTCCCGCAACCGCTTTCACCGACTACGCCGAGCGTTTCACCCTTGTTAATTGTAAAGCTGACGTCATCGACAGCGTGCAGCATACCCGCCGGATTAGGGAAGTACTTTTTCAGGTGCTCCACCCTGAGCAGCTCGTTCACTTATATCTCCCCCTTTGCAACTCTGAGACATCTGACGATATGCCCAGGTTCTATCTCAGCAGGTTCAGGCTCTGTTTCTTTACATTCTTCGCATACATGAGTGCAGCGTTCGTGGAACTTGCAGCCTTTCGGCAGGTTTGCCGGATCAGGCATCAAGCCCTGTATCGGACTGAGCCTGTTAACGTCTTTATCAAGCGAGGGTAGTGAACCGAACAAACCTATCGTGTACGGGTGCAAAGCGTTGTGGAATATGCGTTCAAGACTTCCAAATTCGACTATTTCGCCTGCGTACATGATAGCGACCTCGTCGCACGTCTCCGCAACGATCCCAAGGTCATGCGTTATAAGGAGCATAGACGTGTTGAACTCGCTCTTCAGATCGTTCATCATCTCAAGCACCTGAGCCTGAATCGTGACGTCAAGCGCTGTCGTCGGCTCATCGGCAATAAGCAGTTTCGGATTGCATGCAAGCCCCATAGCTATCACAACGCGTTGCTTCATGCCGCCGGAAAACTGGTGCGGGTACTCAACGCTGCGTTCAGGTTGTATTCCAACCGTCTCAAGCATTATAAGACTGCGTTTCATGGCTTCTGCTTTTGAGCATTTTCCGTGCAGATGAATAACCTCGGCGATCTGGTCGCCTATTCGGATGGTCGGATTCAATGCAGTCATCGGATCCTGAAATATCATCGCAATCTCATTGCCGCGTATGAGCCTCATAGCGCTGTCTTTCGCCTTGAGCAGGTCAACACCTTCAAAGAATATTTCACCGCTGATCACTTTCCCGGGAGGGTCCGGGACCAAACCCATTATTCCAAGAGCCGTCGTAGTCTTTCCCGCTCCTGTTTCGCCTACGAGGCCTACTGTACGCTTCTCGCCAATGGTCAGATCGATACTGTTGACTGCACGGATAACACTGTCCCGGGTAACGTAATGTATTGTTAAGCCTTTAATCTCAAGTAAGCTCATGCATCACCCTCCCTAATCCTTCAGCCTTGGGTCAAGCGCGTCACGCAGCCCGTCGCCAAGGAGGTTGAATCCGAACAATGTTAACGCAATAAACAGGGACGGGAAAAGGATCGTCGGCCAGAAATCACGAAAATACGGGCGCCCGGCAACGAGGATCGCACCCCATTCCGGCGTAGGCGGACGCACGCCCAACCCGATAAAACTCAATCCTGAAATAGCCATAATGTTTCCTGCGACCCAAAGAGATGCGTTGACAATGAGCGGTGCGATAGTGTTTGGAATAATGTGGACAAAAATCACTCTGAAATGCTTTGAGCCTGACGCACGTGCAGCTTCAACAAACTCATTGCTTTTCAGGGACATTACAGTCGCGCGTATGAGCCTGCAAGAGAATGGGATACCTGAAGTGGATATCGCGATTGCAGTATTAACCGGACTTTGCCCGAGCGCGAACGCAATCGCAATAGCAAGCAATAGCCCCGGCACAGCCATAAGTATCTCCATTATTCGTGTAATGATGATATCTGTCATGCCGCCGAAGTAACCGGCAGTCGAGCCTAACACAATTCCTGCGCTTACAGAAATGCATACAGCAAGGACTGCCACCATCAACGAGATTCTTCCGCCATGAAGCATTCTGGACCATAAATCACGCCCGAGCTCATCAGTCCCCAGTATGTGTGCCCGACTGGGATACTGCCATCTTTCCGTAAACACTTGCATATCATATGGCTGTTTCGCCAGTACATCAGCGAAAATGATGAGCAGAACCAAAACCACTATGATACATAGCCCCACCATGCCAAGCTTGTTCCTAAGCAGCCTTCTCCAGATGTCCAGCCACCGGCTTTTCTTGCGCGCTGCATCAGCAAGATCCTGGATGTATTCATCTTGCTTTTTTCTGGAAAACATGATTAACATCACGCCACCCCCTGTTCAGGCTGATGAAGCGCTTCAATGGCTTTCTCCTTTTTCCTTGCAGAAGTATACTGCGACCTGATGCGCGGGTCGATCAACCCGTACGCAATGTCCACAAGCAGATTGATCGCGCATATCACAAATGAAATCATAAACACGACGCCATTGATAACAGGATAGTCGCGCTGAACTATACCGCTGTATAAGTATGTTCCCATACCCGGTATTCCGAATATAGTTTCACCTATTATCGAACCCGAGAACAACGTCGCAAGGAACCCTCCGAAAACAGTCGTCAGCGGTATAAGGCAGTTTCTGAGCGCGTGCTTCCGGACAACGACACCCTCTTTTTGCCCCTTTGCCCGCGCTGTACGTATGTAGTCCTGCCGGATGACTTCAAGCATTGTTGTACGCGTCATTCTCAGAAATACAGCAATGCCGCCAAACGCAGGACAGCCTACAGGCAAGATGTATGACTTCCATGTCTTTAAGCCGGATACCGGGAGCCATCTCAGCGTGACGCCGAACAGCAGCAGGCAAAGCAACGCCAGAATAAAACTTGGTATCGCCGCGCCGAATAGGGCAATTGCCGTAGTTGTTGTGTCAAGGACGCTGTATTGCTTAAGCGCAGATATCATTCCCAGTGGTAAACCTATGGCTACCATTAGGAGCAACCCCAGAATGTTCAGTCTTAGCGTATATGGCAATCGATGTGCGATCTCGTAGGTGATAGGTATCCTGTTATGGAACGATTTGCCCAGGTCGAATCTGCTGACAATGTTCCAGATATATGTGACCAGTTGCATAAAGTAGCCCTTATCAAGGCCAAGTTCTGCAGCTTTGGCGTCATATGCCTCCTGCGTGATTGGGGTGCTGAGTATAGATATAATCGGGTCTCCCGGAGTGAAGTATGTAATGGTGAATACGACAACTATGACGCCCAGCAAGACGGGAATCATCCATAAGATGCGCTTTAGAATGTATTTTATCAAGGAATCATGCCTCCTTTTTTAACGCAAAGGGGATACTCAACGGCCTCCGTGCATCATTCCGGCGCACGGAGACCGTAAGTGATGTCCGTTGATTATGAATACTGTATACCTCGTAACACAGAATCTCTAAATCGTTATACTACGGGAAAGGCAGCAGCTTGTCAGTTCCATGCGGACGCCATGCCGAGCCTGGAGAGCTGGTACCCATTCTGGGTCGTCCTGTAGTTCAGGACTTGATCCTGCGTCAAAACGCCTTCTGTCCAGCCGACACATGACGTCACTTCCCAAACGGGGATGTACAGGATTTCATCAAACATATACTGCTGCACCCATTTTCCTGCTGCTGTGATTTCTGCAGGATCGGTAGAGCGCATAAGAATCTCAAACTTCTCCAGGAACTCCGGGAACGGGATATAGTTGTAAGTGACGCCGCCTTCATCGGCGCACGCGGGAACAGCGCCGCGTACTTCGAATCTCGGGTTGCCGCCAACAGCAAACCAGCCAAGGCCGTAGTCTGTGTTTCCGGGATTAATCATTGCCGCAAGACATGCCGCAAAGTCAAGAAGGTCAACTGTGGCGTCAATATAGATTTGCGAAAGATAATATATACCTGCTTCATGCAGCTTCTGACCGCTTGTCATCGATGAGGTCTTTACTTTGAGCATGTTATCCGGACCATACCCGGCTTCAATCATGAGCTCTCTTGCCCTGTCGAGGTTGTATTCGTACTGACCGGGATTAATGAAGTCAGGAGAAGCCTGCGGAGCAATCGATAACGGCTTAATATATAGGTCGCCCTGAGATATGATGCCGAGTTCCTCCCATGGCATACCGATTGCAACTGCTTCACGAACTCTCTTGTCCAGCCAGAAATCGCACTCGTCTTCAGGGTGCATGCTGAAAATCCAGTATGCGACGGCGCCTGTAGGCATTGATACCACAGTGAAATCATTACTTCCTGATTGCGCATACCGGAGATAATCATTAGAGTCGACATAAGTCATGTTCAGGTCTCCGGTTTCAAGAGCCATGTATACTGCGCTTGCGTCAGGAATATATCGGATAACCCATTCGTCGACATATATCGGACCAGCTTCTTTATACCAGTAATCATCTCCCCTGGACTGAAGCACCATATGTGAGTCATTCAAATACTCGACGCACTTATATGGTCCGCTTCCAACCGGGCTGTACCACTCCATTGAGTCCCAACCGCCGTCCAGTGATAGCGACCATGCTTTATCGTAGAGGTAAATCGTCGTGTTCACAAACAAAGGATACGGTTTCTCAACCTTGAACTGAGCAGTGTAGGTGTCACGCGGGATTGTCTGATCCCACACCATGCCAAAGTTATTCAGGTAGTTCGAACCGCGCTCGATATGGTTCCAATAGCTAAAAATCAGATCTTCTGCAGTCGCGTTGTCACCGTTACTGAAGTAGACGTCGTCTCTCATTTCCATGATTAGCGTGGTGTCGTCTTCCCAGTACCAGTTCTTCAGAATGACGGAGAATATCTGCTTTGTAACAGGATCGATTCTGAAGACAGTGTCAAAGACAGCGTCGCACGCCGCCCAGTTCTCGCCGGGGTTAAGCCCTGCCTGGAACTCGCCAAGGTAACTGCCGGCGCCGACGGTGATCGACACCCACTCTTTGCTGCCGGATTGAGCGGCCTGCCCGCTTCCTTGATTTCCTGAACTGCCTGAGCTGCCGGAGTCACCGGAGTTGCCGGAGCTGCCCGCGTTACTGTTATCACTTGTCGTGTTACTGGAGGTGTCATCCTTGCTGCACGCAAACAGGGAAAACATCATAACAAGAACCAGGAACAAACAGAGCAGCGACTTTGATCTCTTCATTTTATCTTTCCTTTCCTCTTTATAGACTTTGGCTTCATCAGCATGTTTCATGATGAAAACTGCCGGTATCGATTATAGCATACGTATTCCTGGTTTGCAAGAAACGTATACGCCGTGAAAACTATACTTATTACAGTTATTGTGGTACAATCCATGCATTCCATGATGACGATTTGTTATGCAGTAATATACTGGAGAGGAGCGGCCATATGACACCGGAAAACAGAATAAAATACGACGAAAAGATTAGGAGAGTGAGTGAAGCAGTAGCACTAAAAGAACCTGACAGAGTGCCGATCATGCCGGCGCCTGCATTGTATCCTATTTTTAACGCTGGGTACACAGTAGCTGAAGTTGTGTATGACACATCACTCGAAAAGATGAAGCATGCAGTCACAAAATATCTCACTGACTTCGATCCGGACAGTGGTACCGGAGTAGGCACGGTAGGCGCAGGCGAAGGCCCCGGCATGGAGCTGAGCAGCGCAAAGAACATGCGTTGGGCGGGTATGCCAGGGGATTACATAGACAAAAACTCTTTGCCCCAGTTCATCGAATACCCTCTCTTGCTCGACGATGAGTACAAGGAATTTTTCACCGACCGCACCGGTTGGGCTTTAAAAAAAGCTATTCCAAGGTTTTCCAACACTCTGGAACCTCTGGCAAACTTCAGATACAGTATAAGTGGCGCCGGAATGTGCGCGCGGCAGATGGCGGCTGCGTTTTCTGAACCGGAGTTCCGGAAAATGATCGAGACCTTGTGGAAGATCAATGAATTTTACAGTGCGCATCAGGAAAAGGTAAGAAAATTCAGTGAAGATATTGAAGACTTGGGCTACCCTATATTCTCCGGTATGGGAGGGGGTATGGTCCCCTTTGATTTTTACAGTGATTTTCTGCGGGGCACTATCCTTACAATGGAAGACCTTTATGAGCGCCCCGAGGCAATAGAACGTTTCATTGACGAGGAAATGGAAATCGTTTTAGAGGGTATCGAGCGATTTAAGGATATCGACGTCGGAAAGCACATATTTATGGCTCTCCATAAGGGATTCGACGGATTCCTGAATAATGAGCATTACAGAAAATACTACTGGAAATACTTACAGAAGATAATCGTAGCGGTCGTCAATGCAGGCAAGATACCTTATATCTTCGCTGAGGGAAGATATGACAGCCGTATCGACTGCTTGACGGAAGTCCCTCCGGGTAAAGTGATATATCACTTTGAGAATGTGGATATGAAGGAAACCAAAAAGAAGCTTGGCGGTGTTGCATGCATAGCAGGCAGTTTCCCTGCTGCGTCACTCGACTGGGAGTCTCCCGTAGAGATCCGCGACAGGGTCAGGAAGCATCTTGACGAATGCGCTGCAGGCGGCGGCTTCATCTTCATGACGTCATGCGGACTCGGTAAATGCAGGCGTGAGAATGTCGAGGCTATGTTTGAAACATTGAGAGAGTATGGAAAATACTAGCAAAACTCAGCAGAACACTGACAGGATTAAAGAATGAGGAGGTCAGAGACTTGTGCGATGTCTTAACGCGAAGTTCAGCGTATACAGACACGCTCAGGAAACACCGGGGCTGCAGTAATGCCGGTTCCGCACATATTTAACAACGAGAGGGGTATTATGGAGAAGCAAAAGTATTCTGTCGATGATCTTGACATTTCCGTTGCGCCGTTTTCGAGAAGGCACTCAAGGCTTATGCTCCTAATGGCGCCGGTAACGCGCGAGGAAGGTTCAGAAAACGGTCTTTTCCTTTCCTACAGCGCCAATGTCCTGAATTTTGGTACGCGCTATGAACTTATAAGAATAATCCCAAATATCAACGGTGAACCTGTACCATTTGAGTACACAGCAAATCCCGGCGTCCTGAAACTCAGTGCCGGTAACGGTTCCGTTGAAATATGCTTTGACGGGCGTGAAGTTGTTCGCTTCCGCGCGTCAGGCGGACTCGGGTTGCGTTTCAACTTGAGATTCACCCAGCATGAGCAGTTCATGGACAGACACGATGGCACAGTATATGCAGCATTTCAAAATCTCGGCGAGTACCTGTTTGAGCCTGTCCGCGGTACGCAAAAACACAATGGACGATGGATATCTCCGGTAATGACTCCTGCTGAAACAGACGTGGACTGGTCTCCGGATGAAGATGGTAAGCTTGAAGGTTACATCAAGTATGCGGATTACTCAGTCAACCGCCCGGAGGAGCTGCACGATTTCAATGAGTGCGTAGATGATAACCTTGCTGACTTTCATGCATGGTGCGCGCATTACGACGATGTTCCTGAGAAATATGCAGGCATCAGGCTCTATGCGATATACATAATATGGACATGCCTGTCATGGCCAAAAGGTTTTATCAGCGACAATATGGTATGGATGTCAAGAGCCGGAGGCATAATCCGTGCTATGGGGTGGCACCAGAGCTACCACGCAATGGCTTGCTGGAAGAATCTTGACTTCGCTATCGGTCTGATTCACTCTATGTTTACCTTACAGGATGAGTTTGGTCAACTACCCGACGGAGTCTCTGACCGGTACAAGTTCATGACGGCGCCTAAACCTCCTTTTCAAGGGTTTGCGCTGAGCTATATACTGGATAAAGTGGGTATCGACGCGCTAACGAACGGGCATTGTGAACAGTTATATGAGCCGATGTGCAAATGGATCGGGTGGTGGCTGAAATATCGAGACAGAGACGGCGACGGTCTTGTAGCATATATACACGGTGATGAGTCGGGATGGGACGATGCGTCGATATTCTCGAAAGGCGCGCCGGTCGAGACGCCTGACATTGCAGCATTCCTGGTATTGTGCATGGAAGCGTGCGGAAAGCTCGCTCTGAGGCTTGGACGTGATTCCGAGTCGGAGGAATGGCTTGCGCGCTCGAGACAGATGACGGAGAAAATGATCGATACGTTCTGGAACGGCGAGAAATTCATATGCATGCTCGATACTACGCATGAGATAGTCGATGAGGATAGTATTGCTGTCTACCAACCAATTATCCTTGGAAAACGACTACCCGGGGAAATAATCGATAAGATAGCGGACACGCTGGGTGACGCCGAACGTTTCCGGACTCCATTTGGTTTTGTATCAGAGAGTATGAAGAGCAGGCTCTATGACGTAACGTCCGGCGCATTCATGCTGGGCACGATAATGGCGCCTGTTCAGTGCATGATAATTACCGGCCTTTATAATGCAGGGAAAACGGAGTTGGCATGCAAAGTTGCGGCCGACTGGTGCGATGAGGCGATTGTCTCAGGGCCGCAAGCAATATCACGCAGGGCTCCGCTAGCCGGATCGCCAAAGCCGCAAGCGGAGCGTCCGGTGTTACCTGCAAAAACGCCTCCCGCCGGCTTGAGTTCGTGGGGACCTGCGGTATTCCTGATTCTTGCGTCAATGCTTAACGGGTAGAGAGAGGGGATGACAACAATGTTTGGAACGAATAAATACTATACGCTTGAGCGGGTCCCGTTCAGCGCGGACGGCGCATTCTTATCGATTTATCAAGCTACGGACGATGAGAGACTTTACTTTACGATATGCCGTTCTGAGCCCGGAATAATCATACGCAGGAAACTGATAAGGATTGAACCGGTGTATGAGGGAGAGGAACTGCCGTATATCTATTACTGCGATGAGGCCAGGCTCACGATCGAGACAAAAAAGGGGACAATTGAGTTTGTATATGAAGAGCCTGAGATCTTGCGCGTCCGTGTCACAGGAGTCTCCATGCGAGTTTACTGTGAAGCGGAGATGCACGAAGGCGCTTGTGAAAAGGCATGGGGAGAGGTAGAAATCGCATTCAACCTTGTGGGAAAACTGTTATTTAAAAATATTTCCGGGAGACTTGAGCACAATATAGAGTGGGACTTCCGTACAGTATCGCCGCTTCCGTTTCACATAGACATTATACCTGATGAGGAAACCGGCGCCGGAGAGGCCGCGATACACGAGTATTACTCGAACTGCATTCCAAAGGATGTGTATCCCCCGTTTGACAAGGCCTATGAGAACACAAAGGCGGATTTTCAAACATTTGCAAAAAACTACCCGGAAGCGTTAGCGCCATATCGTGATATGGCGAAAAAAGCGGAGTGGATCATATGGAACACTCGGCTCGGACCGCGCGGGAGCCTTAAGAACAAGATGATTTATATGAACAAGGTGCTCTTTGTCCGGGCGTTCGGCTGGCATCACGGGTTCCATGCGATGGCTATGGAGAACAACGTACGGGAAGCGTGGAACATGCTGCTTGTAATGTTTGCTCACCAGAACGAATATGGTGGCATACCGGACAATATCAGCGACTTGAATCAAGAGGCGTGGATTTCAACGAAACCGCCAATATTCGGTTTCGCGACATGCTATGTGCTGGACAACTTCGATCTCTCTCCCCTTGGTACTGAGGATTATGATAAGCTTTACAACGCTCTGTCGAAATACACAAACTGGTGGTTTACACAGCACGATCACATGAAAACCGGGTATGCATCATATTATCACAGCGACGAGTCAGGCTATGATGAGGCCACACTCTTTGACAAAGGATGTCCAATCCAGGCGCCTGACCTTCAGGCATATATGGTGATGCTCTGCGAAGCATGTTCAAGGCTTGCAGCCCTTACCGGGAGGGAAAATGAAACAGAGTATTGGATGAGCGAGTCAAAGCGCGTCCTGAGCTTCCTTACGGATGTTCTGTGGGATGGCGAACTATTCAGGGCAAGGATACCGGCAACCGGAGAACTATATAAATGCGGCTCAGTCGCGCATTTGCAACCGATCATGCTAGGCAGACGATTGCCGGGTGATATAGTGGCAAAGATCAGGGAACGACTCCTTGACGAGGACGAGTATCTTACAGATTGCGGAATTGCGTCGGAGCATCTCAAGAGCGAGCATGTTGTGGTGCGATCATTCACAAGAGGAGCTGTCACCGCTCCATCGCAGTGCCTCATGCTGCTTGGCTTGCATGACGCGGGGGAGGTTGAGGCTGCGCAGATGATAACTGCGCGATATCTCAACGTTTTGATGGGCAAAGGTCTGGGGCACGCATCATACACTCACAGAGTAGAGCCTGTAACAGGTAATAAGCTTATGGCGATGGAGACGACGCCGATGTCGATTGGATACTGGTTCTCTGCGTGGGTCAGTTCAATATTCCTGATACTCGCGAATAAAGTCATGAAGTAAAGGAGGAGAGTTCTATGTTAGTCGGAAAAACTTTTATCGATCCATGGCAAATGCCGTTTTCAAGGCGTGGTTCATACATCAGCCTCGCGGGCGGAGACCCGGGCAGCAACCAATACGCAAAAGCGCAACTTTGGATATCAACGTCACGCCTGGGACGCAGCGAGATGACGAGCGCTTTCATGGGAGAGAACGTGTTTCAGCAAATCAAGATCGAAGTAATCAAAGACAACATTGTCCGCAACGGAGTGATACACACGACGCCATACGAGTTGACATTCGAAAGTGACAGCGGTTCAGCGGACTTTTGTATTGGTGAACCCCGCCTCATGCGCTGCAGGGGAAGTAATGGAGTGTCGCTGCGCTTTACTCCCAAACCGGGCAGGTTCGGTAACAGTAGTATAACGAATCTTCATAACGGATCGTTCAAAGCACAGTTCGGAAACGCCTTTTTACATTTTACTGTCCATAAAGGTTCATTTTCGGATATGGGGATGTGCCTTGAACTGACGCCTGATGCAGATGGCTTTTGTGAAGCCGCGTTGGAAGAGTTCGTTAATGATCCGATAGTGCGCGGCTCATACCCGTCTTACGAGCGGTGCGTTGAGTTGGTAAAAACTGATTTTGACGGGTTTTCTTCTTCTCTGGTCAAAGATCTGCCTGTGGCTTACCGTGATTATGGATTGAAAGCTGCATGGATCGTATGGGGGTTGACAGTCGTCCCGGATGGGGAGACAGCGTATAAGCACAGAATGGTTAAAATGATGAGGCTTATCTTTGAGGGTGCGTTTTCGTGGCAGCAGGGCATGCATGCTTTCTTCCTGTCGCGTGACCCTGAGTTCTCATGGGAAGTTCTGCTTTCAGCGTTTGACGTCCAGGATAAGAACGGGCGCATTGCAGACTCATTATCTCCTTCAGGCGGCGGAGGCGCTACAATGAAACCGCCGATTGAAGGGCTGGGCTTGCTTTGGCAGATGGAGCATTTTGATATCTCGAAAAAGCCTGTCAGTGAACTGGAGTTTCTATATACCGGCATGGTAAGGTGGGCAGAGTATTACCTGAAATTCCGCGACATCGACCGCGATGGTATTTTTGAGAACCAGAACGCAGGAGAGACAGGCTGGGAGAACGGCTCTTATCAGCGTATCGGATTTCCTCTTGCGGCGCCTGACATGAACGCCTATCTTGCACTATTGGAAGAGGCAATCGCAAAACTCGGACGCATACTTGGCAGGGACGAAGCAGTAAATAATGCATGGGAGCACAGGTCGGCAGATACTATCAAAAAACTCATCGACATGTTCTGGACGGATGAAGGATGGATCACAATTAATGTAATAACTAAGGAAAAATCAAAACCCACGAGTATAATCCCTTACTGTGTGCTTGTACTCGGCAAGAGGCTACCGCAGAATATAATCGACCGGTCAATCGAACTCATTTTTGAACCCGGAAAGTATGAAACGGAGTTCGGCCTCGCATCAGAACAGTTGGACAGCCCGTACTTCTCGCACGGATGGTGCGGCGGCAGCATTGCGACTCCTGTTCAGGCACTGATAGCCGTGGGGTTGGATTTATGCGGCAGACCTGATCTGTCGAAAAGGATAGCCATCCCGTATCTCGATACGATCAAGAGAGCAGGTTGTATTCATATTCACAATCCAATTAGCGGAGAAGAAGAGTATCGTACCCGGCATCACTACTGCTCAGGGTGGACAGCCGGATGCTATCTATTCTTTGCATCGCGATACGCTGAATGATTTTCAGGCTCAGTTTCTAAGCTCTGAAGGAGCATAAAATACTTACTTTGTATGGAGGAGTTGTCATGAACGAAGATAAACTTAGGGAGAATCTTGATAAGTACGTTACAACAGGCGCCGATGCGATCTTACAGAAAAATGAAAACCCGTACCGGGAGATGAAATCAGACTCATTCATGCTTGAGGTTCAGCCGGGTTTCAGCGGTAAAGGCGGAAGCATTATATGGACAAACATTTATAAACCGGTAAAAATGCAACCTGAGGCTGTCGTCAGCGAGCAGTCAAGGTACATCTCAATATTTGGCGGTGTTGCGACAGATTTCTCCAAGCTTTACGGCGAAGTGGAGGTCACGCTTGGCAAAGATGAAAACGATCTGCAGAAATACAGCTTCAGCGAGTCGCTTTGCATATACGTCAAAAAGGGGATGATGTACTCAATCAACATCATGAAAGTGGATGACCCAAGCTGCCCGATACATTACAACGAACTCGTGCTCGGAGACGCGCCGCTCGTGACTGATAAGTTCTCCGGCAACGACGCCGCAAGCTATGATGTTTACATAAAGACAGGCAGCAGGATTTATGGGAACTATCCCGATAAGGAGCATGTAACGAGCCCTGTGATGCTTCTTGATAATACAATGTTCGAATCGAACGAGATAATCCACCGAACATGGGTACCGATAACCACGCCGTATATAATGGCGAAAGCCGCACATACACATGAATGCCCGGAGATTCTTGCCGTATATGGCAGCGATCCGGACAACATCTCCGATTTAGGCGGCGTAGTAGAGTTTTCTATCGGCGAGACGCCGGAGACACTGGTAAAATATGTTGTTGATAAGGCGACCGCTTTTAGCGCGCCGGGAGGCTTGTGGCACTGCCCGCTCGTTTTCAGAAAAGTGAATGACCCAAGTAAACCGATAATATTCAGCGAGATATCGTATGCTGAGGGACTTGTACAGGACAGAAAGCATTCAGATACTATAGTTGACGATGAACTTCTCCCCGAAAGCGGAGATTACTAGCTCAGCACAAGGCATGCAATTGTTGCGTTTGATAGTAATATGCAGCTCGCAGTTGCTAAACAGGTTATCTGAGTAATGACGTTAGCTTAATATCCCGGAATACAGGATCGACAGTCAAATATTAAAGAGGGGCGGCCTTGTGTTCGCCCCTCTTTGCTTCTGTTACCATTCCTGCCTCAAACACTGCCGCAGCCGCGGCAGCCGCGTCACGGGCCGGTGACGTCGATGACCACATATGCGTACACGCCCGGTTTAGCAACGCTTTTTACAGTAACTGTAACCGAGCCTGGTATCATGCATACAACTGTGCACCTATCGCCGTCCTGAATCGTGTATGCGACGCCGGGCGTACTGCAATCGAAGCTCCAGAGGATTTCCTTATAATCAGCGTTGGCGGGTAAAACAACTGCGAACAGATCCAGCGCTTCCGAGCTTCCGGACAGCGTTACGGTGAGCGGCCCTGTTACTTCCGCACCATGTTCGTCCTTGATCATGATCGAAGCCGGTTCCACCGTCCCCGCGATCACCGTTACATTTACAGCCGCGGACACTGCCCCGCGTTTGGCGGAGGTGTTCCATGTCGCCGTGAACCTTATCGCCGCCGTCATGCTCGATGTGCCTTTGTATATGCCTGTTACGATAACGGCAGACCCTGAGTCAGTCGGGATCAGCGTGCCTACAGTCGCGGCGCTCGTGTTACCTGACGTCCAGGCATATGAATCCGCGTCGGTAATATCCCTGAAATAATTGACTCTCGCCGTTGTGGACACAGGCGCTGTCTTACCGGTTGAATCAAGCGCGCCCGCGTCAATCGTGACAATAGGGTGATCGATGACGTTCACAACGACGCTGTGTGTCAAGGTGGTGTAGGGGCTTACTTCGACAGTCGCGGAGACGGTCACGGTCCCCGCCGAGTAGCCTGCTGTCACAACGCCGCGATCGTTCACTGTTGCGATGTTACCGTTATCGACCGTCCAATTCACCACAGCGCCGGAAATTCCGGACGAGGCGGCTATCGTCAGCGAGTCCAGCGTACCCAGTACAAGCTTTGTATTGCTCGTTTCGCTGTAATAGGAATTTGTAAGAGGATATGTGCCGTAACTAAGCGAAAGGCTGGTCGCATAAACAGTGTCAACTATTACGGGTATGGTGAATAGATTCCCGCTGGAGCCGCATGTGATCACAATGTCTGCGTCGCCTGAGTTCACGCCCGTCACATACACTGTCGTGCCGCTGCTCATTACTGTGATAACGCGCGGATTCGACGAAGTGACGGTGAAGGATTCGTTATATCCCGTCGGAGAGATCGTAAGAATAACAGTAGCTGTCGAGCCGGGGCTGACGGTTATTATCGATGCTGTCGAACCCTGCTGAGTCGCGGTTATCCACGATATCTCCGTCAGCGATCCGAACATATATGTGAAGTAGTTCCTGTACGTACCCGAGTGCCCACCTGAGAAGCCGGCGCCGAAAATAGTGACGCCTGCAGCGACTATATTCGACCGCATCGTGGTCGTTGCGAGCATCTTCTGGAAGAACGCGATCGCGTCATTCTCACCTGCAAGCACATTTCCGGAGGTGAAGCGGTTCCTGTCGAACCCTTCGTCCGCCGCCCGCTGCTGAAGCGTGCGGCCGTTTCTTGATGTCGTGCTCAAATAGTTATACTGGCCCATTTCATCGCTGTGGTCGCGCGATGGTTTCCCGAGCCTGTCAGACCACTGCAACGCCGTTCTTCCGCTTCTTACTCTGAACGCGTTGATAAGCTCGTACAGAATCTGCTCCTGGCCCTCGGCAAAAAGCGCGCGCGCGCTGCCGATCCCCGAAGAGCGGTCGTAGATCAGTATCGCGTACTGCTGTGACGAGTCCGTATATGAAGTCGCGCCGACGCCGCCGACCGAGTTCGCCTGCGAGACCGATATCACAGATCCCGAGCTGTTCCTGAGTTGGTTCGCTACGCCGCTTGCCATGGAATAAACTGCGGTGACGCTGTCATCCGAGAACGCGACCGCGATGAAACTGCTGTAATTGTTATGATACAGCCGCCACACTTCGTTACTGCCCGCCTGTATCGCGCGGACCGGCGTTCCAATCAGCGAAGCAACCTGCTGCTGAGACATCCCGAAACCGACTCTGTGCAGCGTCACGCCCCTACCGAACGCGGGGTTCAGGACCGTCAGGTTGAAGGTCTTCACCTTCGTCATGTATCCGTTTGTAATGACTGCCGTCAGGGTAACCGGGTATGTTTCGCTGCCGCCGGGTACGTTCACTATACCTGAAGCTGATACTACTCCCGGATTCGATGAACTCCATGTTACTGGCAGCCCGAGAACTTTTCCGGGGAGGGCGATCCTGCCTGTGACCGAATCGGCATTGTCGCCGGCGTTCACATAAACAACGTTCAGCGCGCTGTACGCGTTTTCCATAAGAAGCTGGTCGCCTGTGTACTGGGACGTCCTTACTGTAAAGGTTTTCGTGCGAGTCTGTCCGCTCAGGCGGATAGTGGCGGTCAGCGTCACTGTCTGCGCGCTGTAACCGGGGTACACGGCGCCGGATGAGCTTATCACCGAGTTATTACTGCTGGTCCAAGTGACCGTCGACCCTCCGGTGGAGGTTGTCGGCAGTATCAGAGCCTGTGATACGCCGTCGGCTGTCTCTCCGTACGCGTAGCCGATATGCACGCGTTTCTCCGCGAGATCGAGAAGCTGTGAAGTCGACATCCCGCCCGACAGCAGACGCTCGGTCCGGTTGTAGCTGCGCAGGACGGCAATGACGCATTCTTCGGACGATATGGGCGACTGTGGGTTGAAGTAGTTCCTGTCATCGCCGATCATAATGCTGTTCGAGTGGGCAAGTTTGACAGAGTCCAGCGCATAGCCTGCTATCCGACCGGTGTCGTTGTAGGACAGCGTTTGCGTCGCGGGGCTCAGCAACGTCTTTCCGAGGTCGCGCTCCAAAAGTCTGATCGCCCGGATCATCATTACGCATAACTGCTGACGCTCGACGTAACTGTCCGGATCGAATTGAGTAGACGTCACTCCGGTAACAACCCCATACTGCCACGCCTTCAGCACATATACGCTGCTGCAGTCATAAAACGGGTTATTTGAAGGTACGGGCAGCGGCCTGCCCAGGGTTTGCTCCGCCATGGCGACTACTATCTCGCAGAACTCGTCGCGCGTCAGATAAGCCTGGAAATCGCGCGCCGCGCTTGCCGAAAGCAGGCCGGTCGTGTTCGCGTCGTTCACCTCAGCGGCCGCCCAGTTTGAGGGGACTCTCGTCGCAAGGGCGGGCGCCGCGGGCGTGAGTAACATCACTAAAATAACCAGACACAGCGTAACGGCCGCCGGTCGCTTGTTGTTTATATGTTTCATACAGGCACCTCCATGTGGACGCATTGCTAAAAGATAACAAAATAGTATTAGTCGGTAAATAATGGATCGGACCCGCGGAGCTGCAGCCCGGCGTATTATGGTGTTGACTTTCAAAAAGTTTGTTTATAGTCACCATAATAACCTTAAAGTGGTGATTATGGCAATATCTTTCTTGTTTTTATTCGTTTTTTTCATCATTTCATGTTACTGTCCCATCGTCATTGCGGCCTCCGCGCCGCAGTCCCATGAATAATGTACCTGTCCGATGGGGATTGCGGGGAATCCTTGGATTCCTTGAGAGCCCGCAATGACGATGGGGTCTGAACTGTAGCCGGTTGTGCGGCAACCAAGCAGCCATGTCACTGTATGCTGTTGTCGCACGCATTTTTATGTGGTAAACTACTGCAGGCGCGTAATGGCGTCCGCCTAATACACCGCTTACGGTGCTATGCGAAGTCCGCCTCAGGCGGACGGGAATGAAAAAGACAGTAATTCGAGGAGTAATGCATTATGAAACTGCTGAAGTCAGGAAAAACAAAAGACGTCTATGAGCTGGAGGACGGGAACATCCTGCTTAAGTTCAAAGACGACGCTACAGTAAACGAAGAAGGGAAGCTCGACCCCGGCGGGAACACTGTCGGCGCGTCTATCGAAGGTCTGGGGCGGGCGTCCCTGCGAATGACAAAGTACTATTTTGAAAAGATAAACGCCGCGGGAGTCTTTACCCACTATATTAGCTGCGACCCTGCCGCACCGTCAATGACAGTCCGGCAGGCTGAATTTTTCGGCAGAGGGGTTGAAATAATCTGCCGGCTCAAAGCCGTGGGCAGCTTCATGCGCCGTTACGGCGACTACTGCGCAGAAGGTCAGGATCTGGATTTTCTTATTGAAGCAAGCCTCAAGGATGACGAGAGGGGCGACCCCATGATAACGGCTGAAACCCTTGAAATGCTGGGGATAATGAGCATACCTGAGTTTGACCGTATTAAAGAGCTCACAAGGATGATCACAGCCATCATCCGGGACGATTTGGAAGAGAAAGGCTTGAATCTCTACGATATAAAGATCGAGTTCGGTAAAATAGGCGGTGAAATAGCGCTTATCGATGAGATCTCATCCGGCTGCATGCGGGTGTACAAGGACGGGGTTTGGATGCAGTCGCTGGAGCTGGATGGCTATTTCAAGTGAGCAGCAATGTTTATCGGAGTTTGCTCTGTGTTGAAACTCTGTGCTGACGGCATGTGTCCATCATATTTCATTCACATTACGCATCTGCAGATGTAACCTTGCGGCTTTTCGCGGGTGCGAGAACAGAAACGCGATACTAAACATGATGCCAAAACGCGCAACAGAGCGGACCTTGTGTCCGCTCTGTTGGTTTTTGTCGGAATAAGTTGGTTTCCGTTGCTTTCTGTGTGCTCAGAGCGCGTTACCTGCTCATAAGCAGGTACATTATCGCCTTTTGAGCGTGGAGCCTGTTTTCAGCTTCATCGAATATCTCCTGAGCGTGTTCTTCAAACACCTTCTCGGATATCTCCTCGCCCTTGTGCGCAGGCAGGCAGTGCTGGATCATGCACTCCGGGTTCGCAAGCGCCATTATCCCGTCGTCGACGTGGAAACCTTTAAAAGCAATCCGCCTCTTCTCAGCTTCGCTCTCCTGACCCATGGACGCCCAGACGTCCGTGAAAATGACGTCCGCGCCAACGGCAGCGGCGGCAGGCGAATCCGTCAGTTCAAACTTGCAGCCGGCGACTCCCGACGCAAAGTCAAGGACACGCTTGTCAGGCCTGTATCCCTCAGGGCTCGCTATGGAAACATCCATACCGCATTTTAAACATCCGACGATCATAGAGTTTGCAACATTATTACCGTCGCCGATGAAGCAAGCCTTAAGGCCATGCAGCCTGCCTTTGTACTCGCGAATCGTCATGATATCCGAAAGCACCTGACACGGATGGGCAAAATCTGTGAGACCGTTGATGACCGGAACAGAGGAGTACTGCGCAAGCTCCTCCACTTCAGCCTGTTCATATGTGCGTATCATAATGCAGTCGCAGTACCTCGACAGGACCCGCGCGGTGTCCTTTACGGGCTCTCCGCGTCCAAGCTGGCTGTCCGCGTTTGAGAGAAATACCCCCTGCCCGCCGAGCTGATAGATGCCTGTCTCGAATGAGACGCGGGTACGCGTTGAACTTTTTGAGAAAATCATCGCGAGCGTTTTACCGGGCGGGAAATCATGCGGCTTGCCCGCTTTCCGCTCAGCTTTCAGTCTGTCGGCTGTATCGAGTATGAGAAGAATGTCTTCTGTTGACAGATCAAGTAGTTTCAGTAAGTCTTTCTGCATATCTATAGCTCCATTTTCAACTTTTCAGGTTCTCTTCAACTACAGCGACGCTCCGTGTTTTGCGCTGCTGTGCAATACGAATACTGCTGTGCAATACGAATACGGTTGTGCAATACGAATACTGCTGTGCAATACGAATACTGTTGTGCAGATTGCGTCTCTCAGTATACCGCATTACTTACTGCCCGCGTTCTCCAGCACATGTTTCAGGATGTCCAGTCCCTTGTCGATCTCGCTGTACGAGATGATCAGCGGGGGCAGCATCCGCAGAGCGTCTGTACCCGCGATGAGGATAAGCAAACCGTTTTCGACGCACGCTTGCGCGGCTTCCTTCGGGACGACTCCATTCAGCGATATGCCGATCATGAGACCCTTCCCCCGTACTTCGCCAACTGCCGGCAGGTTCCAGTTCTCCACTGCGCTGCGAATATACTCGCCCTTTTTCACGACCTCTGAAAGTTCTGCGTCGCTGAGCTGGCTGAGCACTTCAAGCGCTCCGGCGGCGGAGACCGGATTGCCGCCGAATGTCGTGGCGTGGGTTCCGGCAGTCAGAACTGCGGAGCATTTTTCGCCCGCCATGATGCCGCCCATCGGCAACCCGCCCGCTATTCCCTTCGCAAAGCTCACGACGTCGGGTTCAATGCCGTACTGCTGGAACGCAAACAGCGTTCCGGTCCTTCCGGCGCCCGTCTGCACTTCATCAATAAGAAGCAGCACGTCATTCGCCGCGCAAAGGTCGGCGACTGCTTTTACGTAAGAAGGATCGAGCGGCAGTACGCCTCCCTCGCCCTGAATGAGTTCAACCAGCACCGCGCATACGCCCCCCGAGGCTATCGACCCCTCCGCGCCCGCGGCGTCAAATACCGGCTGCAGGGCAGATGTACCGTCAATGCTTAGTGCTCCGTCAGAACCAACAGTGCCGTTAGCGCCAACGTCGCCGTCGATGCTGACCACACTGCCGCCGCTTACTGCGCCACCTGCTGCAGCCGCGGTTCCTGAGCTCAAAAGAGCTTTCAACGCGCCGATATCGTTTGCGGGTACATGCGTGAAACCGTCGGTGAAAGGGAAGAAGTAGTTATGGAACTGTTCCTGGCCGGTCGCGGCAAGTGTAGTTATAGTCCTGCCGTGAAAGCTCTGAACAAGAGTGATTATCGTGCTTCTGCCCTTCCCGTATTTGTCAAAAGAGTATTTACGCGCGAGCTTGATCATACCCTCGTTGGCTTCACCGCCCGCGTTCGCGAAAAACACCTTCTTCATTCCTGCGCGCTTTGTGAGCTCAGCGGCGAGCACCGCGTACGGCTCCGAATAATACAGGTTTGATATATGCTGAAGTTTCATGGCCTGCGCAGCGACAGCGTCCGCCCATTTCCTGTTTCCGTAACCTATGGAGTTGACTCCAATTCCGCTTGTGAAATCTATATATTCTTTTCCTTCCGGGCTGTACAGCGTTGCGCCTTCGCCGTGGTCTATCGCCGCGTCAAACCGCCCGTATGTCTGCATCACGTTTTGCGCGTCGAGGTTTTTTATCTCAATACTTGTCATAATATTCACTCTCCTTAGTTGGTACCTAAAAGGTAATCTGACACACCCAATAAAACACGAAAATCACGTAGCCCCGTCCCTATTCTGACTACTGACTTCTGACTCCTTGCGCACCGCAGTGCGCTTTAATATATCATCGTACCGGCGCCTTCGTCGGTAAGCATTTCTATAAGGATCGAATGCTCGATCCGCCCGTCGAGGATATGCGTTCGTCGCACGCCTCCCCTGATTGCGTCCGCGCAGCACTCAACCTTTGGTATCATGCCCCCCGCGATGATGTTCTGCTCCATAAGGCTGCTTATTTCCGGCGGCCTGATCTGCTTTATTAACGTAGACTCGTCATCCTTCACACGCAGGACGCCGCGCGTATTCGTCAACAGGATAAGCTTTTCCGCGTTCAGAGCTACCGCAAGCTGCGCGGCGGCTGTATCGGCGTTTACATTATACGCAGTGTCATCGTCAGTACCGAACGCAACTGTTGCGACGACAGGGATATGCCCGTTATCAATGGCTTCCAGCACAGCGCCCGGGTTGACATTAATTATATCGCCGACGAGACCGTAATCCTCGCCGTCGCCTTTGTCCATCTTCCGCGCCTCAAAAAGCCTGGCGTCGAGACCGCAGATACCTACAGCGCTGCCGCCCTTGCGTATGATCGTCGCGACAAGGTCTTTGTTGACCTTCCCGCACAGTATTCCCTGAACTACGTCCATCGTCTCCCTGTCGGTATATCGCAGTCCGTTTACGAAGCGGGACTCTATGCCCAGCTTTTCGAGCATATCGCTGATCTCCGGCCCGCCGCCGTGGACAAGCACGACATGAATGCCGACCAGCTGCAGCAGGATTATGTCCTCGATCACAGCGCCGAACAGTTCGTTGCTGATCATCGCGTTGCCTCCGTATTTTATAACGACGACCTTGCCTGTGAATTTCTGAATGTAGGGAAGCGCTTCGACAAGCGTCCGCGCCCTCTCGTGATTACTGCTCATGACTGCGCCTTTCCGTATTATCTTTCTGTATGAATCCAATCTCAGTATATCTCAGTATATCTCAATATATCTCAGTTTATATATATATCAGTGCACAGGATCCGCAGCTGCCGGCCACTTGTTTACGATCTGTAGTCCCCGTTTATCTTTATATAATCATATGTTATATCACAGCCCCAGCATGTGCATTCAGAATCACCCGCGTCCATCGTGACGTCAATCAGAACATCATGCTCGGTAAGCACCTTCTTTGCAAGAGCCTCGTCGAACGGCAGGCCGCGGCCCTTCTCGCACACTTCGACCCGCCCGGCGCCCGACTCGAAAGCAATGTCCACGCAGTCCGGATCGAAGTCCACTCCTGAGTATCCCATAGCGCATATCACCCTGCCCCAGTTTGCGTCGGCTCCGAATATCGCGGCCTTTGTGAGCGTGGATGATATTATAGCTTTTGAAAGCATCTCCGCGTCTTCCTCACTGTTTGCCCCGCTGACGCAGCATGTAATAAGATGCGCTGCGCCTTCGCCGTCTGCTGCCAGCATGACGGCAAGCTCGATGCACACTGATTCCAAGGCAGCCGCGAATGCGCTGTAGTCCGCGCCTGCTGCGCTGATCTCATCATTCCCGGCAGCGCCGCTCGCAAGCAGGCAGAGCATATCGTTTGTGGAGGTGTCGCCGTCGACCGATATGCGGTTAAAGCTCACTTTCGCAGCTTGTAAGAGAGCTTTTTGGATCATTTCGGCGCCGATAGCGCAGTCGGTGGTAAGAAACGCCAGCATCGTACCCATATTGGGATGGATCATTCCGCTTCCTTTGGCGATGCCGCCGATACGGACGGTTTTTCCGCCTATCTCAGTTTCAACGGCGCACTCTTTCAGCGTTATATCTGTGGTCATGATAGCTAACGCCGCGTCCTGCGAGCCGCTGTGCGACAGTTTCCGCGCAAGTTCGGGAACGCCGCTGATAATGGTTTCAGCGGGCAGCTCCTGGCCTATCACGCCGGTGGAGGCGATGATAACGTCGTCAGGTTCCAGCCCCAGCGCCGAGGCAACAGCTTCGCACACACGCTGCGCGTTCTTCTCTCCATTTGGCGCGCATGCGTTCGCGTTGCCGCTGTTGGCAAAAACAGCGCGCGCGCGGCCGTTTTTCAGATGCTCCATAGACACAAGCAGCGGGGCTGCTTTCACGACGTTCTTTGTGTATACTGCCGCCGCAGCGCAGTCGCAGTCAGCGGCAATGAGCGCGAGATCCTTTTTATCCGGATTGTTGGTTTTTACTCCGACATGTATGCCTGAGGCTTTGAATCCCTTTGCGGCGCAAACGCCGCCTTCAATATAGTTCATACTAAAGTCCATTCCTTTCGTATTACTTCAGGCACAAATCGTCCATGATAAAGGAATGGGCTTTTTGTGCATCAACTCGCGGTTCCGCGCGTCGCGGATTTTCCCGCGCGTCGCGGATTTTCCCCGAAGGCGGAGCGATTGGCACATTATCTGGTATAGCGTGATTTTTCACGCTAAATCCACTCCTGATCCTTCGTCCATTCCCAGCATGATGTTCATGTTCTGCACCGCGGCGCCCGAAGCGCCTTTGCCAAGATTATCAAATCTGGCGGTCAGCGTCGTTAATGCGTCGTTGCCGCTAACGGTGATCTCCATTGCGTTGGTACCGACGCCCCAGTTGCTCTCAAGCATTCCGCTTCCGAGCTGCTCCCGCACTGTTATGAACTGCTCTCCCGCATAGTAATCCGACAGCTTCTCGCGAATATACTCAGCCGACGGGCTGCCGTGCAGCATCCCGTTATGAAGCATGACAGTTACAGCCATTCCGCAGTAATAATCGTCGACGACCGGGCAGAATACCGGAGGCCCGGTAATACCGGTAACATATGTCATCTCCGGCAGGTGTTTGTGCCTGTGGTCAAGCCCGTAGATTCTTGGGGCGAACATTTCAGGCGACTGTTCTTCTTCATAGGCGCGTATCATCGCCTTTCCGCCGCCGGAGTAACCTGTGAGCGAAAAACACGCAAGCGGATAATCCGGAGGCAGGATCCCGAGCGTCACGAGCGGATACACGATAGCAATGAACCCTGTTGCATGGCAGCCGGGGTTAGCTACTTTTCGAGCCCCGGCGATTTTTCCGCGCTGCGCCTTTGAAAGCTCCGGGAAACCGTACACCCAGTCCTTACTAGTCCTGTGCGCGGTGGATGCGTCTATAACGCGCGTGCTGTCGTTATCAATAAGCGTTACAGCCTCCCGCGCCGCGTCGTCGGGCAGGCACAAAAACACCAGGTCGGCTTCGTTTATGACTTCTTTCCGCGCCTGAACATCCTTGCGGTTGTGTTCGCTTATGGAAAGCATTTGCAAATCTTCCCGCCCGCGCAGCCGCTCAAATATCTGTAATCCGGTCGTGCCTTCCCGCCCGTCAATGAATATTTTAGGATTCATTCAGGAAGTCCCCGATTATGCTGTCAAGGGTCGGCGAGCCGATCTCCTGCAGATCGTACCTTACTCTTGTGTGCGGCTTCTTAATATCAATTACCCTGCCGAGGTCTATCGGCGTCGCGATAATGACGGAGTCGCACGGCGTGTTATCGATGGTCGCGGCAAGATCCTTCATCTGCTGATCGCCGTAGCCCATTGCGGGCAGGACCATCCCGATGTCCGGGTATGTTTTGAACGTTCCTGACAGCAGACCCACGGTGTATGCGCGCGGATCGATTATCTCCGCCGCTCCGAACCTGTTTGCCGCAACTACTCCCGCGCCGATCTTCATCTCCCCGTGTGTGAGCGTCGGGCCGTCCTCTATTACGAGGACCTTCTTGCCTTTCACGACCTCCGGAGCGTCTATGCTGATGGTGGACGCCGCGTCTACGACCTGTGCTTTCGGATTGACCTTCGCGATATTGTTCCTGACTGTTTGAATGTTGACGTAATCCGCGCTGTCGATCTTGTTAATAACGACGACGTCGGCAATGCGAAGCGTGACTTCCCCGGGATAGTAGCTCAGTTCGTGCCCAGGCCTGTGCGGGTCCGTGACGGTTATCATAAGGTCAGGCTTATAGAACGGGAAGTCATTGTTCCCGCCGTCCCAGAGGATGACGTCGCATCCGGCGGGATCGTTTTCGGCCTGCCTGAGTATCGCTTCATAATCGACGCCTGCGTATATCACGTTGCCGCTGGCGATGTGCGGCTCATACTCTTCCATCTCTTCAATTGTGCAGTTGTGCTTTTTGAGATCATCCAGCGACGCGAAACGCTGGACTTTCTGAGCGTTCAGATCCCCGTACGGCATTGGGTGGCGAACGGCTATCACCTTAAGCCCCCTGTTCGTCAGGCACTCGACAACCTTTCTGGACGTCTGGGACTTGCCGCATCCGGTTCTGATCGCGCCGACCGCTATGACCTTCTTCGTGCTTTTCAGCATAGTTTGCTTAGGCCCGAGTAGCTTGAAGGACGCCCCTGCCGCGTTGACTTTAGCGCCGACGCCCATCACAAACTCATATTTTACGTCGCTGTATGAAAAAACACATTCATCGGCGTCCAGTTCTTTGATCAGCTTCTCCAGGTCGTCCTGAGCGTATATCGGGATACCGTCGGGATACCCCTCTCCTGCGAGCTCAGCCGGATACTTGCGCCCGTCGATATCGGGAATCTGCGCCGCTGTAAACGCAACGACCTTGTTATTAGGATCGCCCCTGTAGTATGTGTTAAAATTGTGGAAATCTCTTCCCGCCGCTCCGATAATAATGATCTTTTTCATATTTTCTCCTATCCTTTTACGGTTTTCGCATGCGGAGCGCCGGCCCGGCGCTCATATGGTTTTTCGAGTATACTACAGAATGAATAATAATGCAACATATCTTTGCATGTGCTATTGCACAAACTTTAGCTGTTGCACAATGCTTTAGTTTGTTCAGATGTGCTTATTTGGGTGGAGCGGCTAGCGTTGAACTGCATATTATGCAGTGATTAAATGCATAATATGCAATTTCGCGTACCTCATGCGTGCTTCATGCGCGCCTCATATGCGCTTTATACGTGCTTCATACGCAATACGGGGAGCGCATCACGCACCCCCCGTTGATTCGTTATGTCTTACGCCGTTATCCCGATCCTAAACCTCAGGCCTTGCCGGCTCTCTCCGGCCAACCTTTTACTTGCGCGCCTGCCTTCCTTACCTTCTGCCGCCGCCGCCGCCGGAGCGACCGCCGCCCCCGGAGAAACCCCCGCCGGAACGACCGCCTCCTCCGCCGAAGCCGCCGCCTGAACGACCGCCTCCGCCGAAGCCGCCGAAACCTCCGCCTGAGCGGCTGCCGCCGCTTCCAAAGCCGCCGAAACCTCCGCCTGAGCGGCTGCTGCCACCGCTTCCGCCGCGGCCGCTTCCGCCTCCGGAAAAACCGCCGCCGCCTGAACGGCTCCCGCCGCTTCCGCCGCTGCTGCCGCTGCTTCCGCCGCTCCCAAAGCCGCCGAAACCTCCGCTTCTGCCGCCGCTGCTTCCGCCTGAACTTCGCGGCGGAGTACCGGAGCCGCGTGGCGGCGAACCGGAACCGCCATAACCGCCAGGACCTCTCGGACCTCTCGGACCGCGGTAGTTTGACCTGTAAGGAGAGCGTCCCGG
>Ga0082212_10001912_pt1 | contig 30593 bp, 16 predicted proteins | sample TergutNt197P3_FD_71548 | JGI IMG/M metagenome (GOLD analysis project Ga0082212, IMG submission 71548) | Neocapritermes taracua P3 segment gut microbial communities from Petit-Saut dam, French Guiana - Nt197 P3 | ecosystem: Host-associated > Arthropoda: Insects > Digestive system > Gut ...
TTTATACTCAATCCCGGCGTCGTTTTTTCCCGCGTTCCCGTTCCCCATGGGAATCGAAGCGCGGTATACGCTTTCCGCCGCCGTATAAATTTCACAGCCTTCGGATAATTCCCCCGTTGATACAAGTATTTCGGCCGTGGCGCAAATTCCGTTTGCAAATTCAAAAAACATATAATAATTCGCGACGTTTTTGCCTAAATACGGCATTTCCTGATATTTTATTTCAACTTGCCTGAAATCGCCGCCGGCCAAAAATTTCACCGCGTCAACCGCGTGTATCGCCGTAGTCTCAAAATTGCCGTCATAGCGTTTTATACGGTGAAACCTGTAATTTATATATTTAATATTATCTTTATTATCTGAAATCATTTCTTTCAATTTTACATATACAGGCGCAAACCTCCGGTTAAAAGCCACCATGTGAGCTTTGCCGCTTTTTTTTGCCGTTTTGAATATCATATTTGTTTCTTCAACGGTATTCCAGGGCGGTTTTTCGAGCATGACCGGATAATTCTGCAATATTTCGCTTGCGACTTTTGCCATTGCGTTTTCCGAAACAAGGCAGACTACGGCGTCGGGGTTTGTTTTTTCAAGCATTTCGTTATAATCCGCGAAGTATGACGGAATGTTAAATTTCCCGCTCAGGGACTTTGCGTTGCCGGCATTTATATCCGCGCAGGATATTACGTTTATCCCGTCGCATTTCATAATACAGGGCATATGCGTATAATCAGCCCAGTTTCCGCAGCCTACTATTGATATATTTAATATATTTGATATATTCATATTATTTTTCTCCTTTATTTTCTCTTTTATTTTATCTTTTCTGGTAACATTTCGGCGTATATCCGGTTAATTTTTTAAACGTGCGTATGAAACTTGATATATTTGTATATCCTACAAGCCCGCATACTTTATATACATAAATCCCCTGTTTTAAAAATTCCCGCGCTTTTATTATACGGCAATATATCACGTACTGATTCGGGGTCAGTCCGGTTTCCGTTTTAAATAATTTAATCAATGTTTGTTTGCCTATAAAAAATTTTGAGGCAAGATTATCTAAATTTATATCAACGGAGAGATTATCCTGAATATATTCCATGATAGTATGCAACTGCTCGTTATACACATAATTTTTAACGGCGGGGTTTATTTGGTTCGCGTAATAAATTTCATTCAGGCAAAGCAGGATTTCGCATAAAATCAATTTGATTTTCAATTCGTACGAATTGGCGTTTATGTTTTCATAGCAGTCAAGCATTTTATTCAGCAGTTTCAGTATTTTTTCTTTTTGGGCTGCGTTAAGCTGAAGGCAATGCTGGAATTTTGAGTTTCTGTTGACAAACTGCTCCATAAGTTCCGGGTAGGACAAAAACATTTCCTGCATTAATTTCGGCTTAAAATTAATGATAAACCTGTCGTGCAGAACATTTGTAGGCACGATAATCCTGTGTATATCGGTATCGTTAAAAACAGCGATGGAACCGCTTTTTAACAAATAAGATTTAACTCCCACATTACAAATTATGTTTTCCGCAAAGAAAAAGAGTATTTCATATTGGTCGTGAAAATGCGGCGGCATTTTATAATTATACTGTTTTAAGCGACCGATCCAATAATTTGAACCCTGGATTTTTACAGCTTCTTCTTCGCCTATATCCGCGCTTATATCTATGATTGATGCCGGATTCATATAAATAACCTCTGTATTTAAAAAATTTATATAATTTTAGCACATATTTATGTAATATTTGCAAATTATTTATTAAAATTTTATTGTATAATATAATTAATGCGAAATATAAGCAAAAAAGGAAACTCCAGAAATGAGGTAATTATAAAATGAAAAAAATAACTATCATTTCGACATTTATATTTATAATAATATTGAGTACGTTTATTTCTTGCGCCGAAAAAAACGAACCGGCGCAGTCGGATATAAATAACACCGAAACGCCGTATATACTTCAAGATACCACAGAAAATACACCCGAGGAAAATCAAAAAATTCTGCCCGCACTCCCCGAAACAGACTTTGACGGGGCAATAATAAACTTTCTTGTCAGAAGCGAAAATTATCACTGGTATTGGTGTTCACGCGAAATATACGCAGAGCAGGAAACCGGGGAACCTTTGAACGACGCGGTTTACAGAAGAAACCGCACTGTAGAAGATAAATATAATTTTGAGATAAAAGAATACCGGTCAGATAATCCGTTCAACGACGCGCAAAAGGCAGTAAAAGCCGACGATGGCACATACGATGTGTTTATGCTTGGATTAAACGAAGAGGGGACTATGGCGCAAAACGGATATTTGATTGATTTATATTCTGTGCCGCATATAAGTCTGGACAAACCATGGTGGGACCAACGCGCCGTTAACCAGCTTAACATAGGCGGAAAGCTATATTATGCGCTCGGGGATATTAACACGCAGGATAACGATTCTGTATTCGTGGCTTTTTTTAACAAGCAGTTAATCGCGGATTATATGCTTGAAGACCCGTATCAGCTTGTAAGAGACGGCAAATGGACTCTTGATAAATTCAATCAGATGATAATAGAAATATCGAGAGACTTGAACGGCGACGGTATTATGGGCATAGAAGATTTATACGGACAGTTGGGGGAAGAATTCGGGGCGTATATGCTCTTTGCCGGGGCGGGCGGAAAAGTCGCCGCCAATAATTCCGAAAATTATCCGGAGCTTGTGATAAACAACGAAAGGACCTCGGCTATAATAGATAAAATGCTTGTCAGTATGGGAAACAGGGATTTAACTTTATTAGCCAACGATTACAGCGGGAAATACGGCAATCCGTGGGATGACCTCACACGACCCATGTTCAAAAACAATCAGGGGCTTTTTTATATGATAGGAATGGGGACGGGAAATCTTATGAGAGATATGGAAATAGATTTCGGAGTGCTTCCCATGCCGAAATTCGACGAAGCCCAGACGGAATATTATTGTCCGGTGGGAACATATAACGCTACGGCTGCCTGCATACCGGTTACAAATGACAGATTGGAATTCACCGGGTTCGCGCTTGAAGCGATAGCGGCGGAATCCATGTATACCGTTACCGAGGCGTATTACGACATAAACTTCATGAATAAAAACCTGCGCGACGAAGAATCTATAGAAATGCTGAAAATTATACTGTCCTCGTGTTCCTATGATTTGGGGTATATGTTCAATTTCGGCGGCATGACAGACATTTTCGCGATAATGGCAAGAAAGAACGTTAATACGTTCGCCTCGGATTACGAGAAAAAAGCGGACAAAGCGCAGAAAGATATTGAAAAACTGATTGAGCGTTTTGATAACGCTGGATAAAACGATTAATTTAACGCGCGGTATTAATACGCATGTTAATTTAATATATAAAAAAAATAATGAAATCTGGAGGGAAAAATTATGTTTAGAAAGATTATGGGGTTTATCATCTGCGCGGTTATTATCGCGGGCATGATGGCAATCCCGGCAACGGCTATGTTTGACCTTGGCGAATATAAGGCGATTGAGGCTGACGGCGCGATGAACGGCTGGGCTACGGACGGCGTAAACGAGATAGAAGATTATCTTGATTTTGAAACTGCCGCCGCGGCAAGATATTTATATCTTGAATTTACCAATCCGGTAGATACGCTCCACGTTATCGTTTTCGGCGACGGAAACGGCTGGGGCTGGCCGGACACTACATTTGAGGTAGACGGCGGCACAAGTCTTTTAATCGACCTTACCGACCCCGACCAAGCTCCTGACTGGGAGGATTTGACAAACGGCACGCAGATAAAAATTTTGATTACTATCGACTACGGCACGAATCTGGACGAAATAGGATTAATAAAAGCATTATTGCTGAACGACGGCGAAACGCCTCCCGCAGACGGCGCGGGCGAAGCTCCCGAAGCGGACATTGGCGCAGAAGCTCCCGATGCAGGAGAATCAGCTCCCGCAGGAGATAATACTCCCGTAGACGATTCGTCTCCTGCCGGCGTACCTGATAACGCTCCTTCAGGAACTGAATCTCCAAAAGTCGGGGACAACGCAATGATTTTTGCCGTTATAATAATAACTGCCGCGGCGGGGATTGTTATATCAAGAAAAAAAACCGCCGCTAAATAAATTTACTTTTACTTTCCAAAAATATAAATAACCCTGCCGGATTAATTCTATTGCCGGATTAATTTCGGCAGGGTTATTTTATTTATTAACAAAAAAATTTACATATATAATATAATGCCGCAAAATAAAATATATAACTTAATGGTATATTGTCATACGCAATTCCGGGAGAGGGTGTAATAATAATGAACGATAACGTTTTGAATTCTCTGAGGGAAATCGGATTCTACACCGATTGGAAGCTTGCCGGCATACCGGGCGGCATACCAAAAGCGGAGCAAATATTCGGCGAACCTGTCAGTCCGGGCGCAAATCAGACAGCTACGGCAAATACTGTCAATAAAACGATACAAGCCGCAGGCGATGATGTAAAGAATACCGGAGGAGCTTCCCTTCAAAACCTGCGTGTCGTGCAACTGACCGAGGGGATATTCGATATAGGCGATAACTCTATTGAATTGAACAGACCGGGCGTTATCCTGCGCGGTATGGGGAATGATACGGTTATTCGCGGAACTACCGGCAATTCCGGCGCAATTACCATTGGAAAAAGCGGCGGGTATGCGATAAAATCAACCGTCATAGATTTAACAGAGGACGCACAGACGGGCAGCGACAGGATTACCGTATCAGACGCAAGCGTTTTCTGCGCAGGGCAGATACTGAAAATCGACCGTTTTGCCAACGATTTGCCCGCCGCCGACGGCGGTACGGAATGGGCGAATGGTCATAATCAGTTTATGCGCGGAAAAAGCGACGGCGAATTTGGTCCGAAAAGCTCCGGCGGCGACCGTCCCATTGCGCAATATATAGAGATAGCCGAAATACAGGGAAACGTATTGATTTTAGCGAACAGAATCAATATTGATTTTCCGTTGAAAGGCGCAAGCGGTAAAAATTTATATCCGCAGGTATTTAATACGGGAGCGCATGAATACAAATATATCGGACTTGAGGATATGAAACTGCAAATGACGGCGGCAGACGACGACAGGGGCAACTGGTCGTGGCATCTTCCGGCGATAAACATAAGAACGGTAAGCTCATATAGCTGGGTCAAAAATATAGAAAGCGACGGCTCGTTTTTTCACCCCGGTACGGGACGCGGTTTCATGGGGCGTCACGTTGAACTGAACGGTTACAGAAATCATGTGACCGGGGGATATTTCCATAATTCGTCCTGCGTGAGTCCGGGCGGCAACGGATACGGGATAAGGTGGCATGGAACTGACTGTATCGCTGACAATAATATATGCGACATGCTGAACAAGCCGTTAGCCGGGCAAACGTCAAACGGCGGCAATGTTATCGCGTATAATTATGTTCCCAACGCCATAATCGCGCCTTATGACAAAAACGGCTATCCTCCGGCTGCGACTCCGGATAAACCGCAGATTATCCAGAAAGACTGGAACGAAACTGCCATTGATACCAGTCACGGCGGATATTCGCATTCTGATTTGTTCGAGGGTAACTATACGGCTAACATACATACGGACAACACCAGCGTCAACGGGTGGGAAGTGCTGTTCCGCAACCACTCGTGGGGGCAAAGCCTGCTCGGCACGACGGGAGGCTCGAATAACGGTCTGGCACTCGACGGTCCGCAGGGGGAACACGTTTCAATCGGGAATGTATATTTGAACCCCCAAACGGGAAAGAACGCCGTAGTATGGGACAAACCCGGCGTAAACGTCAAAAACGGCAGTATCGCGGTTTATCGTTTTAACGCTCAAACCGGCAGGGGGAACGGCGTTATGGATAACGCCATGGGCAGCGGGCTTACCGGCAAAAACGATAACCGGAACCGGGCGTTAGACAGGTTCTATTGGGCATACGATTATAATTACGCCAGCAACGAAATCGAACCGTACAGAACCGAGGGCTGGAACGTTCCGGACGAAGAGCTTCCGGATTCGTTGTATTTATCTTCAGTGCCCGATTATTTTGACGGGTATATCTGTCCTCCCGTGAATCCGTTCGGCAAGACCGACGATGAGCGTATTGGCGGGCTTCCCGCTAAAATTCGTTATGATACTATAAATAAAATAAATCAGGATTAGTTCAGGAGAATTGATATATGAACAAAAATTTCAGAGCGGGCATAGTTTCCGTTACATTCAGGCAATATGACTTTATTGATATTATAAAATACATAAAGCTGACGGATATGTCCTGCATAGAATGGGGAAGCGACATTCATTTGCCGTATGGCGAACAGAAAAAAGCCGCGGCTGTCGCGCAGGAAATGGCGAAAAATAATCTTGCCGCCGCTTCTTACGGGTCGTATTACCGTCTCGGTCAGCCGTGCGAACCCGGATTGGTTTCTATGATTATCGAAACCGCAAAAAAAATATCGGCTCCTATGATAAGAGTATGGGGCGGAACAACGGGAAGCGGCAGTTTGGACAGGCAAGGCAGAAAAAAAATAATTGACGACGCTCTGATTATAGCCGAAAGCGCGAAAAAAGAGAATATAAAAATTTCGCTTGAATATCACGCGGACACGATAACGGACACAGCCGAAAGCGCGCTTGATTTCATAAAAGAAGTCAGACAATCCGGCGGAGAAAATGTTTACCTGTACTGGCAGCAGAATCAATATAAAACCTTTGGGGAAAATAAAGCCGAGCTTGAGTTGATATGTCCGTATATTTCAAATATTCACGTGTTTGCGTGGGAGAAAAACGAGAGGCTGCCTCTAATAGAACATAGAGGCAGGTGGGAATCTTATATAAATATATTAAAAGACGCCGGCGAAAATCACGATTTTCTTCTTGAATTTGTAAAAGGCGACACGGTGGGGCAAATGGTCGAGGACGCGAAAGTCCTTATAGATTTGCATGAAAAAAACTAAAAAGTTATTTTTCTTCTTTTCATTATTATGATTATTCCTCTCCGCAAAGAGCGCAAAAGGTATATGAACCCGAGGCTCTTTCGCTAAAAAACTGATTAATTAATATTATATCACACACTTATTTCAATTTCAACGATATTATATATAAAAACGATGAAATCTTTAAGTTGCTTTAAAGTAATTATGTATAAAAGCCAAACATATGTATAAAAATCAAATAACAAAGTAAGCCGTATATCGCTGGATATACGGCAGTTTTTATATAACGGCAATGAAAAAATAAAAATTCTTATAAACGTATTGACATTCAAGTAACTTCATAATTTATACTTATAAATATAGAAAATATTGAAATAATTTAAACGAGGTTTATGATATGGGTGAAACAAAAAAGGAACGAAACAGGAGGATATTATGTCTCTTGTTGCTTTTAATTTTCCTGCTGATTTCTATTCCCGGCACTTTCGCAATAATAGAACTGAGTGAATTTACAGAAATTATGGAAACAACCGGAGAAACAGAATTTTTAGAAACTGAAGAAGAAGATTTTTCGGAAGAACCGACAGAAGATATAGATAATCCTGAAGAAACCACAGAAGAACCGGAGGAGTCAACTGAAGAAAACGGAGAAACAGACGAAATTGAAGAAACCGATGAGACCGATGAGACAAAAGAAATAGGAGAAACAGAAGAAGATTATGAATATGAACTTACGGAAGAAATAGAGGATATAGAGGAAATAGAGGAAATTATAGAAGAAGAGGAAGAAACTCAGGATACCGGCAGTATATCCGGCTTTTTATGGATAGACGGAGATTCCCGGTCTTTCCGTTATTCCGTGAACGGATTATATGATGAAACGAAAGAGCCTTTGGCAGATTATCCGGTTTATCTTTATTCGGTGGACGATTTGAGCGAGCCTGTAAGCGAGGTTATAACCGATGAAAACGGCGCGTATATTTTCGAAGAACTCGCGGACGGCGATTATATGACAGGTCTTGAATTTGAAACTGTAAACGGGATAGAATTTTTACTGCCGATAAAAATAGCCGACGATAACAAAATGGCGATTATACTGTCGGAAGATTATCAGACGGCTTATTCGGAAATTATCACGGTTGAAGAAGGACAGGAAACGGAAGGCATAAACGCCGGGCTTATAAAGGCTATGGAAGGACCGTCGAGGGCTCCGGCTACGAAAACCGAATATATAATTGACGTCAACGATTATTATTATTCTTTGATAGAGACCGGAAGGGGTTATAGTTTCGACTTAGGTACGGGAATATTAACTTTTAACACGGACGCCAACGGCAATGATTACACAATTCTGAGAAGTTCGCCAACAGCAGTCGGTTCGGTAATGGGAATAGTATTCGCGGCAGACTGCTCGCCATCTTCCGTTACGATGGTCGGTCTTAATAATTTACTTAAAGGCGTCACATTTCCGGCGGGATTCAACGCAGATTTGGATTTCCAAAGAAACAGCGCAAATGAATACGTAAGTTTAGGAGCGACGGCTTTGTCGATTCCGGCAGGCTATACCGGACAGCTGGGAATCAACGGATTGAGCGTAGGAACGCTCACGTTTCCGTCGGGTTATGACGCCCCCATTGTATTTAACGGGCTGACGGTATTAACCGCGCTCAATTATCCGGCAGGATATAACGAACCTATTACGATTGCGGGGTCATTCAAAGTACCAGCCGCTTATCAGTTCCCGGCAGGTTATACCGGACCGGTTATTATCGGCGGCGGATTATTCACCGCGGCGGACGTAATATGCAGACCGGGAACAAGCGTTAACTATTCAGAAAACGGCATATTCCTGCCGAACAATATCTCGACCCTCACGATAAAAAACGCCAAAACCGATATTAACGCCATGTTGGAGATACGGTTAAAACCGACAGATACTGATTTTAAAATATTTTTAGAGGGCAATTCCGATATTAACGGATATATCGAAGTTCCGGACGGAGCGAAACTGACTATCGACAGCGCGGAAGCTACAGGAAAAGAATCGGGCGAACTAAAAATAACGACAAATACCGCCAATGCCTGTATAGGCACAGATAATACTGTTAATACCGGACAAATTATTATAAACGGCGGCACGGTAGAAGCGGTACAGACGCATACAGGAGCTTATCAGCCTGCGGCAATCGGCGGCGGCGGAGCTCATGCAGGTTATGTCACGATAAACGGCGGCAGAGTAACCGCGAAAGCCAACGCTAACGGGGCGGCGATAGGCGGAGGAAACGGGACAAACGGCGTTGGTTTCGTCACGATAAACGGCGGCACGGTAATTGCGGAGGCAGGCTTGAACGGGGCGGCGATAGGCGGCGGAAACGCGGCTACGGGAGGCTTTACATACAGCTCCGGGGCATTCGTCGAAATAAACGGCGGCACAGTAGTCGCGACAGCCTGTGAATTAGACATATTATATCTTGGCAGCAGCAAATATCACGGCGCGGCGGTCGGCAGCGGCTTCGGCGGCTTTGCCGACGTAACGATTACAGGCGGTCACGTGACGGCTAATTCCGGACACGGAGCGGGAATCGGCAACGGGGCAGGAGGCGGGATAGGAGCCACCGATATAAATAAAGGAAATATCGTTATCGCAGGAGGCACTATAAGAGGATATTCGCTTAACGGCGCGAATATAGGCAGGGGTTACGGCGATAATTTTACCGGCTGTTATATCCCGGATTATATCATCAACAAAGAAGCCGATATTCTGATGTACAGCAGGGGTTATAGTGACGAGTTTGCCGGAGTCTCCGGGCATTGCGGCGGTTTGAATGACAGCCACGGCGACGGATATTTCGTCAGTCTGTTCTTTCTTGAACGTATCAGGGGAAATATTTATGTGCATGACGCGGACACGTCCGAACTTTTAAGAATCCTCCCCATCGACACGGCTGACATTTACATGACGGTACTTTTCAGCACCGGGAACAATCACACGGAAAATTTTAAGCTTTTCGTTGATTTTTACGGCGACCCTCCGGTTTCTGTTTATCACGGGCTGAGGCAGATTGTCCACTATTACGACCATGTATCATCAGGCACGTTTCTTACCGTAAAAGATAATATAATCCCCTCGGTGACGCATATGCACGATTATCCCCATAATTTTCATAACTCGCATTGGGACACTCTTATCGTTGCTATGGACAACGGCAACGGAGCTCCCGTTTATTACAGGGTAACGGAAAAATATGTTGATAAATACGGCAATCCTGTCCCCGGAAAAGCCGATAAAATAATAAATATTGACAGCGGCGGCTCTTACGCGCCCGATGTCCCGGTCATTCCCGGCTATATGCATAAAGGATATAAACTTGGCGCAACCAAACCCGATAATTCCGGAACAGACTATACGCCGGGTGTTCCGTCAGCCATAACTAATATAACCGAAAATAAAACTATATTTTTAGTTTATACGCCGGGATATATTATAACCGAAAGATATATAGATACTGAAAGCACCGAAATCGGGGAATCTGTCAGCGTTGAAATAGAAAGCGGGCAGATGTATTCAAAAACCCTCCCGGAAATAGAAGATTACGCCGCTTTGGGCTACATATGGGACGACGCGTCTTATCCCGAAAATTATACTCCGGGAAATTTACCGCAAACCCAGATAATGTCAAACAGGGACGTTTATTTCGTTTATCAAGCCGTTACCACTCTTTCGGTATCAAAAACTGTGGCGGGCACATACGGCAACAAAAGCAAAGAATTTATTTTTATAATATATTTTAAAGACAGTTCCGGCGTGACGGCATTACCGGAAAACACCGAATTTAATTATACGGGAGGCACGCTCGAAAATTTCAACGGAAACGCTTCCGAAAGCGGGACGCTGGTTCTTGATGGGGAAGGCAAAGCAGAATTTACACTCGCGCACGGACAAAGTATTGCCATAGAAGAAGTCCCGGCGAACTGTTATATAAGTATAATCGAGAAAGAAATTGTATATGACGGCACGTTATGCGTAGTCGGGACGGGAATTTCGAGATACAACGTTTCATTGAAAGACAACGTAACGGGTTTCAGACCCGAAGTTGACACGGGAGATACGGGCACATGGGCTATGACGAAAGAAAAACGAATCCTGCATTTTACCAACACGCGGATAGAAGTCCCGGAAACCGGAATAGAAACCGGGGATATTAACATACTACTATTTTCCGTATTCTTTGTTATGGCAGGGCTGATATATCTTCTGACAGTTAAAACAGTTTGCAAACACCGCCGTTTTAAATATAACGGTTAATTTTTACACATATCAGATATGCCATATATGATATAAAATATAAAAAATATGATGATTTGAACGGCGAAAGTTGAAAGCTGCTTTAAAGAAAAATCAAATAAAAACAGGACGAAAATAAAAAAAATTAAGAAAATTCAAAAAGGCATAAATAAATACCAATCCGAAACTACTGATAAAACGGCAGTTTTCGTATAAAAATAATAAAAAATAAAAAATATAATTTTTTTTGAAAAACCTATTGACATTAAAGCAACTTTATCATTTAAACTTATAAGCGTAGAAACAAATGGGTAAAGCATTGATGAAAACTGATGAAAGAGGTGGATATGTATGAACGAAAACAGCCAAAGCGCAATATTTGAAAAAAGCGATTTGATTTTCGAAGAAATTCCCGGTATTATACCGATGAATTTCCCGCCGGAAGATTTTTATAAGTCTTTGCGTAAAAACAAAAAAATACCGCGTAAAAATTCTTCAGAAACGGCGGCTGCAAATCCCGGCGTTTCGGTCCGGAAAGAATTCGGCTCGCTGGCAATAAAGATAACGGCTATAATAAGCATGGCAATGCTGATATTCACTTTCGTGTACGGATTTCATTACAATATTGAACCCGGAATGAACCCCTCAGTCAAAGACGGCGACCTGATACTTTTTTACCGTCTGGATAAAAAATACCGCGCAGGCGACCTTGTCATATTAACTTATCAGGGACAGAAACAGGTGCGCAGGGTGATTGCCACGGCGGGCGACACGGTAGACATTCTGGAAGAAGGGCTGATGATAAACGGCGCGCTCCAGCAGGAATCGGGCGTCTATCAGCAAACCCAAAGATACGCGGAGGGGATTGAGTTCCCCCTGACATTGGGAGAAGGACAGATTTTCGTGCTGGGCGACGCGAGGGAAACCGCAACGGACAGCCGCATGTACGGTTCTGTAAACGCCGGCGACATTTCCGGAAAAGTTATAACCATACTCAGACGCAGAAACTTCTGAAATAATCATGAAATAAGGATACCGGGTCGGAACGGGCCCCCGTCCCAGAATATACATCCTTATCTCATGTTTATATAAAATTTATAAACAAACAAAATTTATTTAATTTCAAGGAGAAAACACAATGAAAAAATCAAGCGTATTAAAAACATTAATAGCATCAGTTTTAGCAATTATCCTTTGCCTCAGCATAATTATTCCCGTATTCGCGGACGACGAACTTAATCCGATTTCATCAGGAACCGATTCAAAAAATCCTGCGGGAGCAGCCATCACAAAACAACTGCAGATACCGATAGGCACAAAAATCCCGACAGGGGGTATAACATTCAAATTTGACGTTACGCTGACGGCAGTTGACGAAAAAGAAGACTCAGCAATCGAAGCCGGCGACATTCCGCAGATAGACGACGAAGACGCCGACGAATTTACTATCGAAATAACTTATCCGGCAAGTGATTTTACCAATCTTTTAATAACATACGATTATGACGACGACGGCAATATTTTCACTCTTATCAATGAATCAGAAGATATTTTCGCAGACGTTGTATTCCCGCACGAAGGTCTCTATCAGTTCGAAATAACAGAGCAGACAGAATCATACACAATCGCAGACGACAACCATGAAACCCTTACTTATTCAGGCGCGAAATATCTTGTTACGGCTTATGTTACGACAGACAAAGACGGCGTGCTTTTTGTTAAATTTATCAGCGCGTTCGTAGTCATACCCGACGACGAAGAAGAACAGGAAGAAGACGACAAAGTTGACCCGACTCCGGGCGGCGGACCTGATGGCGACTATTCGGAAATGGTATTCACGAATACTTACGTAAGAACCAATGGCAGCGGCGACGGTGAAGAAGAACCCGAAGATTCTGACGACGCGACTTTAATCGTCAGCAAAACGGTTACCGGCGACTTTGGTAACAAAAGCTTATACTTCGATTTTACCCTTACAATAACAGTGCCTGAACTCGTTACCGAACCCAAAGAAGCTTATATAGCTTATATCGTAGAAGAAATCTCAGAAGAAACCGAAGGACTTGAAGGACCGGTAGTAACTATTTCCTATGATGTAATAGGCGACCCGATAGAATTCGAAAACGAAACCCCGAATACATTCAAGCTCAAGCACGGACAAAAACTTGTATTCGTAGATACCCCTGTCGGAACAGTCTATGAAGTAGAGGAAACCGGCTCGGTAGGTTATAAGCCCTCTGTAATCGTCGTATATGACGGTAAAGCTAAACCCAATGTCACGGGAACCCAGAACAATAAATTAGGCGTTGAAGACGAATTAGTCGGAGAAGATGAGAACAGCGCGGATTTCACGAATGACAACGACACCAAAGCTCCCACGGGGCTCGACCTCAACGACCTGCCTTTCATTGGCATGATAGTCCTCGCCATAGTCGGGATTTCGGTTTATCTGATATTTAAAATGAGCAGAAAAAATCCAACGCAGAAATAATAATATATCAGTATAAATTAAATCAAATTAAATTAAACTGAGAAAAGAGGGAATCACATGAGCGTAGCAACCGGAATCGGCAGAAAAACAATATGGCTTATAAACGGCATTATTGACTTAGCGGTTCTGATTATTATCTTATTGTTAGTCGTGACAGGCTGCTACGCCGTATGGGATTCCAAACAGGTATATAAAGCGGCGGACGCCGCCCGCTATGAGATATACAAGCCCACAGTGCATAACGAAGGCAAATCGTTTTTAGAATTGCAGAATATAAATCCGGAAGTGTTCGGCTGGATTACGGTATACGGTACTCACATAGATTATCCTATCGTGCAGAGTCCGAACCTGATGAAATATGTCAACACCAACGCCGAGGGGCAGTATTCCCTTTCGGGCGCGATATTCCTTGACAGCAATTCTGAAAAGGACTTCTCGGATTTCAACAATATCATCTACGGACACCACATGGAAAAACAGACTATGTTCGGCGAAATCGGGAATTTTTCGGACAACGGTTATTTTGACGCGCGCAGATACGGCACGCTGTATTATGACGGGCAGGAACACGGACTGGAATTTTTCGCCTTTGTACATGCCGACGCTTACGACAGCGGCATATTCAGGACAAAAATCACGGGACAGGAAAACCGTGAGGATTATCTGAACATGCTTATCGAAAGGGCAACGCATACCGGTGAAATACAAATAACGGCAAACGACAGGATTGTCCTGCTCTCTACCTGTTCGGCAAGCTCCACAAACGGGCGCGATATACTCGTGGGGAAAATCACCGATGAAATACAGGACGACCCGTTTATTACAGGCGAACCGGGCAATAAAAACAATATACTGAAAGCGGTGGACAAAATACCGGAGCTATGGGCTCAAACGCCGTTTTGGATTCGGACTGCCGTGCTGGTTACGCCTCTTGTTCTCTTACTTTTAATATTGTTTTTAATTATAAACAATAAAAACCGCAAGAAAAAATCACTATAAATCATTATAAATTATTGCGAAACATAAATAAATATCCGGCGAAGGAGATAAAAAATATGAATACGAGGAAAAGACTAATGCAGTCCGGAACGAAACGCGGAAAACTTTTTACGGCAATCCTGTGCCTGATTTACATGACGTTACTGTTTATTCCGGCGGCGTATGCCGCGGATTCAGCGGAAGTAAATCTGAAAATAAGTCAGGTATTTACAAATACCGGAACAACCGCCCCGCCGGACAATACTTTTAATTACATACTCACCCCGAAAGACGCAGACAACCCAATGCCGGCGGGCGCAACCGAAAACGGCTACCGTTTCAAAGTTTCGGGGACGCGGGATATAAATATCGGACCGATTGTCTTCACCCAAATGGGCGTATATATATATGAATTAAGGCACGTCACGGCTTCACAGCCTAAATATACTTACGACCGGGAAGTATATACTCTTGAAATATATGTTGACAATAACATGACGGCTGTTGTAGTGGTCTATAAAGAAAACGGCAGCAAAGCGGCGGGCATAAAATACAGGCATTCCTACGAAAAGCCGCTGCTCCCGAGCGACCCCGAAAGTATGGCTGACCCACCCGTGGTAAAAACCGTTTCCGGCAATCCTACGGTTTCGGGCGTGTTTACTTTCACGCTGAAAGCGCAGGATTCCTCCCAGCCAATGCCTGCAGGCAGCGTAAACGGCGTAAAAACCGTGCAGATTACGGGGTCGGGCAGAGCGGAATTCGGGACATGGAGCTATTCGGCGGCAGGGACGTATTATTACTATGTATCGGAAGTGAACGACGGCTTATCAGGCTATAATTATGATACGGCGGTTTATACAATCACGGATTCCGTAAAAGATGTTGACGGGCAGCTTGCGGTGACGCGGATTGTCACGAACAGCTCAAACAGGCAGGTCGCTTCTATGTCGTTTATCAATACATATACGTCAGGCGGCGGATATGTACCGACTACGGAAAAGCCCACAGTTAAGCCTACAGTTAAACCCACGGAGAAACCCATTGAAAAACCTACGGAAACTCCTATTGAAAAAGAAACGGCTCCAACCGAACCGACAATCCCTGAATTGACACAGCCGACGTATGATTATCCGGAACCTACCGAGCCGGAACGCACAACATCCCCGGAGCGGGAAACAATTGCGCCGACCCAGCCGTTACTGTCGGCCGAAAGCACGTCTGCCGTTCCCATAACAACCCCGGAGGTTATGACAGACGAATACGGCAATCCTATTGACCCAAACAATCCGTTCGGCAATCTGAATCTTGGAGACGACGACCCCGAGGGGAGCAAAAATAACAGTTCTAACAATTATAACAATTCTAACGGAAATGCCGGAAATACTGGGAATAACGGGAATACCGGAAAAGAAAATCCCAAAACCGGAGACGAATCCCGGATTGAATTATATGCCGTTTTATTTTTAGCGTCGTGTGTAACGGCGATGGGAAGCATAGTCTATTTGCTGACCGGAAAAAAACGCGGAAAGGCAAGAAGATGAAAATAAAAATCAGAAAAAATTATAAAACTGCCGTTGCGCGGCTTATTCTGGCAATTTCTATATGCTTTATGGCGTTATTCGGACATCAGTTGCTGAAAATCCAAAAAAGCTATCAGACAGGCGACGAAAATTACAGGGAATTAGCCGCGCTAATACGAACTGCCGGTTCTTCAAACGGGTCGGGCGAATCTAAAACCGAACCCAAAAAAGAAAATGCGGCGGAAATAAAAAATATAGCGGAAACGCCAAAACCGGAAATAAAACCGCAATTAAATATCCCTGATATATTTATTGATTTTGACACTTTGAAAATGATAAACCCGGACGCGGCAGCATGGCTTTATTGCCCTGACACAATTATTGATTACCCCGTCATGCGGGCGACGGATTATAATTATTATCTTCGTCATCTGCCCGACGGCACATACAACGCCTACGGGACTTTATTTATTGATTATAACTGGACGGATTTTACGGACAAATTGACTATTATCTACGGGCACAGCATGAATACCGGACGTATGTTCGGTTCTCTCGGAAACTACAAAAAACAGTCGTATTTTGAAGAACACCCGTATTTTTATTTATATACGGAAACGGGTCAAAATTACCGTGTCGATTTGATGTACGGCTGCGTCATAGCGGCAGGAGAATGGCGTGACCGGGCGTTTATGTACGATTTAAATTTAGACGCTCTTTTAAATTACGCCGAACATAACACTACTTTTATAAGCGAAACGCAATACATAAAGGGCGAACAAATAATTGTTTTTTCAACCTGTTCATATGAATTTGACGACGCGCGTTATATAGTGATTGGCATACTAAGACCTGAATAAATATTTCTGATTTATATATAGAAAAGTTCAAACAAAATACCGACCAGCGTTTAAATACGCTGGATTTTGCTTTTTGGCAGGCGTTGACAACTATGGTTCGTTGGTATATAATATAAGCAATAAATTTATAAGCTAAAAGAGGAGTTTACAAAATGGAAGATTCAACATTGCTTTCAATCAAAGAATTTGCGGATTTCACAGGAGTAAATCAGTCAACGCTCAGATATTACGACGAGATTGGACTGCTGCCCCCCGCGGCGCGCGGAAATGAGAACAACTACCGGTATTACACGCCGTTACAACTCACGATAGTGAAATTTATAAACGTTCTTGTCGATTTGGGCATTCCGTTAGTTAACATCAATGAAATGGTAAAAGACCGTACGCCGGAAAGTATGATTGAACTTTTAAGCCAGCAGGAAATCATATTGGACCGGCGGCTGTACGAGCTTCGGTCGGCGTATTCAATCATACATACTTTCCGCAGAAACATACAGAACGGTCTTATGGGTCAGGCGGGCGAGGTGAGAATAGAAACGCTTGATGAAATCAACTACGTTCTCGGTCCGGTCAATGAATTCGGAGACGGCAGAAACTATTACGATACGTTCAAGCAATTCGGCAAAGCGGCTAACGATTACAGAATAAATCTGGATTATCCTGTGGGCGGGTATCATTATGCCATGGAGTCTTTCTTAGAAGAACCGGACAAACCGGACAAATATTTTTCTATGGACCCCATAGGAAACTGTACGCGGCAGGCGGGGAGATACCTTGTCGGATACAGGCAGGGTTATCACGGAGCAGACGGTTATTACGGCGGGTTCAGCGACGTGCCGCAAAAAATGAAAGCATACGCGGAAGAACGCGAACTCATTTTCAGCGGACCTGTGTATGTCGTATATCTTCTGAATGAAATCAGCACAAAAGAACCCGAACAGTATTTGTCGCGCATAGCGGTGAAAGTACTGAAGAAAAAAGAACGCTCCAGACTTAATAAACTGAAAAGTCATGAAAACGCGAAGAACTGCCCTGTCAAGTCATTGTGCGTCAAACCCCATTGCGTTGATTAATCAAAAATCCGGCGTATCTTTTCAGAATACGCCGGATTTACTTTATCTTAACTTTAAATTATTTCTGAAGCTCTGAAATCGTCTGCTCGATAGCGGCGTTGATTTTATCGGCGTGCTTTTCTATGATTGACGCTATACTGCCTCCGCCCTTGACAATATCGTTGTATGTATCTTTATTTATCGCGTTCGACCAGTTGTATATGCGCCCTATATCAAAAATCGAAGTGTCGAGTATAATTTTCAGCATTTCAACAGATTCTTCGTTACGCAGTTCTTTCTGGGACATATTTATATTAAAAAACACCGGGGTTACGTCCCTGTGGCTCAGATACGCGAGAGCGTCTATAACCGTCGCCGTTTTTGTTATGTCGGGGGTTGATATTGGTATTATAAACACGGGAGCCTGCTGCGTCATGTTATTTACATAGCTTTCCTGATTTTCGTCAAATTTAGGCGTGGGAACGATTCCGAAAGTAGTCTCGCTGTCCCTGTACACCGTTCCGGCTTTGAATTCTGCGTAGCAGAAAAGAGACCGTCCGTTGATAAATACCAATTCGTAATGCGTGCTGCCGCCGTCGGTGTGCATTCCGTCGCCCGTCAGAATACTCCCAAGTTTTTGCGCGGCGTTTATAAAACGGGGTTCGTTTGCCGTAAATACCGGCATATTGCCGCTGTCTTTGCCTATGTAGCTTACGTCTGAGCCACGGAATAATTCGCCTACCGCTGGTATGGCTGTAGAAAGCCCGTAAATACACGTATTGCTTGCTTTATACGGCTTAAACGAATCGTCGGCGTTTATATTGACCGCCGCTTTCATATACATTTCCATCTGGTCGAGAGTCCATTTGCCGTCCCTGACAAGCTGATAGGGTTTGTCAAGCCCGAGACTGCGAAACATATCCTCGTTGAAATATATAACCCACGGGCATTGGAGCGCGTGTATGCTTATATCGTTCGAGGCGAAATATATCGCGCTGTTACTCCCTATTTTCGCGTCCTCAAGGGCTTTCTGATTCCACCAGTCAGAAGTCAGATTAAGCTCGTTTAAAGCAGTTAAATCGACAAGGCTTCCCTCTACGACTAACGACCCTACGGTATGGGTTTCAGTAGAGCCGGGGCAAAAAACAGCGTCGAAGTCCTGCGACTGCGACTGTACGGCAAGCCGCACCTGTTTCGGTATATCGTTTATATCTCTTGTTATTTCTTCAAGCTGAATATTAAACTGTTCGTTGATGAACATATTGCGGACCCACATGGCGTCGTTCAGAGCGTCTCCCGTCAATTCCTCAGGAATCATAATAGTAGTGAAATCCCATATGGGCTCGTTGTTCAGAATAACAAAGTTTTCCCCTTTGTATTTGACGTTCGGAAATTCGTATTCATCTTTAATTTCATCTTTTCCTTTTTCGTCCTGCACAACGTTTTCAGAATCGTTTTCGTTTTTATTTTCGTTTGGGTCATTTTGATTATTGCCGTTTTCGGTTTCCGGTTCATTGCCGCTGTTTTCCGTATTGCACGCGGAGAATAACGGCAAAAAAACGAGAGCGCATACAAGAAAAATAAGAAAAACGGTCTTTTTACTTGGTATTTTTATCATATTTATTTATCTCCATAAAATTATATATTATTATAATTTGTAGTGCTAAATAAAGTAGATGAAGAAATCGTGATTATCTCCAAAGCCTCCCTTGCTAAAGGGAGGGGGACCGTCCGCAGACGGTGGTGGGATTCGGAATCTGATGTTGTTTTGGGGTGAGAGGCGAATCCCTCCGTCACGCTACGCGTGCCACCTCCCTTTAGCAAGGGAGGCTTTTTTTGCACTACGCGTTATTATAGGCTAATTATACCACAATAACGTTGTCCTGTCAAATACATTATTAATTTTTATTTGCTTCCGCAATCCTTTCAAACTCATATTCGACGTTGCGAAAAACTTCTATTAAAGCCGGGTCGAATTGCGTCCCGATACCATCTTCAATCATTTTACGAGCTTCCTTATGGGTGAATGGTTTTTTATACGGACGCTCGGAAATTAATGCGTCGTACACATCGGCGATTGCCATAAGCCGTCCCTCTAACGGTATGGCATTGCCTTTCAGTCCTGCGGGATAACCGGTTCCGTCCCATTTTTCATGATGTGTGCCGCAGATTCTCAGGGCGTGGTTCAGAAATGAATGCTGCGCCGTGTTGTGCATAATTTTTTCTATGGCGTCGATTCCGACGTTCACATGATTTTTCATGATTTCAAATTCTTCGTCGGTAAGCTTGCCCGCCTTGTTCAGGATAGGGTCGGCAATGGCGATTTTCCCAACGTCGTGCAGCTGGGACGAAGCCAGAAAAAAATCCATGTCCCACTTGGAAATTTCTTCTTTGTATAATCCTTCTTTCAGCATTTCGTCAATCAGGATTTTCAGATAACTTTTTGTCCGCATTATATGTCCGCCGGTATTCCTGTCGCGAAATTCCACAAGGTCTGACACGGTTGTCAGGACGGCGTTCTGCAAATCAAATATTTCTTCAGTCTTTTCACGCACTTTTTCTTCCAGATTATCCGCGTAATCTTTCAGTTCTTCCTGCGCTTTCAGTAATTCCTTTGTTTTATTTACTATCAGAAGTTCTTTATTGATTCGTTTAAACAATAACGGGATATAGAAAGGTTTCGTCACATAATCCACCGCGCCTAAATCAAATCCTTCCATTTCGCTTTCTTCGTCGGTTTTTGCCGTAAGAAATATAACCGGAATATCTGAAAGTTTTACGTCGGCTTTCAGTTTTTTAATTGCTTCATAGCCGTTCATTTCCGGCATTTCTATATCAAGCAGGATAAGGTCGGGCATGACTTTTTCAAGGACCTCAAACATTTTTGCGGCGGACGGCACGGAAATGACATGATAAAAATTACGCAGTATATTTTTGCCCGTAGCAAGATTTATTTCGCTGTCGTCCACTAATATAATTGTATTTTGATTCTGTATCGCGCTCATTTTTTTACTCCTTTGATTTTAGTATGCAAGCAGTTTCAATAAAATATCTTTTGCGCCGTCATAATCGTATTTTTTCAACGCCGTTACCGCTCTTTCCAGCATAACTTTGACTTGCCCGCCGAAATCATAGACAAGCAGACTGTTTATGATTTCTATACCTGCGTCGGTGTCGAAATTATTTACGGCTTCCAATGCTTTTTGTATGATTTCCCGCAGATAGCCGGGCTCGCCGCGTTTTTTATCAGTCTCGTTTTCGTTGACACAGGAATCTTCGGGCGGAAAAACGGAAGATAACTGTTTATGCAGGGACAAAAGTTTTTGGATAAATTTCGGAAAGCGTTCGGCGCAAAAATCTGTATCATTTTCATTTGCGGCTGTTTCCAATTCCGACGCCGCTTTGGATAAACACATCGCGCCGATGCCGGACAGCGCGGATTTCATCGAATGTACGACAATCGAAAAGTTCTTAAAGTCTCCGCCGGCTATGTACGCGGACATTTTATCGCATTCCCCGGCGAGTTTGCTGTAAAAAAGTTTCAGATTGTCGAGGTATATATTTTTCATGCCGTTTACGAGGCGCAATCCGATTTCAGGGTTTATTTCGCCGATTATATTAATGCTGTTCCAGAAATTTTTGTCATTCTCTGTCTCATTTTCGGCTTCTTTTATATCCGATATTTCCGAAATACGCGAGATTTTTTCGGACGGCAGCCATTTGGCAAGCACGCCGGTCAATACCTGCAAGTCGATAGGTTTCGATATAAAATCGTCAAACCCGTTTTCCAAAAGCGTTTCTTTTGCCCCCTGAATCGCGTTGGCAGTCAGGGCTACAATCGGGACGCGCTCATGTTTCCCGCCGAGCTTGCGTATTTCCCCTGCCGCTTCCATTCCGTCCATATCGGGCATCATGTGGTCCATAAAGATTATGTCAAAATCGTTTTCCTGAACCATGCGGACGGCTTCTTTGCCGGAAAACGCGGATTTGGCTTCAATCCCGAATAAACCGAGCAGCCCGTGCGCCACCCTCATATTATACTCGTTGTCGTCAACTACTAAAACACCGGCATCCGGCGCGTAAACAGACTGGTTTTTATTTACCGTTTGTTCATTGAGTATGATGATTTCTTTGTCGCCCTCTGTTAACGGTATCGTCACGGTGACGGTTGTTCCATGCCCGTATTCGCTGTCAAGCGTTATCGTGCCGCCCATCATTTCCGCGAAAGACCTGCTGATGGCGAGCCCTAATCCCGTGCCTGCGTAGCCGCACGGTTTATCCGGCTTTGATTGTTCAAACGCGTTGAACATTTTGGGGAGTTCTTCTTTGCTTATCCCTATTCCCGTATCTTTGATTTCGAATATCAGCGTGTCCGCCGTCGCGGTTATTTTTAACCGGACGTAGCCCTTTTCCGTAAACTTGACCGCGTTCCCGCATATATTCGTTAATATCTGCCGTAATCTTGTATCGTCCCCGAACAGGTAATTGGGCAGTTCCCCTTCTTTTTCAAACCTGAATTCAAGTTTTTTATTCTGAGACATATAGCTGAACATAGAAATAATATTGTCTATCAGTTTGTGAAAATCGTAATGAACGGGATTGATAACCATTTTCCCCGATTCGATTTTCGACATATCCAGTATTTCGTTGATAATATACAGCAGCGAATGGGCGGACGTTGTAATATCGTTCACATAATCCATCTGACGTTTGCCGAGAGGCTCGCGGGACAATAATTCGGACATTCCGATGACGGCGTTCATCGGGGTGCGGATTTCGTGGCTCATATTGGCGAGAAAAGCGGATTTTGCCGCCGTCGCCGTTTTTGCTTTTTCCAAAGCGTCGCGTAATTGCGTTTCAGAATTTTTTTTCTGCGTTTCATCGTAAAAAGAGTGAAAAAGAACTTTAGAGCCGTCCACCCATTTCATAATTGCCGCTTTGCCCCCAATCCAAAATCCCAGACTTTCATCATATAAGTCTGTATATGTGATGTCCGGAAACGAATCTTTGTCGGGCAAAAGATTCTGCATCTGGCACATGGCGCAGGGTTCGTCCAGATTTTTGAGCGCTTTATAACATTTCTGATTAAGGCAACTCTGCCTGTCAGCTCCGCAGGTATCCGCAAGACTGCGGTTCACATACAGCAGGTTATAGTCCAAATCGACGACGCTTATCATATTGTCCAGATAATCCATGACGGCCATCGTTTTGTTCATCATCGAAATTGAATTCAAAAGCGTTTTCAGTTCGTCGAATATTTTTTTATACGGTCCGCTGTATTTGCTGGTGTCCACATGAAAATCAATATCGCTGTAAATATTTAATCCGTTCGTAAGCTGGGATAAATCGCCCACCATAGATTGAATTATGTCGATAAGCGAATAAATATCGAGGGTCAGCACTCCTATTTCATCCTGCGTAATGTTGTTGTTGGTACTGTCTATTTCAAGGTTCAGGTTGCCGTCTCTGACGTCTGAAACAAGGCGCACAAGCTTGCTTACCGGTTTGGTTATCCGTGAAATGATAAACATCAGCATAATCACGGAAACTGCAAGTCCCGTTAAACCGATAAGAACGTCGCTGAGTATTAAGGCGTTCATATCCGCAATCAGCTGCGTATTCGGCACTCCCGCGATAAGCACGGCAAGAATTTCGTTTTGAGGGTCCAGCAGGGGCAGATAATACATGTTGTAATTTATGCCCAATATATTCATTTTCGTGAAATGCTCCTGTTTGTCCTCCATTACAGTTTTTGATATTTCATAATCAAGCTGCGAATCTACATAACGCTCCCCGTCTTTCACTAAAGTAGTGGCGATTCTTGTCCCGTCGTAATAAACTGAAAAGTCAGCTTTAAAGTATTCTTTCAGCCTGTCAACCGCTTCATTCGTATCGAGAAGCACTCCCGCCATAACAACGCCGATTAATTCACCGTCCGCGTCGTATATCGGGGAACTGGTACGGGCGGCGACCTGCGTATGGGCGCAGCTTTCAAAATAAGTGGTGTTTTCGCCGCTCATGGCTTCTGTGATACTTTGCTGGTTTATATCCGTTTCGCCGAATCTGTCGGGTTCATCCGTTCTCGCCAGAACTACCCCGGACATGTCAATCACGGTAAAAAAGTCAACGTTATACAAATCGCAAAAAGGGGATAAAATCCTGATTAATTCCACCGTATCGCGTTCTTTGAGTGCTTTGACAACGTCCGGTTTCTCCGAAACCGAAACAGCCGCCGCGTTCGAATCGCGCTTACTGTCGTTCAGATAATTTTTTACGCCGTTGGCAATCACCGTTATCCTGTCGTTCGAATGAATATTTACAAAATTTGAAAACTTTAACGATGAAAAAACAGTCAGCGTAACGAATAAAAAGACTAAAAGTATGAAAGTAGGCAGAATAATTTTGCATTTTAATCCATGACCGCCCATATTGCTTCTCCTTATGAATACTTGCTTTTATGATTATTGAAATCATTTTTGTTTATTTTATTTTTATTATAAAGGATAAAGCACCTTTAAAGTCAATAGCTTTTTTGCATTTTTTTTGACTTTTTAGAAAAATTCGACAAATCAACGTATAAAATCCGCAGAAACCCCGGTTACAGCGGGAGATTTTTGCGAATAAAAAGTTTTTTATTTATATATGATACCCGTAATTTGTGTAAAAATTTTCAATGAAATTCATCTTTTCCTTATAGTAGCTTCAAGATTTAATCATATAATCGTTGAAAAATCATTTTTATTTACTGTATTTATCCAACCCGGCGAAATGGAATTTACCTACGGCGGATTTTATTTTATAAAATTATTCTTGAAAAGCTTTTTAGAATATGGTATAATAGCATTATAATGTAAGAAAAAATATTAATGTATAATTTTTTCGCCGTTTGCCGAAAATGATTGTGTCGAAATTAAATTATATCATATATATCTATCTATATCATACCGCCGCAATTTTTCTATATTAACTCAGAGAGGAAAACAAAAAAATGAAAAATGAAAAACGTCAAAATCTCATATCGCTTTTTCTTGCTTTAATAATGATAATTTCGACATTTCCGTTGGGGCTTCACATTTCCGCGGAAGAACCCGACCCGAACGAACCCAGCGTCAGACTTTCGTGGATAGAGCCGAAGACAGCCGATGCGATAAAAGCACTCAATCTAATCATGACCGGAGACAACCTCGAACACTTCGACGTCACGCCTGAAACGAATTCGGTAAAAACCGTGTCGCTGCAGATAGACTTTAACATAACGCACACGGAAAACGCCGCGCCCGGGACGATAGAGATTCGAATACCGGTCCATATATTTCCGGCTGCAGAAAGACGGAGTGCCGGGGCAAACGCGGCTAATTTCACTTCCCTGATTGATTTGTCGAAAGACATACCGGAGGGCGAAACGGGGTTTTACTACACTATCGACACGGTTACAAACGAATATGTCGTAAAAAACTTCACAGAATTTTTGAGCGGACGTACTTTGGACATGAGAATAGAATATACTTTTGTTCCTTCGAATATATTCGACGGCTACTATAAAGAAATTACCGTTTCAGCCACCCACACCATAGACGGTACGCGTTACGATACGGTTTCAAACCCGATTGACATAACGGTAAACACTTTTGTAAGACCGGCGGGTGTTGAAAAACAGGCGTTGGGGAAATTTGTCGGCTGGCTGGACGCATGGGGAACCGCCGCAAAACCCGCCAACGACGAAGATTATTATTATATCGTATGGCATTATGTTCATACGACCGGCGGACCTAACTGCACGCAGCCTTTCACAACAAGGGATATCGAAACTACGTACTGCACCAAAACCGATAACCCCGGCGACCCCGACAAAATATACGGCGAAATAGTCGGATATTTTGCACAGAGAACAGCTTATACTACTTTTCTCGAACCCGAAACCATAACATTTACAACCAACGCGTCGGCGTTTAATACTTCAATAACGCCCAATGTTTCAAATAATGTAGACCGCTACCACCGTTATGTCGTCGCCAAATATCCGAAAGGCAGCGAGGTTGAGTATCCCTACGTGTTTAACGACGTAGATGTTATCTGGCAGGGCGTTGACCATACGGACGAATCGTTCGACCCCGACAACCGCGGAAAATTTGACCGCGAGATTTACAGCGGCGCAACCGGGCAGCCTAAATGGACGCATAAAATGTCTGATACAGCCTCATATACCCACACGGGCATAGAATTTGAATATCCTGTCGGAGAGGGCGGCGGAGGACCCGGCATATCATGCCTCGCCTCAAAACATGCAAACTGGGGGCTGACGGACAACGCAACGTGGCGATACGGCAGGGCGAGAAACGCCATGAACGTTTTACAGGACGATAATACCGTTTCGCTTATCGGCAGTGGCGGCACCACATATTCTTTCGCCGCTTTTGGTCGTGCGACCGCCGGCTGGCTCACCCTCAGCGATGAAGCCCGCGCAAAATATTTAAGCGACGGGACGCTGCCGCTTGAAAGCGACTACGGTCACAGACCGTATACGACCGAGATTATCGACGACTTAATGTTTATAGACAATGTAAAACTGAATAAAGACGATTACAGCATAAGTTATGTTTATCTGACTTATGACGAATATTTATTTGAACGAAACAAAGTCACAGGTCAGTACGCAAAAACATTGAAAGGTTCGGCGGGGTCGAGCAAAACATACGGCGATTACAGTACGGCCGATTTATGGTATAAAACCGTATCGGGCGGGGACGTCTGGCTCAAAGCCGGAACGGTGCGCAGAACCGGACCGCTCACATATGTTTACACCGCCGCCGACGCAAAAACCGCGGACACGAGCTACGCGAACACGGGCGCGGCAAATATAATGAATTTTACCGCTCATAACTATACCGGGTATCAGAACGTGCAATCTGCGGTCTATGCCGACCAGATAAAATTGCCGGAAGGCACTTACGCAATCAAATTCACGCATGTGGGAACTCAGTATGAAGCCGTACTGTCGGCGAATTTTATCGTTGACTTACATCCCACCCCTCACATGATGAACCCAGCCCCCGAAGGGATAGGCTTGCAAAATAAAACTTCGGCGACCCTGCTCAATCTCGATTCATTGGTCATAAAAGACTGGACGGGAACTATACGAAACCTTAACGGTCCTGCTGTTTCTGCAATATCGACCAATACAGACGTGAGAAATACCCTCACAACCCATGATACTGACGATTACGGCGGCATCGTATGGCACGGGTACGCCAGTATAACGCTGCGCAGTCTGGACATAACAAGCGAGTTAGTCAAAGACAAATACAATGTAATCGAAGACCCCGGCAAAGGAATAAAGACAGCCCCGATAAGGTGCAGCATATACGAGCAATTTTCCTTTTTTTCGAACATCACCGCCGAAGAAGCCATCGACGAGGGGCTGTTATACGAGCAGCGTTCGGGTATATTCTATGACCTGCTGCCGCCGGGAACTTATGTCAACCCTTTGAGCATTAAGGTGACTACGTATGCGACGCAAAACGGCACTTCAACAGTCAGTTTCACCCCTAATCTCACCTATTCAGAGGGCGGGACTACGTATGGAGTTTCAAGCCTCCCCTGCACATTCACATACGAATTCATAGAAAATTATGAAGACACCGGGCGCACCATGATGATAGTTAGGGCAAAAGTGCCGGACGAAGTCCCGTATAATTATTTTCTTCACGTTAACGCGAATTATTATAATACCGTATATTCGGGGTTTACCCTGCTGTATGAACTTACAACATCCCACGCGAATATATTCGACAACGGGAACGTCGCCAATAACTATGTGGCGTATGAAACCACAACGCCCATAAAAGCCGGACTTAACATGGGACAAAAAAGACTGCACGGCGCGCCGACGGCGAATATAACCGCCGCTACAACCACGCCGAACATGACTCCGAAAATCGTTGACGCGTACAACGGTCTGCGTGAAGGAAACGAAACCGCGCCGAATACGAGATATGCCGCGTGCGCGATAAACTTCCCGCTTCCCGGCGCGCTTGTTTACGGCATAAGCAAAGGGGTACGAGCCGAGGACAGCGTCAGTTTCTCAACCTACGACGAAACGATAGCAGGCGGAAAATACTACTATCAGCTCCGTTACAACAACTCTCCCAACGGAGAAACGCAAAATATAATTTTCTACGACGTTCTGGAAAACGTAGACGAAATCCCCGATTCTCCCAATCCTTCAAAACAACGCGACTGGCAGGGTACGTTTGCCGGGGTAAACACGACCTACGCCGAGTCTTTGGGAATCGAACCCGTAGTGTATTATTCAACTGTAGACAGAAATGATTTAGATGAGATTTTCAGTTTCCCCGAATCTTACCGGGATTTGTCTGAACCCACGGAGTGGGACGGCTATCTGCTCCCGGACAACGGCGAGGGAGTATGGCAGTTATTGTCTGGACTCGACGAGTCCGACTACGGCACGGTCACGGCGATAGCGTTCGATTTATCGAAAAAGGCAAACGGAGACGATTATATACTGCCTGAGGGTGTGTCGATTTACTGCGAGATAATAATGAAAGCTCCAAATCAGGCGGCTTACGAAGAGCTTGTCGAAGAAGAATATGGGGAAACGGTTAGAACTTTGAATAAATGCGGCTATACGGCTCTTTTTACCCCTACGAAAACTGCCGGCAATCCCGAAAATCAATGGCGGCAGTCGAATCCTACCGAAGTGGTTCTGCGCGAATTACAATTCGAACTCGACAAAACCTCCAGCCCCGCAAGCGGCACGTCAGCCTCGCCCGCGGAAGTGACGCACGGACAGACTATCACATACACAGTGAACGTAACGAACAAAAATCCCGCTCCCTCCGATGAAATAGTAGTCGAAGACACCCTCCCGGACGGGGTCGATATAATAAGCATAATCCCGACTATCGGAAGCGTAACGCAAGATGACAAAAAACTGACGTGGACAATAGCGTCGGTTCCGGCTACGTCGCGCGCGACCCTGATAGTGACGGTCAAAGTCAACGAGAATTACGCGGAGGGCGCAATACTCGTAAACGAAGCTGAAATAAAAGAATTTGACTACAGCGTCAGGACATATCACAGAGTATATCCGGCGATAAAGCTTGAGGCGGCAAAGACGCTTAGCGGCGGCAAAAATCTCTCGGCTGGAGAGTTCACTTTCACGCTTGCGAGAACCTCGGGTCCGACGACCATAACGAACTCAAGCCAAACCAAGACAAACGCCGCTCCCGTCGCTCCCGACACGTTCGGCAAAGTGACGTTTGATACAATATCGTTCAGAGGAGTGGGGGAATATGTATTGACAATAAAAGAAACTGAGGGAACTAACGCGAATATAGATTATGACCCGACGGTTTATACCGTAGCCGTGACAGTCGAGCAGGAACCGCCCGATTCCGGCGTGTTTAAGATAACAAATTTCACTATCACCGAATCCGAATCCGGCGAAAATGTCGGGTCGATGGAGTTTGCGAACACGTTTAATCCGCCCAACGCGTATATAACTCTGACGGGGTCAAAGACATTGACGAACACAAAAACAGGCAATCCGGCGGCTATGACGGCGGGGCAGTTCAACTTCACGCTCACGCCGGATGAAACAAATCCGCGGGCTCACGCCCCGCAAACGGTAACCAATAACGCCGGCGGCGTGATTACATTCGACGCGCTGACATTTACGGCTGACGACATCGGGGAAACGTTTATATACACAATATCGGAATCCGCGGGGAGCGACGGATTCATTACGGACTATGACGACACGGAATATACTGTAACGGTAACGGTCAGACAAAACGCGGCGACCGGGCTATTAGTAATTAATACTGAAGTTGACGGCGAGAGCGACGGTTCAATCGCATTCGCCAACGAGTACACGCCTCCCGGAACTTTAAGGCTGGAAAAAGTTGTCGAGGGCGGAGGGACGGCGCAGGCAGACGACGAATTTGAGTTTACGGTAACGTTCAGCGGCGGAGATATTGACTTCAATGAATTAAAAGTGAGCAAAAATTCTGAAACGGCAACTGCGTTCACAAACGGTGAAACGGTTATACTTAAAGACGGCGATTTCGCTGTTTTCACAAACATACCGTTGGGAGCGTCTTATGAAATAGAAGAAACAGATATGCCTTTCGGATATACATCCGACAAGATAGACGATATGGTTACGGGTGATACGGACGACGACGATACCGTAACGTTCACCAACACGTATGACCCCGACACAGACGCTGTTGTGATAAACGGTAGGAAAGAGATAACAGGGATAGCGTCAACCGGAGAGACATTCGGGTTTATACTGAAAGATGATAACGGCGTTCAGGTGGGCGATACAGTTACGAGAAACGGAGCAGGGTTATTCAGTTTCACAATAGAAGACTTAATACCCGGAACGTATAGCTATACAGTATCCGAAG
>Ga0082212_10001913_pt1 | contig 30591 bp, 19 predicted proteins | sample TergutNt197P3_FD_71548 | JGI IMG/M metagenome (GOLD analysis project Ga0082212, IMG submission 71548) | Neocapritermes taracua P3 segment gut microbial communities from Petit-Saut dam, French Guiana - Nt197 P3 | ecosystem: Host-associated > Arthropoda: Insects > Digestive system > Gut ...
ACCTTGGCAATTGGGTGATCAGCAAAGAGTACAATCCCGAAATGCTGGCGGCGGCAATGGCAAAGCAGCAGGGATTTATCTACAACCCGCATCCAACCGTTTATTGGAAACAGGGGCAAAGCAGCGAACAGGATTTTATCTACACCACCACACAGTTTCTTACCGTAGAAATATTGGAGCATATTCACGACTATATGCAAACGGGCGAAAGTTTGCTGATTTGCAGCAAATCATTCCAAAATGAGTGCAAGCGCCGTTTTCCGAACATTACCGTCAAAAAAATCCCGAAAATGTTGCTCGGTAAATGTGAATTTGGCAAAGACAATTATAATTTGAATATCGTTAATCTTCCGCAAATAGAGGAAGACAAACATTTTGAAACAGAAGAATAAAAACAAAACAATGTCAGAATTGCCAAAAACCGAAAGCGTTTTTTATAACGAAATCAGCAAACTGCTGAAACAGGCAAGAAGTTCTGCTTACAAGGCAGTTAATACTATTATGGTTCAAACGTATTGGCAAATTGGCAAACGTATTGTTGAACAGGAACAACACGGACAAACCCGCGCAAACTATGGCGATTATCTAATTACAAATTTATCGCGATATTTGTCTGATACGCTTGGCAAAGGTTTTTCGGAAGCAAACCTAAAGAATATCAGACAATTTTATGTGGTTTTTCCTGATTTTGCCCAATTCGCTACGCACTGCGTAGCGAATTTAACTTGGACAAACGTTCGGTTAATAATGCGACTTGATAATAAAGCAGAAAGAGAGTATTATATCAAAGAGTCGTCAGAACAAAACTGGAGTTCGCGTTTACTTGAGCGGCACATCAAAACAGGTTATTACCACCGATTGTTGTCCACACAACAGAAAAACAACACTATTTCACTAATTTCCAATAATGAAAAATATAATCCTGTAGATTTTATCAAAGACCCTTATGTCACAGAATTTCTAAACCTTCCGGAAGATTTGAAGGGCAAGGAAACATTACTCGAAAATGCACTGATTAGCAACTTGCAAAAGTTTTTACTCGAACTGGGAAAAGGTTTTTCATTTGTTGACCGTCAAATGCGAATAAGTACTGAAACTTCTCATTTCTATATTGATTTAGTGTTTTACAATTATTTGCTGAAATGTTTTGTAATTATTGACTTGAAAACCAAAAAAATTAACTCATACAGATATAGGACAGATTGATATGTATGTACGTATGTTTGATACCTTAAAACGCGGTGAGAATGATAATCCGACAATAGGAATAATCCTTTGTGCTGAAAAAGATGAAACTATTGTAAAATATTCTGTTTTGAAAGAAAGCAAACAACTATTTGCTTCAAAATACAAAACGGTTTTACCAACAGAAGATGAACTTGCAGAAATGATTTCGCGAGAAAAACAAAAATTTATGAATTAGTTTGAAACGAAAATAGTACATCATGAACCCCACCGCCGCCAACATCAAACAGCGCCTTTCGCTTCGCGAACCTTTGCAGGAAGCATTGGATATCGTTGCGCAACTTGCGAATACGCTGAGTTTGCAAAAAATATCAGGCGAAAAAGACGAAGCTGCGCAGTTTCTCAAAGACGAATTAGCGAAAATAAAAGCGTTGTATCCTACCTGCACCAATTTTGAACGTGAATTTCCGTCATTGGCTTTTTCCATTGCTACCGGCGTGGGCAAAACCCGATTAATGGGCGCATGTATTGCCTATCTGTACATCAAAAAAAATATTCGCAACTTTTTTGTACTGGCGCCCAACCTGACCATTTACGAAAAATTGATTGAGGATTTTGGTAATCCGGCCTATTATAAATATGTGTTTAACGGTATTTCGGAATTTGTGCACAATCGTCCGGTCATTATTACGGGCGACAACTACAATCAGCAAGGCGCTTTGTTTACAGAAACGGAAATACGGATCAACATTTTTAATGTCGCTAAATTCAATTCGGAAAACAGAGGCACCAAACAGGGTGGAGTAAGCCTTGCGCCACGTATTAAGCGCTTGTCGGAATATTTGGGGCAATCGTACTGGGAATACCTTTCCAACCTCAGCGATTTGGTTATTTTAATGGATGAAGCCCACCGCTATCATGCCGATGCTTCCAAAAACGCCATTAACGAACTGCGCCCGATTTTGGGCTTGGAACTTACCGCTACGCCTTTTGACGAAAAAGGCGCCCAATTCAAGAATGTTGTTTATGAATACTCGTTGGCAAAAGCCTTAGCCGACGGAAAATATGTAAAAAATCCGACCATTACCACCCGCAAAAACTTCAAAAAAGGCTCATTGAATGATGCCGAAATAGAAATCATCAAATTGGACGACGCCGTCAGCATACATGAAATTACCAAAACCGAATTAGAAATATACGCCAAAAATAATCAGGTAAAAACAGTAAAACCTTTCATTTTAGTAGTTTGTAAAGACATAGCGCACGCTACTGAAGTAGTTGAGAGAATTAATTCAGACGATTTTTTCAAAGGAAAATACAAGGGAAAAGTTTTGCAAATTGACTCTTCCACCCGAAAGGAAGAGGACATTGAGAGACAGTTTTTATCGTTGGAAAATCCTGATAATGAAATAGAAATTGTGGTTCACGTCAATATGCTGAAAGAAGGTTGGGATGTTACCAATCTTTATACCATTGTTCCCTTGCGTGCCGCCAATGCTTCGATATTGATTGAGCAAACCATCGGACGCGGTTTGCGCCTGCCTTATGAAGGCAAACGCACGGGAGATGATAAAATAGACAAATTAACCGTGATTACTCACGAAAATTTTGAGACAATCATTACCGCCGCACAGGATCCAAATTCAATATTGAACAGGGTAAGTTTTGTTGAAATTTCGGAAAACGAACTGTCTGAAAAGGTCATTGCAGTTTCTTCAAAAACTGTTTTAGAACAAAAGATTGAAACGGAACAAAAAACGATTGAGCAAATTCAGGCGCCGGAGCAAAAACAGAAGGCTCAAAACGGTTTGGACGCTAAACGGGCAATCATTCATTCTTTCAACAACCTCAATATCATGCCCGAAGTGCGGAAAGTTGATGATTTGAACAAAGAAGAAGTAAAACGAAAAGTGCTGAAACAGTTGGAAAAAAACCTGTCGCAAGGACAACTAAACCTGTTTAAAGACGAAATCATCAAAGAAGCGGAAATTGTTTACGAAACTTTGGTTACGGAATTTAAGAAAAACATCATTGAAATTCCTCGTATGGACTTGGTGCAGGGCGAGGTTCGGGCTATTTTTCACACGTTTGATTTGGATACCGCCGAATTTACCTATCAGGCATTAGAACAGGAAATTATACGTATTAGCCTGACCGGCGAACACGAAGTTGAAACATTAAAAGCAATCTCAGGAGGTTCGTATGGAAATCCTGTCCATTTGATTATTTCAACTTTGATAGATTACCCTGAAATTGATTACGACGATAATGCCGTATTGCTGCGAAAATTGGCAACGCAAGCCTGCGAAGCAATTAAGAAAAATTTAAACGATACGGCAAAAATCAAAGAAGTAATTTTTCAGTTCAAGCAGGCCATTGCTGAAAAAATTTACCATCAGATGAAAAAACATTTTGAAATATCGCGCACTGAATATGTTCAACCGAATGTGTTACCTTTTGTCAAAATTGAGGAACATAACTTTTCGGCGTTGGCAAATTCCGGCTATCGCGATTATCGCGACGTCATTCAGCCGGCGGGCATGGTACCCAAATATGTATTTCGCGGTTTTGAAAAAGCCTGCCATTTGGAATACAAATTCGACAGCAAAACAGAACAGGATTTCGCCTTTATTTTAGAAAACGATACATCGGTGTTGAAATGGCTGCGTCCCGCGCCCAACCAATTCCGCATTTACTGGGACAACAACTCAAAAAGATACGAACCTGATTTTATTGTTGAAACGGACGAAGTAATATACATGATAGAAACCAAATCCGCAAAGGATATGCAAGATAATGATGTTCAGGCAAAAAAAGCGGCAGCCGGGAAATATTGCAGATACGCAACGGAATATACTTCTGTCAATGGCGGAAAATCGTGGAAATATCTGTTATTTCCACATCATGAAGTCAGCCGTACTGTTGGATTGGATTATTTGATTTCGTTGATATAATTTATTTCCAATGAGCAACCCCATTAAAAAATTAGCCGGCCAGACAGCCATCTATGGCTTGTGCAGCATGGTTCCGCGATTTCTGAACTATCTGCTGGTGCCGTTGCATACCGGTGTTTTCGATAAGGCTGAATACGGGGTTATTACCGATTTATATGCTTATGTTACCTTTCTGGTTATTTTGCTTACATACGGGATGGAAACCGGCTTATTCCGATTTGCACAAAATGCCGAAAAGGGCAAAGTTTACGGAACAACATTTATCAGCCTTGTAACCACATCAGTCCTGTTTATAGTGTCAGTAACAGTATTTGCCGATCCGCTTGCCGCGAAAATGCACTATGCCGAACATCCCGAATATTTAGTCTGGTTTGCATGGATATTGGGATTAGACGCCATATCCGCCATACCCTTTGCCCGCTTCCGCCTTGAAGAACGACCTTTGCGATTTGCATTTTACAAGTTGAGCAATGTTATTGTTAATGTATCGTTCAATCTGTTTTTCCTGTGGTATTGTCCTAAACATGCCGACAGCGGCTGGGTGCAGAAAATCTACAATCCGGAAATTGGCGTAGGTTATGTATTTGTCGCCAATCTGATCGCTTCCGTTGCGACCATCATTTTGCTGCTGCCCGAAATATTTCGCCATAAAATACGTTTCGATTTTGGCTTATGGAAACACATTGTCGCCTATTCTCTGCCGCTGATGGCAGCCGGACTGGCAGGAGCCGTCAATGAAGTGATTGACCGCATACTGCTGAAATACCGCTTACCCGAAAGCGTAAATCCGATGGAACAGTTGGGCGTGTATGGCGCCAACATCAAGATCGCCGTATTGATGACCCTGTTTATACAGATGTTCCGTTACGCCGCCGAGCCGTTCTTTTTCAACAATGCCAAAGAGAAAGATTCGCGCGAAACCATCGCCTTGGTGATGAAATATTTTATTGTATTCTGTCTGTTTATCTTTCTTGGCGTAACTTTCTACATGGATATTATCAAATATTTCATTGATTCAAAACACTGGGAAGGCTTGGGAATAGTTCCTGTGATGCTGTTAGCCTATATGTGCCTCGGCATTTACTATAACCTTTCGATATGGTTCAAACTCAACAATCAGACGAAATATGGATTGATGATTGCCTCCATTGGCGCGGCCATCAGTATTGCCGGTAACTGGCTGCTGATTCCCATGTGGGGTTACCACGCATCGGCCTGGATGCATTTAGCGTGCTACACGGTAATGATTGTCATCACTTGGGCTTTGGGCAGGCGGCATTACCCCATTCCTTACCCGTTGAAACGAATAGTGTTGTACATCCTTATCGCATTAGCCCTGTATGTATTGGCTTATTTCACAAAAATGGAAAATATGACATTGAATCTTTTGAAAAATACTGTTCTTTTTGCTACATTTGCATTTTATATCAACCGAAAGGAAAATTTGTTGAAGCAAATATTTTATACGCATGAAACCTGAAGAAACGCACGTATTACACTCTTCCTTGAAAAATCAATCCATTTTACGCCATCTGGATGGTGACGAGTTGGCATATCTGGAAAAATCAGCCGAAATAATACACTACAAAAAGAATGAAATTATTTTTTTGCAGGGAAAATGTATAGGGGGGTGTTATGTAGTGCTGTCGGGTATCATCAAACAGTTCAAAACGGGTATCGAAGGGAAAAATTATATCATCCGGCTTGCGAAACCATACGAAATACTGGGATACCGGTCGGTATTGAGCGAAGAGCCTGCTTGTCATACTTCCGCAGTTATTGAGGATAGCGCCGTATACTATATTTCAAAAGAATGTCTGCATCATCTGCTAAAAACCAATGGAAATTTTGCGCTCAACCTATTGCAAATAGCATGTCGCGAGTTGGAAGAAACACATTCGCTGATTACCGAAATCGCACAGAAATCTGTAAGGGAGCGGTTGGCAGAACTGTTACTGATGTTGAAAAACAAATTTGGAGTCAATGAAAACGGTCAGCTCAAAATCACGCTTTCGCGCGAAGAATATGCAAACATCGTGGGAACGGCCACCGAATCAGTCATCCGTCTGTTATCGGAGTTTAAAACCGATCGATATATTGATCTTATCGGCAAGAAAATCGCTATTTTGAACGAAAAAGCATTGGAAAGAATTGCCGCAATGTAAAATTTTAAATTCAACAACTTAACAAAAGACTGTATACTTCTCGCTCTTGATTTTCGCTTGTTGCAGCAGAGAGGTTGACGAGCTTCAATATACTGAAGACTTCTTCGATGTTGATTTTAAGGGTTATTTCGCTGCCGTTTCGGTATTTTGAGCAATGTCACCTTTGATGGTAATTCTCACGGGAGAGTTTTTAGCATTGCTGACCACCGTAAACTGCTTGTTAAATGGTAGTACGATGTTGGTGTTGTTGTATTTCACCTTGATGGTCCCTTTTTCACCCGGTTTGATGGGTTTATTACTCGGACAGGTGGGTACAGTACACCCGCAAGTCGACGGGCAACTCTGAATAATCAGGGGTTCAGTGCCGGTGTTAGTGAAAGTAAATTCACATTCGGCCACACCTTTGAATGGAAGCGTCCCAAAATCGTGAACCGTTTCCTCAAATGTAATTTCAGGTCCATTCGAGGTAGCGTTATTTTCCGGTACCTGGCCAAAGCCCTGTGCTGCAATAAAGCAACAAGCAATCATCCACATAAAAACTTTTTTCATCACAATACTATTTTGATTATCAACTATGGTTTACTAAAAATTTGAAAACACAAAATTATAACTTTTTATACGTATTTGTTCAAAAAAGGTTACCTTTTTCAAAATTTAAGTTTTTTTAACATTCCACAAATCCACATCAAAAACAGTTGTTATTCTTTTTTTTTTACTTTTGTAGGTTCATTTAATATAAAACCAGTAATTGAAAAATGAAGTTAGATGTTTTGTTAGGGCTCCAATGGGGCGACGAAGGAAAAGGCAAGGCTGTGGATTACCTTACTCCTCATTATGACGTAATCGCACGTTTTCAGGGAGGTCCCAATGCGGGGCATACCTTAGAATTTAACGGTACGAAACACATTTTGCACACTATTCCTTCGGGTATTTTTCATCCCGAAAAAATCAACATCATAGGTAATGGCGTGGTGATTGACCCTATCGTATTCCGCAAGGAAACAGAAGCGTTACAGGCCTGCGGGACAGATATGAAAAACCTGTATATATCTCGCAAAGCGCACCTGATACTTCCTACGCATCGTCTGCTTGATGCAGCATCGGAAGCGTCAAAAGGCGTATCCAAGATAGGATCGACGCTTAAAGGTATCGGGCCTACATATATGGACAAGACAGGCCGTAATGGTTTACGCGTGGGCGATATTTTTACGCCTGATTTCAGCGCCCGCTACCACCAGTTGCGCGACAAGCACCTGAATATGCTGAAACAATATGACTTCCCCGCAGAATATGAACAGGAAGAAAAAACGTGGTTTGAAGCGATTGACGTATTAAAGACATTTACGGCAATCGACAGCGAATATACCATCAATCAATACATAACAGGTAACAAACGTATTCTCGCCGAAGGAGCGCAAGGTACGATGCTCGACATTGATTTCGGTTCGTATCCGTTTGTTACCTCGTCCAGTACCGTATGTGCCGGAGCCTGTACCGGTCTGGGCGTCGCTCCATCGCATATCGGCAAGGTGTATGGCATCGTGAAGGCCTATTGCACGCGCGTAGGCAGCGGCCCGTTCCCTACCGAACTGCTTGACGCTACGGGAGATGAATTACGAAAGAAAGGAAGCGAGTATGGCGCTACCACCGGCCGGCCGCGGCGTTGCGGATGGTTAGACTTGCCCGTGCTCAAATATTCGATCATGGTCGATGGCGTCACTTCGCTGATCATGACCAAAGCCGACATCCTGTCAGGCTTCAACACCATCAAGGTGTGTACGCATTACAAAGTGGATGGCAAATTAACCGACCGGATTCCTTTCGACGTCCATGCAAAAATCGAACCCGTGTACAGGGAAATGAAGGGCTGGACAGACGACATTACCCATATTTCGTCATTCGACAGCCTTCCGGCGGAATTGAAGGAATATGTGGCATTCATCGAAAAAGAAACCGGTGTTCCGTTTCATATTATTTCAGTAAGCCCTGATCGTGATAAGACAATAGTTAAGTGTAATTACTTGTCATGAGTCCGTTATTCACAATCGAAAAAGGGTATAGATTCAGTATATTTTCAAATGAAGAAACGAGAATGCATGTACATGTTTACAAAGATAACCATAATGCGAAGATATGGCTGGAGCCTGTAATAGAACTTGCTGAAAACAAAGGATTTTCAAAAAGGGACTTAAACAAGATAATTGTAATTGTAAAAGAAAATGAAAACGATTTCAAAGCAAAGTATAAAGCACACATCGGTTAATGTACGCTCAATTGTGCCTGATGGTATATTTCTTACAGTATATGGAAATGATTATTATCTCTCATACAATAGATTACCTTGGTTCAGGGATGCAAAATTATCCGATATTTTTAATGTAGAAATGATTGGAGACGATGCAATACGCTGGGATGCCCTCGATGTTGATTTGGAAATAGATAGTTTGAAGTATCCTGAAAGATTTCCGCTTGTAATGAAACGTAACGTAAATGAGGTTTTAAATATTTAATTAATAATATATTATGTTTACCCCTGATACCTATAAAAAGCGCCGCGATGAATTGCGGAAAATGTTGCCCGACGGGATTGTCTTTTTCCCGGGCAATACTGAAGTGCCGTTTAATTACCCTGCCAATACCTATACATACAGGCAGGACAGCACGTTTATGTATTACTTTGGATTACAGGAGCCCGGACTTGCTGCTGTAATGGATATTGACAACGGTTCGGAATGTCTGTTCGGCGATGATTCGACGCTGGACGATATTATCTGGATGGGGCAGCAACCGGCCATGACTGATAAAGCGGCTACCATCATGATGGATAAGACGCAGTCATACGCCGCATTGCCGGATGTGTTGCAGAAAGCGCAACAACAGGGTCGTACCATCCATTTTCTCCCGCCGTATCGAGCGGAGACGAAAATCCACCTGTGGGAATTGCTCGGTATTCCGCCCGCACAACAAAAAGCTTCCGTGCCGCTCATCAAGGCGGTAGTGAAAATGCGCATGTTGAAAGAACCGCTGGAAATAGAGCAGATTGAAGCGGCTATCGACACGTCATGTAAAATGCACACTTACGTCATGAAGCATGTACGTGCAGGCATGGTAGAGAGGGAATTGTCGGGAGCTATTGAAGGCATTGCGCTGGCAAACGGCGGTATGGTAGGCTTTCCGGTGATATTGAGCGTTAACGGACAGATACTTCACAACCACTACCATGGCAACACAATGCGCAACGGGCAACTGCTCATCACCGATGCAGGCGCTGAAACCGCAATGGGATATGCCGGCGACATCACCCGAACAACGCCTGTAAGCGGCAGGTTCGACGCCTCGCAAAAAGCTATCTATGAGGCTGTCCTGCAGGCTAACCTTAAAGCCATTGAGATGAGCCGCCCGGGCGTGTTCTATCGGGATGTGCATCTTGCTTCGGCCCGTGTCATTGCCGATAACCTGAAAGATGCCGGTATCATGCGCGGCAACATGGACGATGCCGTAGCGCAGGGCGCTCATGCACTGTTCTTCCCGCATGGTTTGGGTCATGCCATGGGGCTTGATGTCCACGACATGGAAGGACTGGGCGAAAATTATGTGGGCTACGACGATACTGTTTCGCGCAGCACACAGTTTGGTATGGCGTCGTTGCGTTTTGGCAGGCGACTTGAACCCGGTTTTGTGCTCACCGTCGAACCCGGCGTCTATTTCATTCCTGACCTGATAGACCTGTGGGAAGCTGAGAAAAAGTTTGCCGAATTTATCAATTACGATATTCTGAAAGATTACCGCAGTTTCGGTGGCGTCCGTATTGAAGACGATATATTGATTACCGACGGTGGTTGTCGTGTATTGGGGCCGCCAATTCCGAAAACGGTTGAAGAAATTGAGAGAATGAGAGAATAAGGCCATTTTTAACAAAAAAATCATATCTTTGAAGCGGAATTGAACATGTGATGTATGACAGCAAATCAATTAATACTTGGCGACAATCTTGAAAAACTGAAAGAGATTGAAAGCGACAGCATAGATTTAATTTATGCCGATCCACCGTTTTTCAGTAACCGCAACTATGAAGTCATCTGGGGCGATGAAGGTGAGGTGCGCTCTTTTCAGGATCGTTGGGCAGGAGGAATTGAACATTATATAGCATGGCTCAAGGAAAGAGTGTTTGAAATGCACAGGGTTTTGAAGCCGACAGGTTCTATTTTTCTGCATTGCGATTGGCACGCAAACGCTAATATTCGCGTGGATATTCTGGATAAGGTTTTTTTGTTTCAAAATTTTATAAATGAAATTATTTGGTGTTATGCAGGCCCCGGAAATGTCAAAAATCGTCTGGCTCAAAAACACGATACTATTTATTTCTACTCAAAATCAAGTAATTATTATTTTGATGCGGATAGTATAAGGATGCCATACAATGAAGAAACCGTTGCCAGAACTACTCGAGGTGCAAGCAAAACGGGTATTATGGCAAATGTGAAAGGCAATTTTGATGAAAGGCACAAAAATAGACTTAATGAAAAGGGTAAATATCCTGAAGATTATTGGACGGATATTCCTCGATTACAAGGCAATGGGAATGAACGTATCGGCTATCCCACACAAAAACCCGAAGCCCTGTTAGAAAGAATTATCAAATGTGCCAGCAACGAGGGCGATATAGTCCTCGACCCGTTTGTAGGCGGAGGAACTACCGTTGCCGTAGCCGACAAGTTGAACCGCAGATGGATAGGCATAGATCAATCAGTGGCGGCTATCAAAGTTTCTGATCTGCGCATGAAAAATCAACATATTGGGAATTTGTTAGCTAAACCATACGAATTGCAGCTTCGTACTCATGATTATAATGTTTTGCGCCATCAGGATGCTTTTGAGTTTGAGACATGGATTATTGAACAGTTTGGAGGCATTACAAATCCAAAACAACGTAACGATTTTGGTTTGGATGGCAGAATGCCCGACAATACGCCGATACAGGTAAAACGTTCCGATAACATCGGCAGAAATGTGATTGATAATTTTAAGTCTGCCATTGAGCGTAGCGATAAGCAATTATTTGAGAAAAACAGGGCAGAAGGGGAAGCCGTTGGTCATATTATTGCTTTTTCATTTGGTAGAGAGGCTATTGAAGAGGTTGCACGACTTAGAAACAAAGAACACATTATTATAGAACTGAAAAAAGTCAGTGATATAGTAACTTATGACGAAGGCCCAAAAGTTTCATTAACTGCCAATGAATTAGAGAATTATAAGTTTGCTTTTGAAGCGACCGCTGAAAGTGAATCGGGAATAGAGTTTTATTCTTGGGACTTTGACCATAAGCCCGAAGAGGGATTCAAAGCGGAAGTTTATTTGGATAAGGAAGGAAAACAGGTTCGCAAATTTCAGCCCGGCGAACATCACGTTGCAGTGGAAGCTGTTGATAAACAAGGATTAGATGGACAGGATAAAGTAAAAATAAAAGTTAAATAATAAAATAAATATGAGTATGAATAGAAAGATTTTTATTGTCAGTATTATGTTTCTTGCCACAAGTTCTGTGTTCGGGCAACCGTTCAGCTTTGGCATTCTTATTGATCCGGCCATCACTTGGCTGCGTTCGGATGGAAGTGATGTAACAAGAGATAAAGCGCGGATAGGATTAGATCTTGGGATGTCGTTCGATTATTTTTTCTCCCGTAATTATGCTTTTGCTACGGGTATTTCGCTATTCAATATGGGAGGTACATTACTGTATGACAAAGGAGTATCTTTGCATACGAAAGATGGCAATGTGCAGATTGAGTCGGGAGGAACAGTAAAATATAAAATACAATACTTCAAGATTCCTCTTGCGCTGAAATTTAAAACCGTCGAGATCGGTCGGTTCACATACTCTGCCAATATGGGTTTCGACCCCATGTTTCGTGTTTCAACGCGCCTCAACTTCAATGATGTTAAAAACATAAAAGCAAATCAGGAAGCAAAATTTTTAAATCTCGGCTGGCATTTTGGGGTAGGAGGTCAATATTCTTTGGGAGATGAAACTGCGATTTTTGCCGGATTGTCCTTTCTGAACACTTTCACCGATATCACCAAACCGGCGCATAACAAGATTACTTCCAATAACTTGATTTTTCGAGTTGGAGTAATATTTTAGAATTAAAAAACGAAGCAGAAATTGAAGGATATACAAGATATACAACAAACCACCACCATTCTGTTTGATTTTGATGGTGTGATTGCCGACACGGAAAATGGCCGATACGAAGCCTATTGCGATATTTTTGAAGAATACGGGTACGACTTGCGTAGTCGTTGTATTATGCCTGACCTGATAGGATTCACCGGCGACGGGTTTATGAAAAAGTTTTTCCCGGAGTTACCTCCCGAAACAGGAAAGGAGATGGTGCGCAAACGGCAGAAACATTACATGGAACACTTGGACAAGTTTTGTATCCCTTTTCCCGGAATGCATCAAACCATTGCCGACCTGAAACAAAAAGGTTATTACCTGGCCATCACTACGGCCAACGCTGCGGTCGTGATACGGCAACTGCTCGAAGCAACGGGCGTTCTGGAATACTTCGACGCCTTATGCGGACGCGAGATTTGCGAAGACCCCGTAACGAAGGTAAAGGATTACAGTCGTGTACCTGCGCAAATCAATAAAACCATCGAAGAATGTGTGGTAATAGAAGACTCGCCGGTGGGGGTTGCCGGAGCCAAGCGAGCAGGATTTCGCTGCATCGCTTTCGAACATTTTGAAGACCCCGTGATTACGGAACAAGCCGATGCTATCGTGCATGATTTTAACGATTTACGCAAGTTATTCGGATTACCGGAAATTATTTTGAAATAGCAAGTGGATTGGGTCAAGAAAATTACGACGTTTTTTAGGACGAATGACGCGCTGATAGGATTGATTGCCGTCAATGTGGCGGTTTTTGTGTTGTATCATGTCGTTCGCATGTTTTACGTTCTTTTTGCCGCACTTCATCATTTCCCGCTCGACCGGTGGTTAGCAGCATCTGCCGACGTTGATACACTGCTCATACATCCATGGACGCTCATCACCTACATGTTTTTTCATCAGGGATTTCTGCATCTTTTGTTCAATATGCTGTGGCTGTATTGGTTTGGTAAGATTTTTCGTTCGTATTTCAGCGGGTGGCAATTGGTGAATGTTTATCTTCTGGGAGGATTGGCAGGAGCGCTACTTTATGTTCTGTCCTATAATATTTTTCCGGCGTTTGCTGTGGAAAAACATTTTGCGATTCTTTTGGGAGCTTCCGGTGGAGTATTGGCCGTAGTGATGGCTATATCGTGCTATGTGCCAAGATTTACCATTAGCTTGCTCTTTTTTGGACGAATAAAATTGATCACCATCGCATTGGTTACCGTTGTGATTGATATTATTTCTATTTCAACGAGCGATAATGCAGGCGGACATATTGCTCATCTGGGCGGCGCATTGCTGGGATACCTTTTTGCAGTCAACATCCTCGCAGGGAAAGATATTACGGCTTGGTTCGGCCGATTTTGCGCGTGGATCGGACGCTTTTTCAAACCAAAACCAAAACTGAAAGTGGCTTATAAAAGACCACCTGCCGACGATCGCGAATACAACCGGCTTAAAAATGAAAATCAACAGGAAATAGACCGTATTCTTGATAAAATATCCAAAGGCGGATACGATAGCTTAAGTCGGCAAGAAAAGGAAACCCTGTTCAACCAGAAATGATAAGCAAAGAAAATAGAAAAAGTGAATAGTTTTAACAACAGAAAAAGTTTCAGAAAAACTACCTGAAACTCTCCTTATCCCCGAACATTCTGAATTTCACTACATCGGGACAAGGTATGGCTCCTTGCCGGTGTGTCTTGTTGCCTTCGTTGAAAGAGAAAGAAATCGTAATTTCGTGCGATCCGCCGGTAGGGGCGCCTAATTTGGATACCGTAAAATCGTAGCTATAACCTATCGCCATGTTATTGACGGCGAAACCAATCGTAAAAATCAAACAATCGTATGAAGGATATTCCGACGCCGGCAAGCCGCGCCATGCAAAACCGAGCAGTAAAGGAGCGCGGTACCAGTTGAGGCCAATATCCATCTGGCGATAGTAGCGGGCCATCTTGAAAAGATAATTCAACGTAATCACCTCAGGCACTTTGCCGACATTGTTGGTGATCGGAAAATTGATGCCGCCGAACTGCGACCACTGCATGTATGCGCGTGCATCCAAACGGGCAAACGAGGTATTGGGACGCATCAGATGGTCGACGCAAAGACCGAGCCATAACTGACGGTTGTAGACCACTACCGACGAACTGGCGTCAAAAAAACTGTAGGGGTCATAAGGCGGTTCGATGGTTGATGGGTCGGTACCCGAAGAGGTAATCTGGTCAGGGAAAATGGCTTTTGCATTTTGCAGAGAACGCTGTGTGAATGAAAATCCTATACCGGGGCGAACGCGCCAATCGTCATTCAGATTGAAACGGTACGAATACAGCCCGGTAGCGCTGGTTGTACCCAATTGTGCAGAGCCGGCCACATCGCGCATCGCTACCAAACCAAAGCCACTGTTGATGGCATAAAAATTATTATCGATCGCCGCCGAATAGGTGACATACGAACCGGGCAGTCTTGCCCACTGGTCGCGATAGTTCATAAATGAACGTGTTCCCAATGAATTGCCGGCAAACGACGGTGCGATCAGCAGCGGAGTCGCATAATACTGTGAAAACTGCGGATTTTCGGCGCATACATTCCCTGCTGCCAAAAGGATACTTACCGCAAAAACTGTTATTTGATAAATTTTTTTCATTTTCATTATCTATTTTCAATTATCGTAAGAGCGTTACATTACCCATTCTCATGAACGATTGTCCGGTTTCAAACACGCCTTCAATTTTATACTGATACACATCCTCGTCGCACAAACGCCCTCTGAAATAACCGTTCCAGCCTTCAGTCGGATCATTGGTCTCAAAGATTTTCTGACCCCATCGGGTGAAAATCATGAAACTGTATTTTCTGACGGGACTCATTGCCGGCGGGTAGAACAGGTCGTTCTTATAACCCTGGGTAGGTATTGTAGAAGGTGGTTCACCTGATGGACGCGGCTTAAACACGTTAGGTAGGACAATATCGCCGGAATTTTCGAGTTCCACCGCATCGCTTTTGGTTATTTTGGCGATACACTGCGGATCGGTATTCGTGCCCACAGTAAGCGTGATGTTGTAATTCCCGGCCTTGAGGTAGATGTGCGACGGATCTTCGGACGTATCTTTGGGTGAATTGTCGCCCCAATCCCATTCGTACCACATATCAATCTTATCTCCCGAGCTGGTGGTTTTCGGAGTATAGTTAGACGCCCTGAGCGGCTGACCGACCCACAGGAAAGTCGGAGTGACCATGAAACTGGGTTGCGGTCTCGGGTGCACCACCACCTTCCTTTCATAAATTGCCTGATCCAGGGCTTCGCCTATCGCGGTGAGTCTCACTGTGTAGGTGCCAGCTTCCGTATAGGTGTGTTTCGGATTTTCCACATTAGTATTATAAGTTCCGTCGCCGAAATCCCACCGGTAGGCTATGGCATATTTGGAGCCATTGAAAAACTGCACATCATATGGCATACAATCGGGCAATACTTCGTCGAAATAAGCAATGACTGCCGGTGGCACGATACGAATCGTTAGCGTCTGGCTATCGGAGCATTTGACTACGCTTGTCGTCTTATCTACATTAACCACCTGCTGTGTGATATCGAAATAACCCCAGTCGGGTATCCGGAGCGGACCCGGATTTGCGGCAGTTTCGAAATTATTCACATAACCCGAGTATTGTTCTGTCCAACTCCACAGGTAGCTTAGCTTATCCCTGTCGGGATACGGTATCAGGTTGTCTAACTGAATATTCGGAGCAGGATACTGGAAGTCGGACGGATATGGGCTTCCCGGACGGAACCTGGCGATCGGAGTGCCATACACCGTTATTTCCTTGGTGATTGCATCGGTACAATTGTAACCCGAAGTAACGGTCAACGTCACATAATAGGTGGTGTCTCTGTACATGCTTTCATTTTTGAAGCTGTGGGCGTAATCGCGGGGGTCGCTCTTATTGCCCGACTTAATATCGCCATCGCCAAAAGTATACATGTAGTCCTCAAAACCCGCTGAACCATTAAGGAACGTGATACTCAGCGGAGCGCAACCGACAGTATCTGCCATATTAAAATTGGCTTTTACATAAGGCAAAATAGTAATCGTTTGCGGGGGGGTAGTATTCGTGCATCCCCAGGCATTGATTGCCGTCATCGTAGGATGCACCAGCGAGTTGACGCCAAGCGTATTGATGAACCGGTGTGTAGTATCGGCGGTGGTATACAGGCTGTCGGCATAACCATCGCGGTAATCGAAGATATAAAGTGTATTAGGAGGATTGGGATACGCCGAATTAAGGTTGGAGGTATTGGTAAAAGTAACTTCCAACGGTTGGCAACCCACAACCTGATCTACTTTGAAACTGGCCACCGGTTGCGGATACAGTACGAAGAGCCGTGATATGGTATCGCTGCACCCAAAACTGTTACCGGCTTTGAGTTTCACCCGATAATGCTTCTCTTCGTCGTGCGTGATGTTATTCTCGTATCGGTGCGAAGGATTCCGGTCGGTTTCCACAGGCGAATAGTCGCCGAAATCCCATTCATGGTAGCTCACGGCGCCAAGCGACTGGCTTTGGAACCTTGCTGTTGCCGGAGAACACATGATTGAATCGCCCGTAAAATCTGCAAGTACCTGAGGGTTCACATTGATATACAGATGGTACGATGAGCTGCATATCAAATCAGTTTTATATTCCTTGATGGCAGACATAGTTATCATGTAGGGTATGGGCGCCGAAGCGTTCAAACTGTGGTAGTCGTGGGCAAAAGGCGTCGGTGAAAAAGCAACTGTATCCAAGGCGCCGTCGGCAAAGTTCCATGCATACTTGGTGTCAAGGATCGTATTGGACGACAGGTTGGTAAACATCACCGGTAAAGGCGGACAAATACTGTTCGATCCGTAATCGTCATACAGATTGTGCTTGAAATTGGCGTCGGGTACGGGATATACCGTGATGTCGGCATATTTGTTGTCAAAACATGCGCCGTTGTCAACCTGAAGCCATACGCGGTAAGTCTTCTCAGTAGGATCGGTAGTGTTGGTGAAGACATGCAGCGGGTTAGGCCCTGTGGCGCCGAAATATGGATCGGAAGAATTTGAACTGACAGGTATTACCGGACCGGGAATGGTCGGGTGGTTGGGGTGCCGCGGTTCAGTTGGCGGATTCCAGTACCAACGGTAATTGTAGGCATTCGACGATGTGCTGGTAAAGAAGATGTTCAACGGACTGCAACCCTCGGATTCACCCGTGACGAAATCGGCTATCACACCCGGGTGAATGACCAATTCTTTCTGCACTTCGTTGTAACAGAATCCTTTCGTTGGATCGGGTTCTGTGGAATTTCGGTACGTTTTACTCTCGCCGGTCAGCCTGACCCAGACGGTTTCGGCTATCGTACCCGATACGTGGAACGTATGCGGCACGGCGATGTTTCGTGGAGCCAGATCGGTAGAGTCCGGATTTCCCCATATCCATTGATATGACACAAAATCGTTTGCGCTTGGGGAGGTATTCATAGCGTTCACCACAAGAGGCGAACAGCCTCCATCGTCGGGAGTCATGTTAAAGGTAAGCGTCGGATTCGGGTAAACGGTGAGATTAACTTCCGTGCGTGCACTGGGACAATACCCTGTGGATGCTTCTGCATAATATTTGAATGGCTTAAAGGTTGCCGCCGAACTGGCCGTTTCGGGAATATCCACAGGGCTGGTACCACCCGGTGTTACCCAAACATTCTCACCGGAACGCACTACGGAACCACTGCTGTCGTACCAGTTAAGAATAGGTGCATTGGCGGTCGATTCCGCCCAAATGTTATACCTTCCGCTTGGATCAGGGCAATAAGTGAAATCAAAGCCCACCGGAGCATCGGGACTGCGCCTGATGATTAACCTTGCCGGCTGCGACAAATCACTCCGGCAGGTGAAATTTTCACCACCGTGTGTTTGGAACAACGACTGGTATACCTGATAGTAAATAGTGGTATCCATACTTGATGTAACGCTCCAGTCAATGTCGCCGGGGTACCACGGCAAGGCTTCGGGGTGTACCGCTTTCAGTTTCATCGACATCGAAACGGAATCCCTTGGCGTGTTCGTCCCGCCAATCATGTTGGAAATTCGTATGGTATCATATACGGCAGGCGATGTTTCCACTCTGCGGAACCAGTGCATCATGTGGTCTCCGGCAGGATAACCCGGATTTAATGTGCGAACCGCCGTTATTTTCAAAAGATCATCAGACTCGCATAAGGCTACGGGATCAGGAAGTTGGGGCGTTTCCGGCTTGGGAAGAACAGACACCGTTACCCACGCCGGATTGCTTTCGCAATTACCGTTTTTAGCCCTGAATGAGTAATTAGCGGTATTCATGGGGCTCAACACCGGATCTGTAGATTGGTAATTGTCCATCAGGCCTCCCGGAAACCAGTCGTAAGAGTAAGTGCCGGTTGGGTCAAGGTTAAGAACTGTACCGTGCAGATGTACCGTATCGCCTGCGCAAACGATACGATCGCGTCCCGCATCAACCCTTGGCGCAGCAACAACGCTCAGATCCAGCTTGGCGGCAGGCCCCCAACAACCGAACTGGTTGCGCTCACGTACTTCAATATATCCGTTCCAGTTCACCACATTTGCAGGATACACATAATTCTTGTAATAGGTGGTATCTGTATTCAGCATCACGGGACCCATTCCGGCCGGAGCTCCCGGCCCGTCAAACCCGTCAGTCCAGTGATAACCCGAACGGGGTTTTTCATTTTCTACCTGATACACCATTACCTCTCCGTCTTTGACGCAATTGTTGTCGGGTTCCATAATCTTAGTGATCGGCAGCGGTTTAATGGTGATGGTCATGTTTCGTTTGTTTGAAGCGCACCCTAATCCGGTAACGTCAGACGCCTTCAAGGTTACATAAGCCTCAATGGTGATTTTTTGTTCATCTTCACCCCACAACGAATTGTGTACCCAATAACCGCCGAGACTATTCCATACACGGGCTGTATCGGGATGGAATGTTCCAATGCTGCCTGTCTGAGGGAGACCAATGGCAGGAAGATCGTGCTCAGTCTTCCAACCGCCGGGCTGTACGTCTTTTACTGTCCAGTGATAGGTTGTATCACCCGGAACGTACACAACCGACGGATCAACGATCATACTGAAATTATCGGGCGTAATTTCATCTGTGGCGCATATGCTCAGATCGCTGAATCCGAGTTGGGGAACAGCGCCTACGGTAATGGTGAAGGTTTCGGGCGGACTGTAACAGCCTTCTGTTTTGGCCTGCACTTCAAATTCGCTGCTTACTTCCCCGGTCATTCCCGTGGATGAATTTCTGGCGCGGAAACCCGGTATGGTGCCTGTACCCGAAGAGGATACTGTTCCTGAAGGATAAAGGGTTGCAATAGATGTGAAATTGCTGCTCTTCCATTCGAAAGTGGCCGCAGGGAAGTTGGGACTTGAGAAAGTTATGGTCGGGTGCACATCATCATGGCAAAGGAAAATATCCTGCGCCTGGTCAATGTCGGGCGTAGGCTTTACTTCTATGGTAAATTGTTTGGTATCGGAGACGCAGGCGTCCACAACAGCCGAGATGGCGAAGGTACCTTCGAGATTGCTAATACCGTTGTTGATATTGGTGCGGAAACCCGGAATATTACCCGATCCGCCTGAACCTAACGCACTGAGCGTAGTCGGAGGCGCCGAATAATACTGCGAAATGGGGCCAAGAGGTTCAACAAGCGTCCATTGGGTTCCTGTATTTTCTTTTCCAGCCACATTCGAACCGATCACAATAGTAGTTACGGTTTGATCAGGGCAATATTCCCTGTCGGCAATGAAGTCCATCACAGGCGTAGGCTTGAGATAGAAGGTGGTGGTGGGATTGTTGTAGGAGGGACAACCATTCAGCGTAGCCGAAAGCGTGACGACGCCCGACCGGGTGGTTCCGCCGGTATTGCTGTTTCCCTGATACGAAGTCATGTCGCCTGTGCCGGCGCCGGGCATACTCACGCCAATAGTACTGTTGCCCATAATCCATGAATATTCGATTTTGTCCCGTAATGAAGCAACTGTAGTGGGCGATGAGAATTTCAATTCCGGAAACCAATCTTCGGGACAAATGGACGTCGGGCCTGCGATCGGATCAAGAGTTATGTTCAGAACCGGCGACGGACGCACTACTTTGTGAAAAGTCGAATCGGGACCTTTACATTCCAAACCGCTGTACGATTTAACTGCCCAGGCCTTAATGGTGCCGTCGATATTATCGCCGGTATTATTGTCGCCGGCCTTGAACGGATCAATACTATATCCGGTACCGTTGGTTCCAAGACCGATATGCGTATCATTGTTCTCCCAAAAAATCTGATGAATGGGAATATCGGGAATAAAGGAAACAAAATTGAAGAATGTGCCCGCACAAACCGTATCGTTGGGAATACTGCTGAGCTTCGGCAGAGCAAAAGCGGTGCGGTACACTACCGATGAATCGCCCACGCAGCCGTCCATGTAAGGATATACCACAATTTTCGCCTCGCGGTCGACGCCGTCCCCGCTCACCGGTACGCTTATATTAAAAATACCTGTTCCGGAGGTTCCGCTTAGGGTTTGAGTGGCTGACAAAACCAACGGAAGATCCCAACGTTCTCCGGCAATACCGTCGTCGTTGCGATTGTACCACTGGTATTCCAGGGTGGAAATTCCTGAAGTGGGAATATTAGTGGTTCTGAAACTGATGTCGGTGGGGAAATTAACGGAAACGCCCGGCTCGACAGCGCAAACACTCTCAGCAGACATGGAAGCCATTACCGGTTGCGGTTTGAGCGTTACCGGAAATTTACCGGTAGCAATGCAGCCTTTACCGCTGAGGTCGGATACAACAGGCCCGGTAACCGTAATGTCCACAACACCGGTCATGTTAAAGTTGTTGAGGTTCGGGGAAGTCTTGAAAGTACCCAAGTCAGTGCCTGATTGCTGGGTGAAAGGCAGTCCGATGTTGTAACTGCCTGCGCTGCTGTATTGCCACTTGTAGTCGGCGCCGGACACATTGCTGCTAAACGATGGCGTGGCAGGCGTACTGCTTGTATTGATGGTTTCATTCGGACAATAAACGGTAGATTCGGTGGGCAAGGTAATCACCGGTTTCGGATTCACCGTAAGAAGGAAGTTTTGTTTGGCGCTGTAACAGCCTTCTCTTTCGGCATACAGTTCAATTGAGTTGTAATCCGGTATCAGATATCCGCCCGATACGGAAGTGGTAGCGCCCGGCGTTTTGCTAACGGCATAGAGCGTTTGTGTATTGGAAGTTAAGGTTTCATCCCCAAGACCCGCTGTTTGTGTAACGGAACTGTTCGTCCAGTGGTAGGTTACGGTCTTTGTGCCGTTGATACCCGGTGTTTGAAGCGATATAGGCACCTCTTCGCCGGGGCACAGATTCAGGTCATCCATCAGGCGCACGCGAGGTTTGGGTTTGACAACCACTTCAAAAGATTCCCAGTTGGTTAAACATATACGCCCCGATACGGTTCGCGAAACCTGCGCAAACACGATGTAAGGATTACTGTCGTTCGAACCGTTGTTGGCCGGAGCATTGAATTGTATATCAGGACCCGCCTTTGACGAGGTAACCGAAATGTCGGGAGCAACATACCATTCGTAAACATTTCCCGTCAAGCTCTTACTGTCCGTCAGCGTAAAGTCGATTTGGTTGGACGTAGAATTGTTGTCTGTGTCATAAGGACAGACGTAATAGTCGCTTGCCGGCATCACCAAATCGGGGATACCGATAAATTCAACCGTTGTTTTCGTTGAATCATCTTTACAAGCGGGAGAATCGGTGGTAATGGTATAGGTAAATACGGCCGTCCCGTCCTTGCCGCTCAGCAATTTGCCTTTAGCCTTGCGGCTGTCCATCGGGTCGGGTGTGACAGATGCTATGAGCGGATCAGGAGTTGACCATGCGCCCGTTTCCCAAACATTCAATGTATTGGTGGCGATAAGATCAACCTCGTCGCCGCAAACCTTATCGGGAACACTTAATACAGGTTTTTGCGCATCCGTACCGAAAATAACGACCACTGTAGCCGTTGACGCAGGACATTGAATGGCGCCGCCGGTGTACCACGTTCTCCATTGCAATTCGTATCTGCCGTATGCGCGTTGAGAAGTCATCGTGTTCGTTCCGATTTCAAATGTGGTGCTTGCGTTATCGTCATTATCGGGAGTGAATGTACCCGCAATGAAAAGAGGTGCACCCGGGTTGGGGCCTGATATTTGATACCATCTTCCCGTGTAATCGGCAGCGGTTACGCTTTTCGCCAGGAGAGCGATGTCTTCGGCGCAAAGTGACTGATCGGTGAGCGGATCTAATATGGTGGCCTGTTCGGGATTGGGTATGAGCTGAATTTCATGTTGGTCGCTGACCACTACCGAACCCGTACATGAGCCTTGCCGTACACTTACAAAGGTAATTGTTGTGTTTCCGGCGGAACTGATATGTGCGGCAGGTATCAGCAGATCGTCGCCATCATTCAGCGTTACCTCGTGCAGTGTAGCTCCGGTGTGCGAACTGGTGTACTCTATGATGTAAGGTACGCCCGTTGCGCCGGTCGGATAACTGATGTTGTTGGCTGTACCCGTAAAAGTTGCAGGTATTGAGCTAAAATAAATGGTGTAATCATCACCCTGGCATGCGGGGCCGTATCCCGAAAGTGTAACCGACGGAGCGGGCGTTACCGTGATGGTGATGGGCGAACCAATTATCGTACCCGGGCAACCGGTCTGGTCTGTCCCGTTATATGCGGTGGTGGTCTGTTTTACCGCTGTTAATGTGAGTGTATAGGTGCCGTTATTGACCTGCCCCGGATTTGTATCAATGAAATCAGTCGCCAACAATGTGATGATAGCGGCGCCTGTTCCTGCGGCCGGAGTAGCCGCCGGCGGTATCGAGGAAGGGTTGGCTATGGGCGAAATAGTACCTGTTTTTGAAAACGGAGATCCTGTTTTGGTCAGTTCCCATTGAACCGTCCAGGCTCCTGAAGAATATCCCTTAGTAAGAATGTCCACGGATGTTCCTGAATTTTCGCAGATGGTCTGATTGGCGGTGGTGATTTGCGCCGTTGGGTTGGGTATTACCTTTGGCGTTACCGTAGCCGGCGCCGAAGGACAATACTCGGTACTTCCCGTAATCGGATCAACGTAACGGCGGCTCACTTCTAATTTCTTCTCTCTTCCGTCGGGAGAGTCCGTATCGCCCGAATTGTACGTTTCCGACGCGGCATCGTTGATTTTTTGGGCATAAGTGATCGTTGTGGTGTTTTGAAACCATCTCCAGTCATAAGTGGTGGCTCGCGTGAGGTTGGTCGGAATGATGGATGTGGCAGGCGATACGCTCACGTTCACTCCTGTAATATTAACATTCGGAGCCGCTTCGCTAACCGTTGCCGAAAAATCGGTGTTGGCGCACAGCAGCGTGGTGTTTAAGGGGAAAGTAATGGTGGGCGTAGATAAAGCCGAGCGTTTTATCACCTGAACCGGCTGGTTGTTCTCGGTAGTCAGCTTAGTGGTGGTAAACGGAGCGGCGGACGTTGCTGTGGATACGCATCCGGTAGTTTTGTCAACCAATTTATAGATATAGTATTCAACGACAGTACCGGCAGCCTGCGTGGGAGGCGCAAAAGACAAAGTGGCAGGAGTATTGAGATCAACAGATATTGGCGTACTGCCGCTGTAATTCATAAATACGTCGAAAGTTTTACTTCCGGTTCCCGTATTGGAATTGGCGCCGGATACATTGCTCAACGACAGGTTGAACGTTCCGTCCGAGCAGATTTCGGCGCCTGCGTTCAATCGTGCTGTCGGCAGGGGATTAACCGTTATGCGCACTTCTTTTTCTATACTTGGACATACATCACTGCTCGCAGGCATTACTCCGGTAGCGGGATTCGTCCAGTCTGTAGCGGTTTGCCACTCAAGGTGAACGCCCAGTACGATCTCGGCGGTGGCAGGCGCTATCGGATTATCATCTAAAGAAAGATTTATCGAACGGCCGTCAGGGTTGTTGTACGTTAGCGTACCGCTGCCGGAAATGACTCTCCACACATATTTGGTTGCGCCGCCTATCGTATGAGTCGGAGGTGCAGAGTAGTACAGGGTGATGGTTTCGCCCGCACAGGTTCCCGAAGGCGTTTGGCTGGGTTGGGCGGGCGCAGTCTTGATGCTTTCGCGAATCGTCCAGGTAAATTCTACCGGATCGGTTTCGCAGGGCAGCACTTCACTTGCGGAGCTTGCAGGAATCCATTGATAGGTTACCGTGTATTTATAAACCCCGGCTTCACCGGTTTTTAATCTTTTACCGCTCGTGCCATAGGTTAAAGGATTGAAAGTGCGATCCGTATGAGGTATGGTTGCCACTAAATTACCGTCTTCGTCATACCATTTGTATTCGCCCGGAGTGAAACCGCTCAAAGCCTTAATCGATTCGTCATGAGTTAGTGAAACCGTGTACAAAGAAGCCCTTTGGGTGGCTGTATAATGATCTTCATGACAATAAATGTTATTTTGAGCGATAATGGGCGGAGGCGATTTAGTAACAATGATGTAGGCGTATGTGGTTACGGGGGCTAATCCCGTATAAGTTCCTGATGATGCATTATTAGGATAATAGGGATTACAGGCGTTCCAATTGTCCAACCGGATGGTAAACACCTGTCCTTCCGTGGTTACGCCTGCAGGCACATGTATCTGCCCCGAGGGAATATTCATGCTTGGACCTGGATTTTCTGTTCTGATGAGCGGACCAACCAACGGCATACCGGGCAGAAAATTTCCGCTGGGTAAGACTGTAGTAGCCCTGATAGGGCCGCTATTGCCGGTTACCGGAGTTCCTTCAACGGATAACAACGGTATCTGATAGGCGGGAGTCGCATCTACAGGCCATCCGCCACCTGGTGCGGCAGTGTTACCAATTACGCCGTAGGTAAATCTTGTATGCCTTGTTCTGTCATTCAATTCGTATTCAAGATTTGTAGGGCCTCCGGGTTGTAACCAGTTACAGTTCAATATCGATCTGTCAAAAAATTGAATATTGATCTCTTTGCCTTCGCATACATAAAATATATTATTGCCATCCTCGTCAACAAAAACCAATTCTGCTCCCATCATGGCGTCGGTTCCCCAAATGGTGATGTTTTCCACACGTCTGGCGGTACACCGTACACCGTTAATAACAGGAACAACGGCAAGATTGTAATTACAGGTACTGATTTGCGGATAGAAACGGGTAATTAAATTTGAACTGTATGAATAATCGGAACCGACTGCTGTTCTGCTGATGAGCGGGGATGTTGCGGGAATTGTTTGAACCGGACCATAACCCCAATCTATTTCAAAAGCCAACTGACTGGGATTTACAGTTTGAGAAATTCTGAAGCCAATCAAACTAATATCAACTTGTGTTCCTCGTGGATCGAAATTGGCACAATACCCATTTGGATAAGAAATGTCCACCATTGAACCGCCAGGCGCCCAATACTCGCATTGTGCTCTCAAATCGTTGTTCCACAAAAATAAAAATCCACAAGCCGCTCCTATTTTGAAGAAGCGACAGGCGACTGAAAATATTCTGAAAATATTCTGCATCATCACTTACATTAATATGCTCTGTGAACTAAAAACCGTATGTTTGATCATCATCTTTCATCGGTATTTATTCATTTTTTTATTATTAATACGTGATAACCAATGAAAAGGTTACAAAAATTTGCAAAAATGTGGAAATGAGGCGCACAAACCGGTATAGACGTGGCGAGCCGCGTCGCACCGGTTAGTTTTTCATTTCTTCCACTATAGTTTGTTCGTCTTCTGTTCGTTTTACATGGAAAAATTTTTGTTCGGGATCATTCAGGTTCATTTGTTGTATCATATCCGGTCGGCTGGTGCTGATCAGTATCTGCTTGCGATGTTTCGCCGCCAGCGAGGTAATGATGTTCATTGTATTATTACAGCATTCGGGTTTGAGTGAATTTTCAATACGGTCAATGGCAAAAAATGCCGGAGTACTCCTGCTGATTAATAATTGATGTAGCTGATGTTCGGTTAATGCGTGGTATATCCTATAACCTCTGAAATATCGCGATCCGCGGAATGCGTTGTTGAGTACCGTGTTTTTCATTGGGTCGGAATAAGGATACAAATCCTTGATAGAGCCATTGCCGATACATTTGATCAGATTATTCACCATATCTACATAAGCAGGTTCGTACCACGAAATATCTTTCCATGCATCCTCAGTAGAGTTTTCAAGCACCAGTATCGCTTTTCTTACGCTTAGTTTTTCGCGCCAGACAATAACAATTTCTTTACGCTGCTCCTGCCCGACCGACGCATGAAACATCAACGAAGGTTCCGTCACTCTGATGCCCCGCTTCCGCAAACTGTCGGTATCTAATGCATCGTCATGTGCTGCCGCTGCCATTCCTACAGCTTCGAGGATATTGGTTTTGCCGCTGTCGCTGTCGCCAACGAACACATTGACCCGAGCTAAGGAAAATTTCTGGTATTCAATTGATCTAAAATTGGCAATAGAAATTTCACTAACCATACTCGAAAATATTTTGGCAAATGTAATTATTTATTTCAAATAAAAAAGCCAAAAACTGATTTAGTTTCCGGCTTTTTTGATGATAATGGCAAAATTACCAGTTCAGTATTTTCCGGAAATCAAATTCTTCCGGATTTTGCAGGAATTTTTTTGCGGTTTCGTAATCATCCGGAGTGATGTAGTGCAACACATTGTCGATTACTGAACGTACACGTTGGCTTTCGATGTCAACCAGGCGTGGCGGAATTTTTCCGGTAACGGGATCCTGAAGGTCTTTCAGGTATAGCGGAGCGACGTCGCCTTTGCCATTCACGTAAACCATACAACCTGTGGCGCCTTCGCTGAAAAGTTTGTATACGCCAAAACCAAGCAGCGAACAGTACATACGGTCGTAAGCGATCGGAGGAGTGCAACGTACATCGTAACCGATTTCCACAGGGCGCGTTTTCACTTTGAGCCCCAATTTACCCATCATATTATCAACTAACTGACTGAAAATAGCAGCTTTGGATATTTTTCCCAATTCAGGATGGCCATGGTCGTCGTAAGTAAAATTGATGCCCGAATTTTTTATCTCGTCGTCGCTTAACGCATGGAACACACCTTCGGAAACCATGACTACACCATAGTTGACGCCCATCATTTTGCGTTTTACAATGGCCGATACCAGCAGTTTGCATATCTTATCAATGGTAATCTCCGTTTTATTGAACATTTCGGGGATGACAATCATCGGATAGTGACAAGCGGATCCGATACCGAAAGCGAGGTGCCCTGCCGAACGTCCCATGGCGGCCACGATGAACCAGTTTTCGCTGGTACGCGCATCTTCATATATGATGGATGCTGTGACGGTTCCCTGCGCTTTTGCAGTATGATAACCAAAGGTAGGCGTCGAGCCGGGTAAAGGAAGATCGTTGTCTATCGTTTTGGGAACGTGAATATTTGCGATGGGGTAATTCTTTTCGGCAAGGAATTTAGCCACTCGGTTGGCTGTGGAAGCGGTATCATCGCCGCCGACAGTTACCAATAACTTGATATTGTTGTCGGTAAAAAATTTCAGGTTAAAATCTTCGGCAAAATTTTTATCCGACGGTTTAAATCGGCTCATAACTACTTCCGAACCGCCATGACTAAAAATGTTATCAGCGTACAGAAAGTCGATATCAACCGTGCGCGGATTGGGGTTAAACAAACCACTGTAGCCTCCGTGAAGGCCGATAACTCGATAACCGTTTTTCAAAAAAACTTTGGCAACGCTGCCTACAACTGTATTCATTCCCGGGGCAGGTCCGCCGCCGGTTAATATGGCAATGGATTCTTTCATTGATATTTGATTTTTAATTGATTTGATTCTATTGTTAATTATTTTCAGTCGTTTCAACCACTTCGGCTTCTTCTTTGACTTCTTCCGTTTTTTCGGAATCCTCAAAGTCAGTGAATCCCAACTCAACAAGGAGGTTATACCACATCATTACTTTGCGAATATCCGACAGATACACACGCTCTTTATCATATTCGGGAAGCAGTTCGTCGAAATATTTTTTCAATTCCGCATCCGGCGATTTGTGAGGTATAGCCGCACATCCGTTTTCTTTCGTCTGTATTTTTTTAAAAACTTCCCGTAATGTGATATTATCGGTTTTGGTAAAAATGGTAATATCCTCCAGCATACTGATTTTAGTTGTTGCCGGTACGAAACTGCGTTTGTGGTCGCATAAATTTTCTACAATTACATTGTTTCGACCTTTTGAAATATACCTAAAAAGACCTCCTTGTCCTGATATGACTAAAATATCCTTTAACGCCATGATTTAATAATTTGAGCCGGCAAAAGTACATTTTTTGCAAAAAACAAAAAAGATTTTTTTGCAGAATCAGATTTTATTAACCCATTTTACCTGATACGATCACTATTGATGCATTAAATCAGGTTCGTCGCATCATATGCAAACGGTATCAGGACGTAAAAAAAAGCGCACAAATCGGAGTTTCAAAAAATGAATAATCTTGATATATACCTTTTTCCGACTTGATGGGCTGCAAAGTGGGTTAATTCATTTCATTCCTAACCCACAAATCGGGTGTACAATTCTTCCATGGTTTCGATTTTGTTCATTAATGTTCAAAATTATTCTTTTCAACAATGGGAATATTTCTGAAAACTGACAACTAATCACTTACCACTATCATTATTCCACCCGTATCTTCTCTACCTGCCTCACCATTCTCCCATCTTCTGTTATTCCTTCAATAACTACAGAATAAGTCGTGCTATAATCGGAAGTGTAAAACTCAAAACTTGCTTCACCTTCTTCAGAAATAACCACATCCGGCTTCCAGAAGATGGTAGTGCGGTAATCAGGAATAGCGGATCGTTTTGCTTCCAAGGTTTCATATTTGGGTGAATAAAATTCTTCAGGCTTTTGATAACCAAGTGGAATATAAACAGTTTTGTTAAATTTCAGGATGTCTGTGCCTCCCCCTCTTCTGGTTGTAACACTAATAGCTCCACCAGCACCACGAACGCCTAATATTGATGCGCCAATACCTTTTAATACATCAATTCTTTCAATTTGATCAACAGAAAGTGAACTTATCCATGTATTCTCGTCATCATAAACACCGTCAATAAATACAAGAGCCGGGATTCCGCCATTCATTAAGAAAAAGACAGAGATTGTTCCAAGATTATCTTCAGCCCATATACCTGGTATCATATGTAAATAATTTATAACACGAGGTAATTTATATTCTTCAATTGCTTGTCTTGTAATGGTATATTCAGCAAATCTATTCAAATAAAAGCCATCCCTGGGTTCCGGTTCTTTTTTAATTTTTGGCGCTGATATCACCACTTCATCAATATAAAGTGTCCACATTTCTTCGTCAAATTTAACGCGTTGTTCCGCTTTTTCCATAAAGGCATTGACGCCGGATTCATCTTTTGTTTTCGCTGTTATATCTGAATTGTTGAAGACAGGTGATTGCGGAGCATATTCCAACGCAGGGAATGATTCCTGCTCAACAACAAGCCTGACATTGTCGTGTCCTTTTCCGGTTAACGCCTGTATAAAAAAAGTGGTGCTATCAGGAAAATCCAATTCAGGAAAAAGGAATGAGCCATTCTCGTCTGTTAACGTAACTCCAAAGCCGCCATCATTTGTCGTAATCATTATTTCGCTATCAATTACCGGATTGTTGAATACTGTTGGGGTTCTCGCCTGTCCGGATATTTCCTGAAACTGTTGAAAAGGAATTTGCGGAGATTCCAAATTTCCCTTCACCACTTCCGGAACATTGTATCTTCGCCATCCGTGCGTCATCATCAGTAAGTCGCAATCATCGTCGTCCTGTAAATAATATGCCGGATTTTCGATATAGCCCTTCAACTCGGAAGAAAGTAGTAAGCTTGACAGGATGGTAGTAGTTTCATCCACTGCAATATCCTTATCATCGGTGATGGCTACTGAGATAGAAGCCCCACCCCCGGCCCCCCCCCCAAGGAGGGGGGAAGGAAACGGGAAAAAAAAAAGCGTAA